>Ga0180435_10001966_pt1 | contig 21091 bp, 15 predicted proteins | sample SS_ome_3_FD_132467 | JGI IMG/M metagenome (GOLD analysis project Ga0180435, IMG submission 132467) | Hypersaline lake sediment archaeal communities from the Salton Sea, California, USA - SS_3_S_1 metaG | ecosystem: Environmental > Aquatic > Non-marine Saline and Alkaline > Hypersaline >...
ACTGGATATTGAAATTGAAGGCCTTCACTGCGAGACCGGACCGGGCGTCTGGGAAACCGCCATACGATATGATAAAGGGATTACAGCAGCTGACAAAGCCAACCTGTTTAAAACCTTTACCAAAACATTTTTCCAGAAACGTGACATGATGGCCACGTTCATGGCCAAATGGTCAATGGATTATCCGGGGCAGAGCGGTCATCTCCATATGTCCCTTTATGACCTTAAAACCGGAAATCATCTTTTTCACGATGCAAGCGAGCCCCATTGCATGAGTGACACCATGAAGCATTTTATTGCCGGAGTCATAAAATATATGAAGCCGTTTCTCGTCATGTCTGCCCCCACAATAAACAGCTACACCCGGCTGGTAAAAGGCGCCTGGGCGCCGACGGCAGCCACATGGGGAGTAGACAACAGAACGACGGCTGTAAGGGCCATACCGGGAGATGAGGCGTCCCAGAGAATGGAATTCCGCATCGGATCAGCAGACGGCAACCCCTATCTCGTGTCAGCCGCTGTACTGGGGGCGGGCCTTTTGGGTGTCCGGGAAAAGCTGGTGCTTCCCGAACCCATAAAGGGAAATGCATATGAGATACAGGACCGGCTGTCCGACGACCTGTTGCTTCCTTCCAACCTGAAAGATGCAATTCGGGTATTTAGAAACTCCAAGGAAGCCAGGGAGCTGTTCGGCGACGAATTTGTCGACCACTATGCCGGTTCCAGGGACTGGGAGGTAAGGGAGCATGAAAAACATGTGACGGATTGGCAGTTAGAACGTTACTTCGAGATAATCTAGTGATGAGGTGATTTAATTATGAACCAGTATAACTTTCCCACAATTATTCTAAGCGGCCAGGGCGCACTTTTGGAATTCCGCAAACGGTTAAAAGCAAAACAGCACAAGAAGTCCTTGATTGTTACGGATGAGATATTAAAAAATTGTGGTGTTCTGGATCAGCTGACAGCCGCCATGGAAGGCAAAGGCATACCGTTTTATGTTTTTTCGGAGACAAATCCCAATCCCAGGGAAGAAGATGTCGAGAAATGCACCGAGGTGTATGCGAAAGAGCAGTGTGACAGCATCATTGCCCTTGGCGGCGGCAGCCCAATGGATGCGGCAAAAACCCTAAGAATCATGTCCGTCCACCCGAAACCGCTGGAGCAGTACGATGATGCCATCGGAGGCGATCGGAGGATAACCAATCCCATGCCCCCCCTTTACGCGATTCCAACCACTGCGGGGACCGGCAGCGAGGTGGGGCGATCGGCGGTGATAACAATGAAGAAAACCGGCAAGAAAGCCATTTTTTTTCATCCGGATTTAACGCCGGACATTGCCGTCCTGGAACCTGAGTTGACAACGGGACTGCCGCCGGACATTACCGCCGCTACAGGCATGGATGCGTTTGTCCACAGCATGGAGGCATTTTTTTCCCCCGGGCTTCATCCCATGGCCGATGGTATCGCACTTTCGGGGATGGAGTTGGTGATGGACTGGCTGCCTGTTGCAGTAAAGGACGGCGGCAACCTGGAGGCGAGGGAAAGAATGCTGATTGCTTCGGCCATGGGTGCAGTGGCGTTTCAAAAAGGACTCGGCATGATTCATTCCCTTGCCCACCCCCTGTCAAGCCGACACAATATGCACCACGGGCTTGCCAATGCGCTTCTTCTTCCTTCAGGTGTATCGTTTCTTGAAAACCAAAAATTAAACCCGGATCAGACAAAACGAATGGCCCGCGTGCTTTCCATGTTTGAGGACAGGGGCATGGCACAAAGGGCGTTATCGGAGACGTGCCTGCATTTCATTCAAAGCCTGGGCATCAAGCCCGGTCTTTCGGGGTGCGGCATTAGAAAAGAGGATTTGGGCGTGCTGTCAAAGGACGCCTTTCTGGATCCCTGTCATCAGAAAAATATGATACCTGTGACCGAAGAGGATCTCCTTTCAACATACGAGGCAGCCCTTTGAAAATAGGTCTTCTGAAATGTGACCGTGTGGACAGGGATCTCCGGATGAAATTTGGTGACCACTCCGATTTTTTCCTTGATTTGTTTCAAAAATATACGCCGTCTGTTTCGTTGGACGTGTTCGACGCACAAAAAGAGGCGTACCCGGAGGAGATAACCGACTACCACGGCTATATCTGCACAGGGTCAAGGTTTTCCGTTTACGATGATGAACCGTGGGTCCGCCGCTTACGGGTTTTTATAAAAGAGCTGTACGATAACCGCATCAAGTTTGTCGGTATCTGTTTCGGCCACCAGATGATTGCGGAAGCCCTTGGTGGCAGGTGCTCATTGTCTGACAATGGATGGGGGCTCGGTGTAAAGACAGCGGCGGTTTATAAGCGGCAGGCCTGGATGGATCCCGCACTTGACAAATATAGCATCCTGGTCTCCCACCGGGATCAAATCGAGGCGCTTCCGCCGGAGGGGAGTATAATCGCCGGGAACGACCACTGTCCCCGCTCCATGATAAGTGTAGGGGGTCACTTTTTGGGGATTCAGGGTCATCCGGAATTCACACGCCCCTTTTTAAGGGAATTAATGCAATCGCGCCTGGACCTCATGGGAAGGGAGGCGGTGTCGGGGGCAGCTAAAACCCTTGAGCAAAAAACGGATGAAGCCATTGTCGCTCAGTGGATAATAAATTTTATAGACAACACGGAGGCTTGACCATGTATGGATTTATGGGAAAGATAGCTGTTTGTGACCTTGGGACTAAAACGGCTCGCATCATCGGGAAGGATGCCTCTTTTTATCAACAATACATGGGCGGGGCGCTTTTATGCGCGGAAATTTTTTCAGATCTCACTAAAGATTGTAAACAGCTCGAGGGATTTTCCCCGGAGAATCCCGTTGTTTTTGCCACAGGTCCTATGGCAGCAGGCGGGGTGAGCGGTGCAACCCGCGTTAATGTCCTGTCTTTTTCGCCGGAGACCACCGGAATTTATCTGTCACAGGCAGGGGGGGAGTTCGGCCCGGGGATTAAACGCGCCGGGTTTGATGCCCTGGTCATCACCGGTGAGTCTGAAGATCCCGTTATCCTTGTCATGGAAAATGATGATATCAGGTTTATTGATGCCGGGCATCTATGGGGCAACGATCAAAATGTTTCACACGAAAAACTGACGGAGGATCTGGGAAAAAATTTCAGCATTGCGTCCATTGGTCCTGCCGGTGAACACATGGTGCGTCATGCCAATATAATGTTTGAACCGGACCATTATGCGGGCCGGGGAGGACTCGGCGCAGTTCTGGGGGCAAAAAAACTGAAAGCCATTGCGGTTACAGGCGACCATGCTCCCGTTTTTAAACATCCCGGAAGAGTAAAAGCCATTAATAGTGCCGGCAGAAAACGGTTTTTAGAATCATTAAAGACATCACCGGACTCGTTTTTAGGTATTCTGCGCACGTCCGGTACGTTCGGACTTTTGGACGTGAACAGAAAGGACGGAAATCTCCCCACCAGAAACTTCAGTTATGGCTCGCCCTGTCATCCGGATTCCGGTGAGGCGGAGCCCGGAACGAATAATGCCGGCGACATTGACCCTCAGGCTTATGCCGGTCGCAATAATCCATGCAGGGGGTGTTTTTTATCCTGCAAGAAACAATCCAAAAAAAATTCAGAGTATACGGCTCTCGCTGAGTATGAAAGTGCTGCGATTCTGGGCGCCAATATCGGTCTTGAAGGTGATCTTGATTCATGCCTTAAGGCCTGTGAACTCTGCAACCGTCTGGGGCTTGACACTATTTCCACCGGCAATATCATTGCGTGGCTCATGGACTGCTTTGAAAACGATGTGATCGCTGAAAAGGATCTCGGCTTTTCCATACGTTTTGGCGACAGCCAAAAAGCACTTGATCTCATTCGGGATATGGCCCTCAGGAAAAGTGAAATAGGCGGCCTTCTGGCGGATGGGGTCGACCGGGCCGCAGACCGTTTGGGACAAGGTACAAAGCCATATCTGAGATCCGTCAAAGGTGTCGGCATGCCCGCCCACATACCCCACAAAAAACCAGGGGTCGGCTTTGGCTATTATCACGGCCCGAATCCCACCGACCACATGAAGCTGGAACATGACTGGATTGCATCGGACCCGGACAGCCTTCGCGCCTTTAATTTAACCATACAATCATCTCCCGGTGCGCTGGATAATGAAAAGGTGGAAATCGCCAGAATCACCCAGATTTACTATGCGGCCATGGACGCCTTAAGCCTGTGTATGTTTATATTTTCACCGGGGAACGTTTACAGCTTTGATGAGATAACAGAGATGGTCAATGGGGCCACCGGCTTCCATTACAGCTTCGAAGATCTCATGGATATAGGCGAACGGTCGATTCAATTGCAGCGCAAACTATATCTGGACCAGGGGGGGGCGGATGCGGAGTTCAGCCCGTTTCTTTCAAAGGAAATACCAAGGGGGCCGTCCAGGGGGGCTCACATCAAAGAGGCTGACTTTCGCAATGCCCGTCGGCACTATTACGCCATTATGGGGTGGGATGAAACCGGGTACCCCGAAGCGTCCACACTGGAACGCCTCGGGTTAAAGGGGATATAGTAAGAAAAACGCGTCAACTCCTTTTAAACACAAGACATACCCATTCTTTTTCTTCTTCTTGCCATAGAAAATGAAACCCGTTCGAATACACCTCGCCTATCCTCTGTGACTCATGGGTTTTAATTCCCGAAAGCACAAGGGCGCTTCCCGTGGTTGTGAGCCGTTTGATATGGGCGTGCAGGGCGATCAGGGTCGGGTATCTGAGGTTTGCCGTAATGAGTGAAAAGGGGCCTTTTAATTCAACCGGCTCCTGGTCCGAAATCATGATGTTTTCTGTAAGTCCGTTTAGTTCCACGTTTTCCCTTGCCTCTTTTCTGGCGCAGGATTCTATATCCGTCCCGGTTGCACGCCCGATGCCCAGAATAACCGATGCTATGGCAAGAACCCCGGATCCCGTTCCAATATCAAGGGCGGATGGTTTCAGGTTGTCATGCTGAAACGCTGTTTCATCGAGGATGCTTTCGATGCTCCGTAGGGCAAGGCGCGTGGTGGGATGCCTTCCCGTACCGAATGATGCGCCATGCGAGAGCATGATTTCTTTAAAAGGACTGTTAGCTTTTTTCTTTCTGCCTGCCGGCACTAAAATTATACTTTTAGACATTCTAACCGGCTTCTGGAATGATGCTTCAATGAATGAAGTGCCAAAAAGATATGTGTAGGCAAGTTCCCCCTGTTCCACAAGTCGTCCTATGTGGCGCCTTGATTCTTTTTTGGTAATGTTGAACGTGTCGGATATTTTTTTTTCAAGTTTTCCGGGCAATATTTTTGAGTTTGATTCCGACACTTCCGACATAATAAATGTTTTGATAATCCCGTCGGTCATTATTCTTCCCCTTGCATGCTACCATGGCGCCGGTATATGGAAAAACATCAATGCGTCTTTAAAGAGAATCACGGCGAAAAATAAGAGTGCAACTCCCAGAGCCCTCAGTATGAAAAGATAAAGCCTGCCGGTTAAAAAGTCTTTAAATTTTCCGGTGATAAGAGAAAGGATAATTTTAGAGCCCACCAGACACAGGTAGAAGAATACGAGAAAACTAACGGCCGGCGCAATGCGTTCGTTTCCCTGCCTGAGAATCATCGGGCCGCCAACGGTCATCCAGAAAAGATAGGGACCGGGATTTAGAGCATTGGTCACCACGGCCTTGGTGAGTGAGCGCGGCGCGGTCCGGACACCGTCAACCGTCACCGGTTTTGCGCGGAAGTTTTCCAGGGCAAGGTAAAATATGTAAAGACATCCTGCCAAGGACAGGGCGCCCAGTATGATGTCAGCCGACTGCATGCTGAACAGAAGCCATAATGTCAAGATAACAATGGGTGCATCTGTTACAAGGGGCGCCATGGCAACCTTTATGCCTTCAACTATCCCATACTTTAACGTCTGGGCGATGGTTAATGCCAGAAGCGGCCCCGGTGACAACCCGGCGGCGAGCCCCAACACGATGCCAATGGTGAAGGATGTGTCCATACAACACATGAATTAGTTAATCGGGTCAGGTGTTGTCAAATCAAAACTTGCAATATTTAGGCGATTCGACACGCGCCCCGCAGGACATCTTCTTTCTGCTATTTATAATAGACGAAGTCTTCAAGTTTCATAAATCCCCGGATGGCTTGACCCAGGCCATAGGTAACCAGATCCGGCGGCCAGGGAAAGACTTTCCGCCCCACGAAAAACATGTCTGTCCGTTCCGTCTCCTGCCCGGTGATCAGTTCGGCAATGGTCCGACCGTTCATGGTGGTCAACGATACGCCATGACCGATGCATCCCATTGAAAAGACGGCTTTTTTGTCATTACCCAGGTAGCCGATAACCGGAGACATATCCGTTGTAATGGAAACAGGGCCGCCCCACTCATGGGTAAACCGAATGCCTTCCAACTGGGGAAAGATGTCGGTCACATGGTGTTTAAGGTGAGCGAAGGTTTTCTTATTTAAGTCCCTGTCCAAGTCCGTGCCATAGGGCAGGGATACGTCACCGCCGCCCATGACAATCCGGTTGTCGGCCGTGAGACGGTAATAGTGAATAAGATCACGGGCATCTTCGATGCCGGCACGGTTTTTCCAGCCGATGGCGTCGTATTGCTCCCGGGTTAACGGCTCGCTCATCACGATATGGGTAAACGCCGGATACTGCAGTTTTTTCAGCTGTGGAAAAAGAATGGAATAGGCATTGGTGGCCAGCACCAGGTATTCGGAATGAATCTCTCCCCGGTCGGTCTTTACAATAAAACCGGATGTATTTTTTTTGACAAAACGGGTCACCGGAGACTGTTCATAAATAATGGCGCCTTGTTCTTCGGCAAGGTCTTTCAGGCCCCGTGCAAGCTTTGCCGGATTGACAATGCCGCAGCGTGGCTCAAACCAGCCAAGTTGATAGAAATTCGTATTGAATTCTTCAGAAAGCCTCGATCGTTCCCATCTCTCAACACCTCCCAGACCCCATTTTTCCATAATCATAAAGTCATGCTCCACCCGTTTTACCTGTCCGGGGCTGGTGCCCACCAGCAAATAGCCGCTTCTTTCATAGTCGCAGTCTATTTTATTCCGAGTGATTACATCATGAAGATAATCCACTGATTTTTCCATGTAGATATGCGCATTTTTTGCTTTCTCATCGTTGAACCGGAATTTGGTTATCCCCTTGGTTAAACCGAAGAGGGTCATGGAGAAGCCGCCGTTTCTGCCTGATGCGCCGTAACCGCAGACATCGGATTCAATGATCCGAACGTCCATATCCGGTTTAATTTGTTTCAGATGATACCCTGCCGAAAGGCCTGTGTATCCGCCGCCGATCACAACAACATCGGCGTTTTTTTTGCCGGACAAAACCGGATTGGGCAGGATGTCCCGGGGCAGAGACTCCAGCCACCAGCTTTTGGATTTATAATCTGTCATGGTCATTCCTCCTTCCGGTGGTCATTATTCATCTTGACGGATGAAAGCAGACATGATATTTAGTTGGTCAACTAACTAAATAAAAAACTCTAAATGATCTGTCAACTGTTTTTTTAAAAAAAGCCATACTAAGGAAGGATAGGTAACCCATGCCCCGGAATAATAGCCAAGAGGAAAAGCGGATTCACATATTACAGGCGCTGGACCAATGCCTCCGGGAAAAGCCCTTTGACCGGACATCCATTAAGGATATTGCGAGGGCGGCCGGTGTCAACCACGGACTGCTGCATTACTATTTTAAAGGTAAAGATGATATTCTTTTGAACTATATCGACTATACCATCGACCATTACCTGTCCATGTTTGACCACTGGTACAGGGAAAAAAGCCTGGAAGGGACCGATGAAAAACTATTTTTAAAAGAGTTTTTCGAATTTTTGAATGACCGGATTACCCTGAACCACTCCCTGTCCAAGGTATTTATCGAAATATGGGAAATTGCCGCGTATAACCCAGAAGTAAAATCCAAGCTTCAGAAGGCCTATTCCCAGTGGGCGGATGTTCTTTCCGTCATGTTGACAAGATCCATGAAAAATAGAGAAACAGCAGAAAGGACCGGTATGGCCATCGTTGCTTTTCATGAAGGGGTGTCGCTTTTAACGGTCCTCATGGATTCGAAAACCATTGATTTTAAAAATGTCTTGACTGTCTTTCAAAAAACAATCATTGACATGCTGTAAAGGGGCCTTCGGACCCCGGAGAACATGTGCTAATAACATTCACGGGTCAGCTTCAGAACAGCTCGGGAACACACATTCAATCGGGTCAGGAGGTATGTATGAATAATCGGTTGTATTTTTTTTCCGGACTCTGGATAATCATCCTTGCTACTTCATCAATCCTGCTTTTTCCCGCCTCCGCTGTAGCGGCAACCCATGAGAAACATCAGCCGAATATCGTTTTTATTCTTTCCGATAATCAACGCTGGGACTTTATGGGCTGCGCCGGGCACCCGTTTGTCAAGACACCCAGTATGGACCGGTTGGCAGGCGAAGGCATTCTTTTTAAAAACGCCTTTGTCACCACTGCCATCTGCAGTCCAAGCCGGGCAAGCTTTCTCACCGGGCAGTACGCCCATACCCATGGCGTGAAAAAAAATATCACTGTATGGAATAATGATAACGAGACATTTCTTGAGCTCTTGAAAAAAGCGGGGTACGACACGTCATTTATCGGGAAATGGCATATGCCGGGAAAGCTTCCACGATTAAGAGGGGTTGATCAGTTTGTTACATTTACTATTGAGAAAGGGCAGGGACGGTACGTCAACTGCCCGCTTATCGTTGACGGTGTTGAAACACCATCCCGAAAGGCATATATCACCGAAGAGCTCACCGACTATGCCATTCGATTCATGGCGCAGCCAAGAAAGAACCCTTTTTGCATTTACCTGTCCCACAAAGCGGTTCATCACAGATGGATACCGCCTCCGGACATGGCAGACCTATACCGTGAAGAAACGCCGCCGTTTCCGAGGGAGTATAACCCGTTTAATTTTTCCACCAACGGATACATGTTCGAGGGGATGGGATTCACCCAGGGATTTCCGGCCAGACTTTACAGAAACTACTCGCGCACGGTGACGGCATTGGACCGCGAGATCGGGCGTCTTTTGGAGAAGATCGACGAGTTGGGTATCACGGACAATACCATTGTCATTTTTGCCGGAGACAACGGCTTTTTCTGGGGAGAGCACCAGCTGGCCGGTACGGGACGGTGGGCATATGAAGAATCCATTCGCATTCCATTCATTGTCCGGGCGCCTGGTTTCATGGATCGGAAGGGAAGAAAAGCAAACCAGATGGTTCTGAATATAGATCTTGCACCAACACTGTTGGAAATGGCCGGCGCCCCTGTTCCCGCGGCAATGGAGGGGGAAAGTTTTCTACCGGCTCTTCGGTCTTCCGGAGCTCGCGGTCGAAAAGCCTGGTTGTATGAGTACTTTAAGGACTTTCCATACCGGCCCCCCACCATGCATGCCGTCAGGACAGACACGCACATTTATATTGAGTACCAGGAAAGTAAAAAACCCGAGCTTTATAATATTATAAACGATCCCAGGCAGCTGGATAACATCATAGCTAAACCGGAGAAAAAGCTCCTTGTGGATGAAATGAAACGAATGCTTCGTGAGTTGAAAAAGGGAAACCAGGGTTAGGAGGGCAGATGATGGAAAAGCAGGGTTTTATAAAGCGCTTCTTGGCACCCGTGGCCATACTTTTGGCTGTCATGATCGGTTCGCGGATCATATACTTCAACTCGAGCCTGATCGACAGCCATGCGGTATATCAATTTGTTGCCATTGTATCCGGACTAACACATTTTTTCAGCATCGGGTTCGGCACGCTGTTTATTTATCCCGTGACCTATTTTAATGGCGCCGGAAAAACAGAGCGGATAACCGCATGCCTTATCACGCCTTTTGCATGGAACGTTTTTGAAATTTTTAAGATGGCTAAGGTGTTTCCTTTTCTGGAATCCCTTTACTATGGGCTGAACAGCCTTGCCATTCTGACCTTCACCATGACGCTTGCTTTGATGGGGATATGCGAGATGGTCTGCCGCTGCGTGGTAAAAAGACAGGGCGGAGAGGTGAAGGTGGTTACACCGGCCCCCATCCTTTCCATTATTGCATTGTTTGTTGTCACCTATATTACCGCCCTATGGGGAAATGGCGCCCACTGGTTTTATATCTTCATGAATGGGTATATCGCGCTGTTCATCTCATAGGATGTCGGCTTTTTTTTGAGATCAAGCATCATGCCCTGAGAATTTTGCCGGGGGACACGCCATCGTCAATGAAGGAACCATCATGAACCATTTTTTTCCCGTTCACGAAAACATATCGAATGCCGGCCGGTTTTTCCGGGACCCCGGTGTCTTTATCGGCAGCATCGGATATGGTTCCGGGGTCAAATACAACCATATCCGCCGCCATACCGGGTTCTATCCGGCCCCTGTCATTAATTGAGAATCGCTCGGCGCTTTTGGATGTCATCCTCATAATGGCATTTTCCATGCTGAACAGGTTTTTATCCCGGACATATGTTCCCAGTATCTTCGGGAAGGTTCCCATGCTTGCGGGATTCGGATAGCCGCTGCGCCGCAATATGGCATCGGTTTCAAAAAGACACCGGTCGTACGACAGCACTTTTTCCAATACATCCTGGTTGCTGTCATCGCCGCTGTAGGCTGAGAAAAGCATCAATGCGTCGCCGTTTGTTTCCCGGCTCAACCGAAGCAGCGCCTTGAACGGTGTTGTCTTCCATTTTTTGGAAACCTCGACAATATTCAGGCCGTTCAAATCCCTGAAAGCGTCGGTCACGGCATCCATAATTCTAAAGTCTTTATATATGAATCCCACCAGGCGAAACCCCACTTCAAGCTCAAGTTTCAACCTTAAGACCTTAAAAAAGCTGGAATATCCATCGGGCAGGCTGTCCAGAAACCAGTAGGGAAAGACGACGTTGACAGTTGTGTTTCCGCAGGTATAGGGAAAGGCGTCCACCATAACGTCCACACCGTCGTCAATGGCCCTGTCCACCAGTTCAAGGCCCTGGTCCGCCAGGTGCCAGGAATGTCTTCCTACAAAAATAAAGTGGGAAAGCTGAAGTTTTACCCCGGTCTTTTCGGCAATGGTGATCATTTCCCTGATGGCTCTGATATTGTGGGGCTTCATATAGGTTACCGGATACACAGGCGATAGTTTGCTCAATGCTTTCATGTGGACGGTGACGGGCTTTCCGGCGCTGGCCGCCACCCGGCAAAACGCCTCCAGCTCGTCCATATCGCAATACATTCCCGGGTCATATCCAAGTCCGAAACTCAGTCCGCACGCCCCTTCGTCTAGAGAAACCCGGGTCATCTCGAGACTCTTTTCGAGTGCGCTTGAACTCAATTTCGTCCTGCCGCTTCCGAAAGCGCAATACCGAAGTGCTACATGGCCCACCAGTTCGGCGATATTCAGCGCGGGCGGATTCTTTTCCATGCAGTCCAAATATTCCCCCATGGAATGCCACTGATAGTCAAAGGGTTCTTCTGCAAGGAGTCGTGAAAGAAAATTATCAAGAAACACTTTACTTTCCCTTGTCACAGGAGCAGGCGAAAATCCGCAGTTGCCCCCGACAATGGTTGTAATACCCTGCTCCAGGGAGTGCTTTAACAGGTTTCTGCTCCATGAATGGGGGATAAGCCAGTCGGAATGGGAATGCATATCGACAAATCCCGGAGAAACAATGCAGCCCGATGCATCTGTTTCGTTTTCGACAATGGGAAGATCATCATTCTCCTGGAATACGGCAGTGATGGTGTCTTTTTCAACCAGAACATGCCCTTTGAAGGATGGCCTCCCGGTCCCATCAACAATAGTTCCGCCCTTAATTAAACGTGTTTCCATGAACAGATTCTTATCCCCCTGTTTTGTATGTCGCAAAAACAGACATGCGTTTTACCTGAAACAACAACCACGCTGTCCAATACATCAAATTTTCATTTGAGAATCAAAGAAAAAAAGAACACACAAATCAACTTCATTGCCATCCTCGCTTAATATATTGTAATTACACATAGGTTTTTTCCTGTTTTAGGCTTGACACCTGGAGGGGATTCGGTCATATTAAGCCATGTTCCGGACATTATTTTCGGCAAGATTACGCATATCCCTTAGAAAAAAATTACCGTGAAAGTGATTACAGCGATAAACTGAAGTCTGCAACAGAATAAAATGGACATACCTGACAATTCGTTTATCCTTCTTATTTGTCTTTTTCTTTCGGCCTTCTTTTCGGGAGTTGAAACCGCTTTCGTATCCCTTTCAGATATCAGAATTCAGCACCTGGTGGAGGAGCAAAAGAGGGGGATCGCCCTTGTTAAAGCACTGAAAGACAACTATCATCGGCTGATCATCACCATACTGGTGGGCAACAACCTGGTCAACATTGCGGCATCCTCCATCGCAACATCCATTGCCATCGACATATTCGAGTCGAATGCCATTGGCATCGCAGTGGGGATCATGACGCTGGTGATCCTTATTTTTGGAGAAATCATACCCAAAAATATTGCCATCGCAAAAAATGAGATGATTGCCATTGCAGCGGCACCGGCCATCCAGGCACTTCAGTACATCTTTTTTCCGGTTATAAAACTTCTTGAGATGTTTACACTTATTATTTCAAGGCCATTTGAAAGCGGTCAGGACCCCATCATCACCGAGTCAGAAATTAAATCCGTCGTGACCCTGGGAGAGGAAGCCGGGGAAGTGGAAGAGGATGAGCGTATTATGATCCATAACATTTTCCGCTTCAGTGATCTTCAGGTGAGTGAAATCATGACGGACCGGACAAAAATATTTTCCATCGATACGGAATCAAATATTGCGGATGTCATCCATGATATCATCCTAAAGGGGTTTTCCAGAATACCGGTTTATAATACCGACCCGGACAACATTGCCGGCATTCTTTATATTAAAGATGTATTAAAGGCATTTTCCAGCAATGAAGACAATACGACCATTAAGAACCTTGTCCGGCCGGCGATGTTCATACCGGAAACCATGCTCCTCGATGATCTGCTTCAGGAATTTCAAAAAGAAAAAATTCATATCGCCCTTGTGGCTGACGAACATGGAGGTATCAGTGGCCTTATCACGATTGAAGACGTTTTGGAGGAGATCGTCGGTGAGATTTATGATGAAACCGATAGAGAACATATCATGGTCCGCAAAGTGGGGAACTTCAAAAGCGTCGTCAAAGGTGAGGCGGAGATTGAAGAAGTGAACCGGGAACTGGGTCTTGGTTTGGACGAACAGGGCGACTACGAAACCATATCCGGGTTTATCCTTTCCCACTTAAGGCGTATACCTGAAACCGGTGAGGAACTTAACATTGACAATGCGGTGATCCGCGTTACAAAAGCAGATGAGAAGCGCATTGTCGAAGTCGAGATAGAAAAAAAAACTGATGCTGAAGACAGAGACGGATAAGCCATTTTATGAGTTAGCAGCAAATATTTCACGGGTTATCCTGTTTGAATTATTATATTATCGCAAATTTTAGCTTTTTCTGCCATACTGGTATTTCTTTCTATCTTCAACCTGTCACCGCCATTTCCGAATCAGGACGGAATTGTCTTCCGGAATACAAAATTGTCTAATCCCTACCAACAGCTTGACCTGAATTACATCTTTGTTGTATACAAAATATTTTTACCGAATACACGATACCTGTGTAGATAGATATCCTGACGGCCAAAAAAACAGTAGCGTTCTTCAGCCCCGCTGGGATAAACAGCATTTAAATTTGGCAAGAGGGCGATTTTAAAACGGTAAAATCAGTCTAAGATTTTACCAGGGAGGTTTTTATGACGGAGACAGCAAAGTTAATTGTTGATGGCAACACCTATGAACTGCCTGTTATTACAGGCTCTGAAAATGAAAAGGCAATTGATATAAGAACGTTAAGGGCGAAAACCGGGTATATTACCTATGACCCCGGCTTTGGCAGCACCGGAAGCTGTCAAAGCTCCATAACGTTTATGGATGGCGAAAAGGGAATTCTGAGGTACCGCGGAATTCCCATTGAACAGCTCGCAGAGCGCTCCACGTTTGTTGAAACCGCGTATCTGCTGATACACGGCTCATTGCCGACCCGGGAGGAGCTGACGAATATTCGTGTGGTCTTGAACGACCAATCCATGGTGCATGAGGATATGCAGGAGTTCTTTTCCAATTTCCCGAGCAGATCCCATCCCATGAACATTTTATCGGCCATGGTGAATGCCTTGAGGAGTTTTTACCCGGAGTTGATGACGACAGAAGAGTTGATTGAAAAAACCATGTTGCGCCTTATCTCCAAGGTTAGAACACTCGCCGCTATGTCATATAAAATATCAAGGGGCCACAAGGTCGTTTATCCAAGACCGGACTATACATATTGCCAGAATTTTCTTAATATGATGTTCGACAGCCCTGTCAATCCCTATATCCCCGACGATGATATTGTAAAGGCGCTTAACCTGTTCTGGATACTTCATGCCGACCATGAGCAGAACTGCTCCACTGCGGCGGTAAGGGTTGTGGGGAGCGGGCGTGTCAATATTTATGCATCGGTGTCCGCAGGCATTGCCGCGCTGTGGGGGCCATTGCACGGAGGAGCAAACCAGGCGGTCATTAGCATGCTGGAAGAGATTCAGAAAAGCGGCGGTGATGTCACCAAAGCGGTTCAAAAGGCAAAAGATAAGGATGATCCGTTCCGCTTGATGGGCTTTGGCCACAGGGTTTATAAAACATATGATCCCCGTGCGAAGATTATGAAAAAGACGTGTGACAAGGTTCTCTCTAAATTCAATATAAAGGACCCGCTGCTTGATATCGCCCGACAACTGGAAGAAGTGGCATTGAAAGACGACTATTTTATTGATTACAACCTGTATCCAAACGTTGATTTTTACAGCGGCATAGTATTGAGAGCCATGGGCATTCCAACAAATATGTTTACTGTCATGTTTGCCATAGGAAGGCTTCCGGGCTGGATTTCCCAGTGGAAAGAAAGCATGGATGATCCCCACTGGAAGATTAGCCGACCCAGACAAATTTATATCGGAAAAGCCAAAGAGGACTATATCCCTATTGATGAAAGATAGGCTGACGTTGCCGGGCCGAGAGCTATACGTTGATGTAGCGGTTGCTGTTCCTGTTTACAAAACCTATACCTATGCGGTAACGGATCCCTTTAATTCCATGATCTCTGTTGGAAAAAGGGCGCTGGTTCCGTTTAAGTCCCGAAAGCTGACCGGGTATATCCTTGGAGAAAGCCGGCCGGGCAGTGACATCAAAGCTAAATGCATTCTGGACGTTCTTGATGATGAGCCTCTTTTTCCCGAATCCATGGTGCCGTTTTTTAGATGGATATCAGACTATTATATTCACCCCATAGGAGAAGTGATCCAAGGGGCGCTCCCATCCGGAATAAACATATCCGACCATATCGTAGTTGCGGCGACCCGGAAGGGAAGGGACGCTTTAGAGCAGGAAGCGCTGACCGGCTTGAAACATGATGTCCTGGGCTGCCTCGGGAAGGACACACTGCCTAAGAGGTATCTTTGCCGGAGGCTCAAGGGTGATATCCCCAATGTTTTGCTGAAACAGATGGAAGCTGACGGTTATATTGAGATCCGGAGGCTGCTGGAAAAATCAAGGACAAGGGCAAAAACCGAACCCTATCTTTCCCTGCCGGAAGGTGTTCGGGTATCGAGTCTTCCCCGGGACCGTTTCTTCGGCAAACGAAAACATATAATCAATTTTATTCGAGAAAAAAAAGAGGTTCCGAAGAAACACCTGATGTCCTTGATTCCCGACGCAAAGGGACTGCTTCGCTATCTTAAAGCAAACAATTATATCAAAGAAACAAAAAAACCGGTGTTTCGCGATCCGTTTGGCGAAGCTATACCGCCGGATACCCCTCCTCCTCTGACAGGAGAACAGGATGATGCCGTTAAGGCGGTGGTGGCAACCCTTGGAAAAGGGTTTAACGGTTTTCTTCTGAAAGGCGTCACGGGCAGCGGAAAAACAGAAGTGTATATGCGTGTAGCGCAAGAAGCACTGAGCATGGGACTGACCGTCATTGTCCTTGTTCCGGAAATATCCCTGATTTCACAAACCGAAAGGAGATTTCGGGCAAGATTTGGGCAGTATATTGCCGTTCTGCATAGTGCGCTGTCGTCGGGAGAAAAGTATGACCAGTGGCGGAAGATTAGGGGTGGGGATATCAGGATTGTCATCGGGGCAAGATCTGCCATTTTTGCGCCATTGGACAGCACCGGCGTCATTATTGTTGACGAGGAGCATGACTCATCATACAAGCAGGAAACCGGCCTTCGCTATAATGCCAGGGACCTGGCCATTGTCAGGGCAAAGCAGCTTGGGGCGGTTGTGTTGCTCGGCTCGGCAACGCCGTCGATTCAGTCGCTGCACAATGCCTCCATGAAGAAACTATTCCTTCTTACGCTTTCCAAACGAGTGAACCGGCGGCCATTGCCTGACGTCACCATTGTTGACCTGGGGGAATACCGTGATGCCGCCGGTATCAATCATTTTATTACACCGGTGCTCCATGATGCCATGAAGCATACCCTGGAAAGAAAAGAGCAGGTGATTCTTTTTCTGAACAGAAGAGGGTTTGCAAGTTATCCGGTATGCGCTTCATGCGGCGAAGCCGTGCGCTGCAGAAACTGCGATATAACACTAACATTTCATAAACATATTCATGCATTTAAATGCCATTTATGCGGGTTTTCAAAAGCAGCGGTTTCCCAATGCGCCACCTGCGGCTCATCCTCCATAAAAACACTTGGCGTGGGGACAGAAAAAATCGAAGACGGTGTGAAAAAACTGTTTCCCGAGGCAAGAACGGCAAGGCTTGACAGAGATACGACAACACGGAAAGCTTCTTTGCTGGGTATATTAAAGGGGCTCAGGAATCATGACATCGACATACTGATAGGCACCCAGATGGTGGCCAAAGGGCATGATTTTTCTAATATCACACTTGTCGGGATTATCTGTGCGGACCTCTCGCTGTCTTTCCCGGATTTCAGGGCAGGGGAGCAGACATTTCAACTGCTGGCCCAGGTTGCCGGCAGGGCGGGCCGCGGAAAGAGGCGGGGTCATGTCATCATGCAGACATACAATCCGTCGCACCTTTGCATTGCAAATGCCAGAAACCAGGACTGCGAGGGGTATTTTCAATATGAGAAAGAATTCAGGAGTGCACTGGGGTACCCTCCTTTCTCACGCCTTGCCCAGCTTCAAATATCAGGAAAAAACCGGGAAAAGACCCAGGTTCATGCCCAGAGAACAGGGGTCGTATGCAAAGAGGCGCTGCATGGCGACTCATCGTTTAAAACCAGGATGGAAATATTAGGGCCGGTTGAAGCGCCGGTGGCAAAAATTAAAAACCGCTACAGGTGGCAGATTCTGTTGAAATGCAGCGAAAGTATGACACTTCACGCGTTTCTTCGACATGTGTTATCCCGGTATGGCTCATTGATGAGGCCGGTGGGGGACATCCGGGTGGATATCAATATCGACCCCATGTTTATGATGTAACCCCATGAAAAAGAGAATCATTTATTTTTTTGCAGAAACCGTCTTGAAACGGAAGCGTTTTGCCGTCCACACTCATCACCGGAACGGCGCCAATAAGTGAATTAGTAATGATCATGTGGTGGCTGAGCATATCATCAGGTGTTGCTTTTTTGGTGCTTATGGTGAATCCCCAGCGTTCCAAAAGTTTTACAACTTCCTTCTGCATGATTCCGGGAAGAACCGCCGATGACCGGGGCAGTATGACCGACCTGTTTTTGACAAGGAGAATATTTGCCGTGTTTGTCTCGGAAATGGTTCCATCCGGATTCAAAACCAGTGCCTCGTCGGCGCCATTTTTCTTAGCCCATTTTCCGGCGAGAAGATAGTACATGTAATTTAATGTTTTATGTGCGGCAAGGGGTGTCTCGCGGGGCTCGGGATATGTGGCAAGGCAGAGCGCTTTTTCAGGTTTATGGGATAACCGGTGGGCATACGGCCTTGCAGTGACCACAAGGCTGTAATTATAAGGCGGCAGGTCCCTGTCCCCGTATGTGGCTGTAATTCGCACGGCTGCCGTTCCACGGTCCAAGCGGTTTGCCTTTAAGACCCTGCGAATTATATCCGGCCAGGTCAAATCCGGCGGTTGATGAAAAAAAAGTGCCGCCCAGGCCGTGTTGAATCGTTCCATATGAGCATCAAGAAATAATGGCGCCCCGTTTTCCGCACGCAGGGTTTCAAAAAAACCATAACCATATAGAACACCCTGGTCGGTGATGGGAAGAAAGGCCTCCCCTTGTTTTTTCAGACCACCGTTTATCCATACTATGGGCGACACCGGGCAGGATTCTTTTTTATCCTCTGGTTTTATTTCCTGGCTAATGGTTGCCGTATTTCCCGGGCCATTAAAAATTTCCATCAGCGATTTTCCTTTATGCAGGGTTTCTTCAAATTCATCTTCCGGGTCGGAGTCAAATACGACGCCGCCCCCTGCGGAGAAAAATATTCGCTGATTATAAATGGTGGCTGTTCGGATGGCGATGGACAGGTCCATTGTATGATGAAAACTTATGTATCCTATGGACCCGGTATAAATGTGGCGACAAACGGGTTCAAGTTCATCAATGATTTCCATTGATCTTATTTTCGGGCACCCCGTGATGGAGCCGCCGGGGAAAACCGCCCGGATCAAGTCAGCAGAGGTTTTACCGGTGCCAAGTTCACCTTTCACAATGGAGACCAGGTGAAACACATTTTCATAGGCTTCCACCCTTTTATGCTCATCAACATATACCGAACCGCCGTTGCAGACTTTTCCGATATCGTTGCGAAGAAGGTCTACAATCATGGACAGTTCCGCATCGTCCTTATTGCTTTTTATCAGTTCGTGCCTAAAGTTCTCGTCTTCCTCGGGTGTTCTGCCGCGGGGGCGTGTTCCTTTGATCGGTCTGGTTTCAACGGAACGCCCTTTTTGAAGAATGAATCGCTCAGGGGATGTGGAAACAATCTGATGGTCTCCTGCGTGAATAAAAGAAAAGAAAGGGGCGGGGTTTCTTTGAAAAAGGGATTTGAAAAGACCGAAACCGGAGCCGGTAAAACCCATTTCAAAACGCTGTGACATATTGACCTGGTATACGTCTCCGGAAGTAATATACTGCTTTATTTTTTCAACGGACGTCATATACCCTTTTTTTGTGAATACGGATGTAAACCCGTTCCTGTTTCCCGTGAAGCCTTCATCATCCGAAGGAGTTTTGGACAGCTGCCCGAAAAACCAATCTTTTATTTCATTTATGTAAGCGGTTCCCTGGGTTGTTCTAAGGGGAATGCAAAGAGTTGTAGTGCATTGGTTTTTATCATGGACGAGGATGATGCTGTGAGCAAAAAAGCAGATATGCGGCAGAAGTAGATTGTCCACCGCTGTCCTGGGGAGTTTCTCAAGGCAATCCTTTATGTCATAGGAGAGGTATCCCATCAGTCCTGCCTGACAAGGAAGTGCGGGGTCGGATTTGTCGATGCTGCACTGCTCAAGAATAGCGTTAAGGGTGTCAAGGGGGTCTTTTTCAATAAGCAGGGACTCTTTTTCAGAGGAAATGCGCATCCTTTGTCCACGGCCCTTTAGGGTCAACCAGGGGTTGATGCCAAGGATGTGGTGGTTTGAGCTGTCCGTATTTCCTCCACTCATCAACAGTACGGTTCCCGGCAGGGTTGCAAAACAGGCGGCAGCGTCCATAAACGACGTGTTTATGCTGACCTCTTCCCTATGCACCTCCAAGGGGTTCCCGATAAGTTTTCCAATCTTATTCATGATGATAAGGCCCTGTTTTTAAAAAGTTCTCCACCAGAAGGAATCCTTTGTCGGTCATGAAACTCTCCGGGTGAAACTGAACGCCGTGTAAAGGGAAGACAGGGTGGGAAATACCCATGATAACATCGTCATCCGACGTGGCGGTAATGTCAAGGTCTGAATTTTCTGCCGGTTTTATGGCCAATGAATGGTATCTCTCTGCTGACAACGGCATCGGCATGCCTTGAAACAAATATGTTCCGCCATGGAGGATTTTGCTGGTTTTTCCATGGCGCGGCAGTAATGAACGGACTGTTTGACCTCCGAATACTTCATTTATGCACTGCATTCCAAGGCAGACACCAAGGATCGGCAGTCGTTGATAGAAGGCTCTGATCAAAGGCATGGATATCCCGGTATTGGCGGGTGCGCCGGGTCCCGGGCTGATCAGGATGTAATCCGGTGAGAGATTCCCGACCTCCTCAAGTGTTATTTGGTCACTCCTGAACACATGGATGGATACATTGTACTGCATAAACATCTGCACCAGGTTATACGTAAATGAATCATAGTTATCAATGACAAGAAGTTTGTTATTGCTGCTTAAAAGCACCCTGAGCTCCCAAAAAAGAAAGGCCACCCGACCGATGTCTGGGTGGCCTTTGCCTATTTCATAACCCGGCTTAATCCGATTCAATATATGGATCGGTTAGTTGGTCTAAATTTGGTTTTACATACACCAGCCAAGAAAACGGGTCAAGGCAAAACCGTTTTCTTGGAGGTCAGTTTTTTTTATTTAAAGAATACATGAGGTATAAGCTGAGGAGGGCTAGAATGAGAATGATAACATTATAGAAAAGAAATCGTTTTTCAGGCGTGCTTGAGATAAATCCGGTGTATATGGAAATAAAACAGCCGCCGGAGTCATCGGTGTCTAAATCAAGAGGCATCCCATCGTCGGGGGTAATGCTTTTTTCACCTTCACCTTCAATTTCATTGGTAGAATTTTCATTTACGGCAGATGGCTCCTGATTGGAGGAGGACGCCTGAGAAGTAGAATCATAATCCGCTGATACAAACCTGATCGCGTCCACATTAGTTGTGCAGTCGCTGCTGCCGGAATAAATCACCACACGGGCCGTATCGGTAAACTCAAACTCGCCGATGGAGTTCCACTGGTTTTCACCCGACTGCTGA
>Ga0180435_10001967_pt1 | contig 21090 bp, 16 predicted proteins | sample SS_ome_3_FD_132467 | JGI IMG/M metagenome (GOLD analysis project Ga0180435, IMG submission 132467) | Hypersaline lake sediment archaeal communities from the Salton Sea, California, USA - SS_3_S_1 metaG | ecosystem: Environmental > Aquatic > Non-marine Saline and Alkaline > Hypersaline >...
ATGTAAAGGTTCTTTTTAAAATCAACAAAAAGTTCATTCTTTGGCAAATAGCTGCCGGGCTGGCTGGCGGCCTGGGCATCTTATCAAGAAACATTGCATTGGAAACAACACGGGTCGCCATTGTGATAGGAATTGTTCAATTGCAAATTCTAATCACTTTGGTTCTGGGTCCTTTCATCCAGGGAGAAGCCGATCGGGAGAAGATCACGCCCAAATTGATCCTGGGCGCAGCGTTTATTCTTGGGGGTACTTTTTTGATCATCTATGGTAGGAATTTGTAATGCCTTCCTGGTTATCATAAACTGATACCTTCTCTCGATCGAAGGGTATACTACCTGGTATATCAAAGGACAATTTTATGGCTCTCTTCCCTCCACTCATTCTGGGTTGGCTCAATGGCTGGATCCCGATCGTCATCTTTTACGGGATCTTTCTGGCCCTGCTAAAAATATTTCCAAAAGACACTGTAGACCGTCTTTACGAGGATTCAGGCTGGACATTGGAACAAGCCAGGCCGGCCAAAATTGGACTGCCCTTTGCCCTGGCCGCTCTGGTCCTGATCATCTTTACCCCCCTAAAAATAAACCAGCCAATTTTCTGGATTGGGCTGGCACTGACTTTGATCGGTCAATCCGGATTTCTTTACTCTCTGCATACTTTTAATGTAACACCCCCGGGTGAGCCGGTAACAGCCGGGCTATACAGAATATCCCGCAACCCTCAATGGGTGACTTTTGCTGTAGTTATGGTCGGTTTCAGCCTGATGGTGGGAAGCTGGACTGTACTGGTACTGCTGGCTGTTCGGGTAGTAATGAACCACTTCAGGATTCTGGGAGAAGAACAAGCCCTGGAAGACCAATATGGGGAATCCTACCGGGCTTATAAAAAATCCGTACCCCGCTATTTCATTTTCTTCTAAGAGAGTGTTAAATGTCAATCCAGATCAAATCTCACAGCGTGATCCTCTTCCAGGGAAATTCCATCACTGATGCCGGCCGCAGCCGGCGGGCAGTTGGCCCCAATAACCCGGACGGGCTGGGGGATGGATATCCTAAATTGATCAGCGATCATTTATTGGCCGGTTACCCCGATCACCACCTACAGATCTACAATCGCGGAGTGAGCGGTGATCGGATCCGTGACCTGGCAAAACGCTGGGAAAACGATTCCCTGCGCTTGCTTCCTGATATCATCAGTCTTCTGATCGGAGTGAACGATACCTGGAACTATCTATACCTGGGCCTGGGGTCCGACCCACAGGATTATCACAAAGTTTATCGAAAGCTCCTCCGCGACACTCGCAAATTATTGCCTGACACACTGTTCATTCTTTGTGAGCCCTTTGCCCTCATCACCGGCGAAGTAACACGTGAATGGATGGATGATATCAACCAGCGGCGGGAAATCGTTAAAACGTTGGCGTCTGAATTCAAGGGTGTGCTGGTGCCATTCCAATCAGCCCTGGACAATGCCGCCCAGGGTATTCCACCTCATAGGTTACTGGATGATGGCGTCCATCCTACCAATCTGGGCCACCAGATTTTAGCGGAATGCTGGACTGAAAAGGTGTTAGGTTAATTAAAAAGAGGATACGGTTTGCTTTAAGGAAACCGTATCCTTTGTATTGAAAATTGGAATCCACATCCCAGGCTGGACTAATTCTCAGGCGGTGGGACAGGCAGATCCTCTACTGCGGTTTCAATCCACTTACCCCCTTCATCAATTAACATGACTGGGATATCCTGCCTAACAGGATACTTCCTGCTGCACTCCTTGCAGACCAACCAGGTTTCCTTGTAATAATCTAAAGTGCCTTCCCTGGTTTGGACACAGGCCGGACACCTCAAAATTTCAAGCAGTTCTTTACTAACCATTCAATCCTCCTCAGGTGGAGTCTTTACCTTGTATATTATAGCTTACTTCTTTTTACAGGGATCGTCTGGGTCTGGATTCTTGGGGGGATAATTCTTTGTTTTCGGACCATACTGGCATATTGCACCCCAGGGTTGGTATTTTGTTTTGAAGATATCCTGCCAGAGCTTCTGCCCATCGCGGAAAACGTCTCGTGTAATTGTGACCGTTCCGCCTTCTACAGCCCAGTCTACCTGTTTAATTTCACCTTTTGCCAATTCAGGATTCTCTTCATAAACTGGGTCGGGTGGATCTTTTTTATTCTTTAATCCGGTGGTGTCCCAATCCACCGTTCGACCATCAGAAGTGCTGTAGAACCTCCACAGGAGTTGATGGGACCCTTCATACAGATAGGTTTCCATAAGCAGCCAGTGATCAGTATCATTGGTGAATTTAAAATCTACCATCGGGACATAGACAGTAGCGTCCAATCCTGCCAGTTTTGTGTTGTGACTTCCATCAGATCTCTGCTCATAATAACCGACCCGATAAGCATGGGGGTGTCGTTCTACAATCTGATAACCACCGAAAAATACTGTCCTGAACAACGTAGTGCTTACCTGGCAAACTCCGCCTCCCACACCTTTGATTGTCCGGTCACCCAGGATGATCCAGGCTTCAGAGTAGCCTTCGTCAAGATTAACATCCCCCAATTGTTCGGCCATAGAGAAGGTCTCCCCTGGCGCTACAAAAATGCCGTGGAATTTAGCTGCTGCCGTAGCAATGTTATTGATCCTGCTGCTATCTGAACCATAATAATAACTTGACTGAGAACTGACTAACTCTCTGATCCCAAGATCCTCTGCTGTAAGGTCTGACGTAATATCCGGGAAAGTTTTCTCCACGGCCAGGTCGATCTGATGAGTCCCTTCAAGCAGCTGGGCCTGAATATCAATGATCGATTGGTCAATATCCAAAACCAACCCTGTTTCGTCATCTTCGATCAGTACCAGCTCACTGGTATCGTCCTCAAAATACATTCGGGCGTTTTTGGGTTCGCGGTTGATTGTTTCTTGCCTTTTTTCCAGATATTCCCGCAAAGCCTCGGAATCTAACGCAATCCGGTATTCTTCGCCATTTTCAGAGTTAACCCGCTCGATGATCATCATCTGCACCAATTTTTCTGGCTGGATTGACCAGGGGCCGGGATCGTTTTCTGCCGGATCAGGGATCTGTAATAATAAGGGCTGGCTGAGGATTTGGCGGGCGAACTCTGCCTGGGCAGTCACATCAAGTATAGCTGGATAGGTCTCTGTGACGATCAATGGAATGTTTCCATCCTGCATGCTTTGCATCTGAAGGCCAATTACTTCAAGGGAAGCCTGAATATCCATTTCCCTGCCAATCTGTCCGGGCTGCACCAGGACTTCCAATCCATCCAATTCCAACGATGCTTCCATCACAGGTTGATTTACATCAGCTGCAATGCCTGCTAGGTATTCAGAGCCTGTTTTTTCATCCATCACAAATTGAGGGGCCAGGATCATGCCGTGACGCAGGATCTGGATTTGGGCAGCGATCCGTCGAGCAATATTTCCCTCTCTCCCAGCATTAAAAGCAAGCTCTGCATTATACTGTGGGCTGAAAAACATACCTAATTGAGCTGGTGCTGCGGTCCAGCTGAGATCATCATACTGCAGCGTTATTTCTCCCTGATCGGGATATAGAATTTTTCTACTGAGCAAGTCCGCTGCATCTATTGGATCCTGGCCGCTGAGATTGACCCAGCCAATCTGAATATTCGGGAAGATCCGCCCAGAATAGACCGCCCGGAAACTCATGGTGGCCAGACCGATCACAAGGACAAAGAGCAGGATGCCTCCAGCCAGGGCGGCAGCTATTTTCAGTAAGATCTCAGAGATTTCTGGCTTGAGCTTCATGGATTCCATTTTACCAAAGAGGTGTATCCCATCCAACTAAGTTATAAAACAGGTGCTGATCCACACCAGAGTGCAATTCTCCTGCCACACATTTTCCTGGAATCAGGTTAGCTCTTCCCTTTCTGAAACAGCAATTTCCTTCAGAACTTGCTCTAACGAGTCCTTTTCTGCCTGATCATCTTCAGGAAAGAGGCGGCACAAAGCCTCTCTGGTCCTGACTATCTCCGGAATGGTAATCTGTCGGCCAGCCCTTTCTGAACCTTTTCGAATGAATAATCCATGTTGGGATCGATGGCACTGGATTGCTTTCTGTTTTGTCCCTTTCCAGGTTGTGGTATCTACCTCGATGTCCGGCTCCGGAGTGAACTCCCCGGTATCCCTTGATAACCAGGAAGGGGCATAGACTGACTCAATAGGGAAATCCATTCCTCTCAGGGCTGACATCACAGCTTGATGGGCCTGGATATGAGCTGGATGTCCATATTCTCCACCAGGTCCGTGGGTCAGGATGATCTGTGGTTTGATCCTGGAAATGCACTGCCTGACTTCCCCGGCCACCTGGTCTACATTATCGCTGAATGGATATAGTTCATTATCAGGTCCAACCAGCGGATCCTGGTAATCCAGGAATTGAACTGATTTTCCACCCAGAGCCTTTACAGCGCAGCGCAGTTCGCCCTCTCGCACTTGTCCTAACTCTTCCCGGGTACAAATGGGCGGATCCCCCATTTCACCCCCTTCACCACGGGTGGCGCACAGATAATGGATCTCCGCTCCCTGGCCAGCCAGGAAAGCCAGCGTTCCTCCCAGGAACATGGTCTCATCATCAGGATGGGCGAAAAAGGCTAGTATACGAGGAGAGCTAGAACTGTTTTTCATCATAGACTCAAAATGTACCACAAGGTCTGTTAATAAGGTATAAGAACCTTTTTTAACAACTTTACCCACCCTACCTGCGTATATAATTAAAAATAAAGAGAAAGTAACAAACCTAGATATTTTCCTAAACGGAGGAGAAAATGCAAATTACAATTTTGGTCTCAGCCTTAGCTGCGTTTTCCTGGCTGGTGGTTGTCGCCTTTTTAGCCCTGGCTGTTCTACGGGCCCGGCAGGGAAAGAAAACCCGCGGCGCCGTAACCGGGATTATCGTCGCTGTGATTGCTGGCGTGTTATTGAGCACAGTCAGCGCTGGTCTGGTTTTTATCCAGCCCCAGGAGCGCGGTGTCGTCATCAGCGCCATAGCACCCGATGGTTATCGGAGGGAGATCATGCAACCCGGCCTGCGCTGGGTGATCCCTTACGCTGAAAGTGTAAAAACTTACTCGATCTCAAAAAGCACCTACACTATGTCGATTGCCCACCAGGAAGGTGAAATCCAGGGTGACGATTCCATCGCCGCCCGCACTGCTGATGGACAGGAAGTTTATATTGACGCATCGATCATCTTTTCTCTCAATCCCGCTGAGGTCCTGAATGTCCATATTGTCTGGCAGGACCGCTACGTGGAAGGCTTGGTTCGCCCCACAGTCCGCGGCGTGATCCGGGACGCGGTATCCCAATTCCGCGTCAATGAAGTCTACAGCACCCGGCGTGATGAGCTGAAACTGCAGATGGAAACCGAGATGAGAATTGCCATGGAAAGAAATGGCTTGATCCTGTCAGATTTTGTGCTGCGAAACATCACGTTCACCCCCGAATACGCTGCCTCGATCGAGCAGAAACAGATTGCCGAGCAGCTGGCTCAGCAAGCAGAATATATCGTTGAACAGCGTCGTCAGGAAGCTGAACAGGCTCGACAGGTGGCAGAAGGAACTAAAGACGCAGCGATTCTGGCTGCCGAAGGTCGTGCCCAATCCGCGGTTATCGAAGCCAAGGCTGAAGCTGAAGCGCTGCAGTTGATTGCTGATGTCCTGGCAACCAACCCTCAGTTGCTTAACTACCGCTATATTGAAAAATTGGCCCCTGGCATCGAGGTCATGCTGGTACCCAATGACAATCCTTACCTGTTGCCACTGCCAGAAATTACCCCTTAATCCATTTCCCGCACAGAAGGAAAGCTCCCGGAGTTTTTTACAGATTCCGGGAGCGTTTAATTTTAGATCATCTTACATCCCCGTTAGTATCGGAAATCTATTCTGTGTATGTGTTAGAATTTTTTTTAGACTGAAGTATAAAAATTGAAATTAAGGACAAGAATGCCATCAAAAGAAAAGAAACCCTCCGGGCGCCAGATCAAACTTACTTCTTTATCCAGCTGTGCGGGTTGAGCGTCCAAACTGAGCGCTGATGCGCTGGCGCAGGTCCTGCGCCCCCTGGATGGGTTGTTTGCCAAGAAAGATTATCCCGATCTGCTGGTCGGACTGGGAGAACCGGATGATGCGGCGGTTTGGCGGCTTGATGATGACCGGGTCCTGATCGCGACAACAGATTTCTTCACACCCGTTGTTGATGATCCATACGACTACGGATCTATCTCTGCGGCTAACAGCCTTTCGGATATCTATGCTATGGGCGGCACTCCTTTTCTGGCACTGAATATTGCTGCCCTGCCAGCAAATTTACCGCCAGAGATCTGCGGAGAAATCCTAAAGGGTGGAGCGGATAAGGCCAAGGAAGCCGGCGTTGTGATTGCCGGAGGGCATACTATTCAAGACACAGAACCCAAATACGGCCTGATTTGTTTAGGTTTTGCTCACCCAGACCTGATCATGACAAAAACAGCCGCCATGCCCGGGGATGCCCTGGTTCTAACCAAACCTCTTGGCTTTGGCGTCACAACCACAGCCCTTAAGGATGGAAAAGCCAAAAAGGAACACATAGATGAGGTAGTACTTTGGATGAAGCAGCTCAACAAAAAAGCCAGCGAGTTAGCTCAAGCTCACGGGGTCAAAGCTGCCACAGATATCACTGGCTTTAGTTTGCTTGGCCACAGCTGGGAGATGGCTGAATCTTCCAGTGTTGGTTTCAATATTCACTGGGATATGCTCCCATTTGTCAGCGGTGCCAAAAAATATGCGGGGCAATTCACCTTCCCAGGCGGCGCTTATGACAACCGCCTGTATTATGGAGACCACATTAAAGCTCCTAAATCGCTTTCCGAAGATGAATTAATGCTGCTCTTTGACCCCCAAACCAGCGGTGGGCTCCTCCTATCAATTAGTTGTGATTATTTGGATGAGTTCCGCGTCCACGCAGAAAAAATGGAACAGCCGGTCTGGATCATAGGTGATGTGGTGGAAGGGAATCAGATAAAGATAAAATAATTGAAAATATTTAGGAATGATTTCTTCTTTCATCCCTGAAAATTATACTTAAGGGCTGTCGCTAAGACAGCCCTTGTGCTATTTCAGAGATGGAGATTCACCAATCTCCTGCATAATCCAGCTGGTATGGTTTTGCCTGTTCCGCCAGATAAAATCGTTGAAGCTCAACAAGCTGCCTCAAATGCATCAAGTCGTGCGTCACCCAGGAGACAAACATATCCCCGGCTCGGATTTCTCCGAAAGAAGCCTCGTAAACAATATCCCAATCCGGATTCTCAAGGGTATCCAGCCAGGCCAGGGCTTCATTGCGAAGATCCATATAACGATTCAGGATTTCAAAAAGATCCGCTTCTTTATAGTTATGTTCTGTGACCCAGCCTTCCGGGTCGATTTCTGGCCAGTTTTTTTCGGATTTTTCCAGCATCATTCGCAAGCGGACGGGAAAGTCGAATTCCTCTTCATCGGCCAGGTGGCAGATCACTTCCAGGATCGACCAGCTATCTTCATCTGGTTTCCAGTGAACCATATCTTCAGATAATCCACGGGCTAGCGCAGCTACCCTATCCCTGTTAAGGGCCAGCTGTCTTTTAAAAAAAACCTCGTCCATATCTCCTCCGCTTGTACCTCCCAATTTCAGTTAGGGTACTTTCATTATACCGAATGACTTGTTTCAGCTCAGTTCATACCTCCCTAGCGCAGCATCAACTGCCGCCAGGGCATGGATTTCCATCGTGTCGAAAACAGGAACTGATACATCTTCCTTTTTTACCAACAGTCCGATTTCTGTACAACCCAACACGATTCCTTCCGCGCCTTCTTTGACTAGTTTTTCGATCACTTCCAGATAACCCTGCCGGGAAGGCTCTTTGATCAGGCCCTGTACCAGTTCATCGTAGATCACGTTGTGGACTAAATCACGGCCTGTTTGATCCGGGATAAGGACCTTGAGCTGGTGCTTTTCCTCCAACCTGCCGCGGTAAAAATCCTTTTCCATAGTAAACCTGGTTCCCAATAACCCCACAGCCTTTAATCCCTCAGCTTTGACTGCCATGGCTGTGGCATCGGCAATATGCAGCAGGGGGACATCAATACCTGCCTGAACCTCATCCGCCATCAAGTGCATGGTATTGGTGCAGATCAGCAGGAAATCCGCTCCGCCTTTTTCTACCTCCCTGGCGCTCTTGATCATAATCCGGGTAGCTTCCTCCCAGTCTCCTTTCATCTGCAGTTCTTCAATTTCCCCGAAGTCCACTGAAACCATCACACTTTTTGCAGAGTGGACTCCGCCCAGGGCAACCCTGACCTCCTGATTGATGATCCGGTAATATTCAATGGAGGATTCCCAGCTCATACCGCCTAACAGGCCGATGGTTTTCATAAATCATGCTCCTTATATATCAGTAATCTCTAACCCTGCTAGAGTTATTTAAAATCAAACCTGTCAACATCACAGACAGGGTTATAGCCGATTTGCTGGTAAATATGATTGGATGTTTGATTCATAAGATCCGTGAATAAAAAACAATACTTATAACCCATATTCAGCAGTTCTTGACTCAATTTAGCTGTAAGGGAGCTGGCATAACCTTTATTGCGTTTCTCAGGTGGTGTATAGACTGGGCCAATCCGGATGCCATTGGGAGTTGGGCCAGCGTAGCCAGCCATGGAAACCTGAATTCCGTTCCTATCCCAGATCATTAAGCCGCGCAGTTTTGGATCGGCCTTGAGATACAATTCGAATTGCTTTCGAGCTCTGGTTGGATCCGGGGGCTCCTGGGCGGCTTCCTTGAAAAATCCGTTAAGCCAATCCATTACCAACCTTCGATCTTTTTTTTCTGCCGCTCGGATAGAACCCGCGATATCAGGGACAGGAGCCACCTGTTCCAATTTATAAATACGCATGGCCATATACTTCTTAGCTTTTCTCCCGGTCATTTCTTCCCAGATCTCTATCAGCCTGGCCGCCAGAAGCTTGCTGCTGAAAATACCCACGAAATCTTCCCCCAGGAAATCCATCAGGTCTTTCAGAACCAATTCCAATATTTCGTCAGGAGGGGATTGTTTTTGGTATGAAATTAAAACAGGGTGGGGTGGGGTGCACAGAGCGATGAGTGCTGGTTTTTCTTCCTCTTCTACAAATGCAAGATATGGTTCCCTCTCACGATAATCCCCAGAGGTGATATTATTCAATATTCCCAGCGGCAGAACATTTTCTGCTTCATTTTCCAATAGAAAAGCCTGGGTACTTTTTTGGAAAAGTACCGGATCGTCAAAATTCCGGATCGTCATAATCCAACTCCCACACTTCCATTGGGTGTGGTGTTTTCCTGCAATAATTCTCTCTTTGAAACAGGACGCTATTATTATAGTCCAATCTTCAATCCAGGATTTCACATAATAGAAGAGGCGACATCATTTTTCAATCATTGAATGAGAAGCTGCCCTAAACCGCATTTTCTTGGAGCCACAATTCTGGGGTATACTTGGCATTCAGTTTAATTTTCAACAAGGACCTTCATGAATTCTCAGCGCCGCAATTTGATTCTGCTCTACTTCACACTGGCAGTGATCCTGCTCGGTTTCGGGGTCATAATCCCTCTGGAAGCCTTCCTGGTCGATCAATTCGGAGCCAGCGGCCAGGAGCTGGGAGCGTTGATCTCCCTATTTGCCCTTTGTCAGCTGCTTTTCTCTCCTGTCTGGGGTTCGATCTCGGATTCCATGGGGCGCAAACCGATATTGATCGTTGGCGCGGTCGGTAATGCCCTCTCGCTGGTGATGTTTGGCCTTTCAACCCAGCTGTGGATGCTATTTGCCGCCAGGGCCCTGGGGGGGATTTTCTCTGCGGCGACTATGCCAACCGCCCTGGCATTTATCGCCGACTCAACTTCGAAGGAAGATCGCGGCGGCGGCATGGGTGTGATCGGCGCAGCCATGGGCACCGGCATGGTGCTTGGCCCCGGTATCGGAGGTTGGTTGGGAGCAGATTCGTTGGCGCTGCCATTTTATGTGGCCGGCGTACTCTCGCTGCTAGCCGGGTTGCTTATATTTTTGATTCTCCCCGAATCGCTGCCAACAGAGAAAAGGGCTGCCAAATTACAGCTGGATATCTCCTCCCGTTTTATAGGGATGTGGGAAGGCCTCAAAGGCCCGATGGCCCTGTTCTTCCTGTTAAGCTTCCTGGTCAGCTTTGGTTTGAGTAATATGGAAGGCATCCTTGGCCTATTCGCCCTGGAAAGATTTGGTTTTGGGCCTCCAGAAGTAGGCTCAGTGATGGTAGTCGTCGGTACAGTGATCGCAGTAGTTCAGATGGTCCTGACCGGTCCGGCAACCAAGCGTTTTGGAGAAAGGAACATTATCAAAGCAACCTTGTTGGGTTTGACAGTGACCTTTCTGTTAATCCTGACCGCCTATAATTTTACAACTCTGTTGATAACCATAGGCCTATTTGCCTTTACTAATGCCATGCTCCGCCCCTCAATCGCTTCCCTGATCTCCAAGGAAACCAGGATCGATCAGGGGTTGGCAATGGGGTTGAACAGCTCTTTCATGAGTCTGGGTCGTTTTACCGGACCACTGCTGGCAGGATTTCTTTTTGATATCAGGATCTCTCTGCCTTATATAGCCGGTTCCCTGATTATGTTCCTGGGATTCATTTTTGTTCAAACCAAACTAAAAAAACCTGCAAAAGTAGGGGAAATCACGCAAGATTAGCAATTAAATCTATTCAGAATGAAAAAATAATGGGTCATCTGGTGGGTTAAAGAACCATCCATTTGGATGATATGACCCAATATCTACCATGTTATAATCGCCTATCGTTCAAGAAAACGGAGATCTCATGTTCAAACGGCTGAATAAAATCTACAATGATTTTCCCAAAAAATTCTGGCTGGTTGTGCTCACTTCGTTCATCGATGTGATCGGGAACACCTTGCTGTTCCCTTTCTTTTCCCTCTACATCACCCAGAAATTTGGCGTTGGTATGACCCAGGCCGGCATTGTCCTAGGTTCATTCTCTGCCTTTGGTCTGATTGGATCCATGGTCGGTGGTGCGCTGACTGATAAATTTGGGCGCAAATCCCTGATCCTGTTTGGCCTGGTCTTCAGCGCGGTTAGCACTCTTTCTCTTGGCCTGGTCAACGAATTTGCTGTCCTTATCCCCCTCTCAGTGGTGATTGGCTTATTGTCCAACATCGCCGGCCCTGCCAGACAGGCCATGGTGGCAGATCTCCTGCCCGAGGATAAACGCCAGGAAGGTTTTGGCATCCTGCGAGTGGTGGCTAATATGTCCTGGATCATTGGGCCTACCATTGGTGGCTTTATCGCGAATCGAAACTTTTTTACTCTGTTTGTTTTGGATGCGCTAATCAGCTGCCTGGTGGCTGTGATCTTCTTCTTCTATATCTCTGAAACTAAACCCGAGTCTACTGAAGAACAAGAAAGCATTCTCAAGACCTTCGCTGGATACGGCATAGTTATGAAAGATTTTGCATACCTGGCCTTCCTGTTCGTATCGATGTTGATGGGCCTGGTTTACCAGCAGCTGTATAACAGTCTCTCTGTCTATCTTCGGGATAGTCACGGAATCGAACCCCAGGGTTACGGATTCTTGATGAGTACCAGCGCTATCACGGTGATCCTGCTGCAGTTCACTACAACCCGCTTAATCAAAAAACGTCCGGCCTTCCTGATGATGGCCCTGGGTGTCTTTTTCTACATGATCGGTTTTGGTATGTTTGGATTTGTGTCAGCCTTCTGGCTTTTTGCTGCGGCAGTTGTGATCATCACCATCGGCGAGATGGTAGTCATGCCCACAGCTTCCGCTCTGGCGACGAATTTCGCCCCCGAGGATATGCGGGGTAGATATATGGCTGTTTTCGGCCTCTCCTGGGCTATCCCGGCCACGATTGGTCCCAGCGCCGCCGGGTTGATCCTGGACAATTACAATCCCAATTTGCTCTGGTATGTCGGCGCAGGGATCTGTGCTGTGTCAGTTCTCAGTTTCTACGGGCTGCATTTATGGCTGGGGAGATGCGAGCGGTTCAATCCCCCGGAACCGGAAGCTGAAGCTATCCTAGCTTCCTGAATAAAAAAGCTGCGGATCAATAAGATTCGCAGCTTTTTAGTTTAGGGGGAATTTTCACCTACTTATGACCTGATAATCTTTTTCCTTCCTGCCAGTGCAGCCACCACCATTCCAAATGGGAGTGCCAGCGAGCCAATGCAAGGCAGATTGAATCCTCCAGGCTCTTCTTCGATTTCAAGTTCAGATTCAATGTCTTCCGAACCTGCCAGTCCCTCTGCAATATCCTCTCTGGGGATCATCCAGCCCAGATCGTCAAGCCAGAGCACACCCTCTAGATCTTCCCCTTCAGTCCCAAACCCGAACGCCAGTGCAGTGATCTGATCATCCTTACTGAAGGGAGTGCCAGCATCCTCTTCCCAATCCACCCTCTGGAAATAATCCCAGACAATGCCCACCTGAACCCATTCCTCTTCCATCCTGGGAGTAAGTTCTAATTCATGGACATAGGATTCCGTCCCTGCGGGTCCTTCTACAAAAAGGTCAACATGCAAGGTCCCGCCGCTCTGTCCGGTATGGATCATAAAGGCCAGGCCCGCTGAGCCGCTCCAATTCTGGGCTTGATCATAATACAGGCCGCAGGTCCCCCAGCTGTAGGGTGAAACTTGATATTCCAGTCGCAGTCCATTTCCACTGGATCCTGCACCAGTGTCGATCCCGCAGTTAAGTGAAGTGGGTGTTCCTTCGTCCCAGTACGCTTCCCATCCATTGGTACCATCGGGAGCTTCTCCTTCAAAATCATCTATCCTCCCACTTAGTTTTGGGCGGTCCGGCTTCTGGACATCTTCCTCGGTTTCGGAGCTATCGGCTGAAGGGTTCTCGCTAGCTGGCGGGAGTGAAGTGGGGTTTTCCGCCTGCCAGCGATTGTAGAAATAATTCAAAAGCGGGATGAACTCTTCTGTGGCTTTCTGGCTGCCTTTTTTTGAGGGGTGGTCATCCCCGGAAGGATAAGCCAACGTGTCTTTACTGGCAATCTGATGTACTTCCTGGCCGCCTTCGAAGGTATGGTGTCCGTCCTTTCCTGTCAGGAGGTTGTAAAAATCAAAAACAGCCACATTTTGATGGGAATAATCATTCTCTTCCAGCCAATCATTCAGAAGCCAGAGATTGAAAGCCCTGGCATTGGCCGCATTCCCCCGGTCGCTCAAGGGCGGGGCGGTGATGACCACAAATAATTTCTCAGGGTGCTGCCCAAAATATTCTAATATCTCATTGTAGACATACTTGGCATGTCCCACTGACAGCCAGCCAGCTTCTGATGGGGGATCATCGGGGCTGCCTTCCAGATCTGAGTTGGGGAAACATGACTTGAACATGATGATCTCGTTCTCTCCCCCGGGATCAGTTGCTGGGCGGGTATACTCCGCATGCTGGTCGCCTTCATTGAAGAGAGCGTCCATGAATGTCGGCGTGTTATCGCTTCTGAACCATTCTTGCCAATCAGAGATATCGGTCCGGTCGCCAATACTATGCGGTCCCCAGCCGTAGTTGGTATCACTGACAAAATAGTTATTCTCGGCTAGAGCCTGGCCAAGATTCCCATATCCATCAGTTAACCAGTTTTCACCAGTAGAGTGGTGGATGAAGATCAATTTCACCAGCCTGTCGGGTGGAATTGAATCCCCGCCCTGCTGCGGCGGGGCAGCCTGTGCAAAAGAGGAGGACAGCACAGTCCCGGCCAGGATAATCACACAGATCAAGCAGATCAAGAAGATTCGTTTATTCCTAATCATACTATCGCTCCTAATGTGGGTATGTGGGATATGGATACTTCTATTTCAATTCAAGGAATCCGGCCGCTGCCAATCCAATCCCGCTGATGATCATACCGAAGATCAATCCTTCGGAGAACCATCCGCTCCAATACGGTCCCGGCTGAATAATCAGTGGGATATGTTTCAGGATTTCCGCCAGGGCCAGGAAGATCCCCATGCTGATGGCTCCGATCACTCCCCCTCTTTTTCCTTGGGCCAGGTGCACCGGTATCCCAAATTCCTCCGGGATATCAAAGAGGAAATCATCGATCAGGTGTGGGGTGGAGAAAAACGCCAGGACAAGGTAAAGAGCGATCGTTCTACCATATAGATGTTCTAATCTGGTCATCTCAACCTTGTCTTGGCCAGTGATATAACTAGTTTTCAATCATTACTCTGCAAAATTCTCTCGGCAGAAATCGAAGTATAATCTCCACCTGCGATCCGCCCAGTCATAGGCTCTAAACTGCCGTCCTCCATGGACATTTCCGCCACTGGTAAGGGGATGATAATAGCACGTCCCGTCAGCAGGATTGGGCCCCCCAGCACCCCATCTCGGTGGCTGATAGATGTGCGACAGAGTAAAGTCATCAAGCAGTGAACCACCACCAGCCCGTGTTCCAACATGCTCGATATTGATCACGATCTCAAAATCCTCATCGCCATAGATCTCAAACCAATCTGCGAGGTGCTCATTCTCATAAAAAACTTCACTACATCCCGTATCATCACAGGTCCAGCTGATATGATTGCCAGCAATATCAAAATCCAATACCTGTCTATTCCTGATCCGGCCGGTGCGGATATACCCATCAATGTGATACCTGACGACATCGGTCGCAGGCTCTGGCACATTGAGGACCATCAGATTAATTGCCATGCGGGTTCCCTCGCCTACAGTGAAGGAATTGTTTTCGTATGAACGCTCAATCACTGAATGGTCTGGATTGAGTGTGACTGTATAGCCATCATACATTGCCTCCCGGGCGCCGTCTGATATTGGTGTTAATTCAAACCTGTGCGTTTCCCATCTGTCAATGCTGACCCCATGATAAGACATCGGATCAAATAGCAGCTCACCAGCAGGAGATCTGACCTCGATGCTCATTGTCCGATCTACCAGGTCTCCCACACCAATATTCTGAACCTGCACGCTCATCCGGTTTCCAAGAAGTCTTTCGAAATAAGCATCCTGAACGTCCAAATCTGGCACTTCCGGACATATCAGAGTATGAGATAGCGCACCAGTTCTTTCATGGAGTTCAAGGACTTCATCATAGGGATCGATGACCACACAAAAATCGAAAGGCGGGGGAACGAATAACTCCGGGTGATGAAGTGCGGCAACATCTCCAACCGGGATTTCCAGGTCAAAGAATGTCACATCGTTAATCTCGCGCCCATCCCTGGTCCTCAAGCCAATCGTAAGATCGTGCTGAGACCAACCGGCGGTGCCAGAATTCAGGATGTAGAGGCTTACATTTCCTGTATCGTCATCAAGAGTATATTCATCAAGTTCCAGCCATGGCAGTGGTTCTCCTCCCGTTCCTGCCACTCCAACCGGGCTTTCAGGACCAGGGCGAATTTCAAAACGGACTTCGCAACGGTCATTATCGGAACGAATGGTAGAAGTGAAGATCTCGTCAAAATTGACAATCCCGTCATAAAGGGGGGCATGAACGCCACGGCATATTCGATCTGGGCATCCAGGGTCATCGCTGTCCCGACAGCGGCCGGTATCCCTATCGTTAATCGCAAATCCAACCCGCAATGTTGCATCCTCAGCCAAATCAGTATAGACAATGTTGGCATTAGCTCCCCCCGAACGCCAGGCAGGGTCTGCAGCAACAGCCGCAAGATCATAGAGTGTATAGTGACGTAAACCATCCGGCATATCCAAGCCGGATCCTTCGCGTCCCTGATCTATATTGAACCTGGCGCCATTGGCATAAAACCCGCCAAATGCCGGTCCCACATCTCCGTGCCGGTCCTCGTGGCTTCCATCACCACCGAGATTAAAAGTTTCCAGGCTTAGGAAAGTGATTTGAAGCTGGCGTTGACAGCCTCGTTCCGGTTGGATTAGTTCAATTTCTGCGGTTCGTGATTGGGCAAACATCCACAAATCGCTATCCCATCGATAGGCCCTCACACCAAAGACGTATGTGGATCCACAAGGTGGGTGGAACCATTCAGCCGGCATCCTGCTGTCTCTCCTGAACGCTCCCTCCGTCCAGATCAGGTTGCCGTTGAGAAAGATCTCAAAACCAATGATATTCTCTTCCTCCTCTTCAGGATAATCCCACCACAGCATCCTGGCATCCTCGTCCAGTCGCAAGTTTGATGGAACTGCCATATCTGGATCAAGATATTTCGGGGTTGCTATATCCGAACCCAGCAATCTCGTCACGCGCACCTCGGCCATCAGGTGTCCACCTTCTCCATCCACTTCGTGGGCTCGTCTGATCCCGTTCCATTGCTCGGGTAAGATCCGCAGATTAATACGTCCAAGCTCAACAGCTTCAGTCCCGCCCGCAACACCTACACAGTTAATTATTCCTGTGAGTGCCTGGTCATGGGGCCAGATAATCAAAGGGGCAGCATCACCTAAAAGAATACCTTCGGTATTCCACCAACCATCTCCAAGCGCCTCAAAGGTTTCGTCTGTTGCCTGGTTGGCATCCCGGTCCGGATACCATTGCGGCAGGCTCTCTCCTAAACCAACATAACAGTGCAATCTATCAAAAGGGTTGCCTGTTTGAATCCTTGGTACCTCCACTCGGAGGACTACAGGCCTTTCCCTTGAAGGAATCATGTCAGAAATAGAGAAAGGAGAATCCATCAAGGGTGTTTCACCAGCAAATGATGGCGCGTCTCCATCTCCTTCTCCTTCTCCTTCAGGAGCTGGGGGTGAACCATCAGAACCAGGGTCATCATCCGGGATAAATAATTCATCTCCCGGCGCCAGGCTGCCGTCCCCAATTTCAGGATTGAGTTCTTCAATCTCTTCTGGAGAGCTTCCATATTCATCGGCAATAGATTCCAGGGTATCTCCTTCCTTGACAATATGAAATCCTGTTGAAACCTGATCGGCAGCTACCACATTGATAATGATGGTTGACTGCCCGGAGATATCATCGGTAGAGAACGCCCGGGCAATGATCTGATGTTCGCCTTCATATGTGGGTATCCAGGTTGAATATAAAACCAGGTTGGTCGTAGGTTCCTCCGCATCTACGGCGTCAATCAATTTGTCATTCGCCCATAGCTCAATCCTCTTTAATCCATTATCTTCCCGGGCAGTAGCGTGTACCAACACGCCATCTCCTATCTGAAAGAAATCATCGTATCCCGGATCATGGATCAATACAAGCGGCCGGGAATCAAAGGCCTTCCCCCGCCTGGAAAACCAGCCCAGGACCAGGGCTATAATGATCAACCCGATCAGTAGCACAATCCCTAACACGATCAGCCAGCGCTTTTTGCTTATGTCCATCATAACCTCCCGGAGGTGTTTTTTTTCAGCTATAAAAGTAAGCTGATCCTATTAATTAAGGTTATCAACAAAGGTCCACCAGCCTGACCATGGACCGGCATTTCCCTCTCCATCCACAGCCCGGACCTGCCAGCGGTAATACCACCCACACTCAACATACATATGATATGAAGTTCCAGATATACCCCCAAAGACACTGCCCGAAACATTGCTCCAGTTGTTATTTCCGATATGCCGCTGGGCTTTTACCTGATATTCACTGATACCGCTGGGGTCACTGACAGCCCCCCAGGAAAGATCCTGGTATGATGTGCAAGAAAGGGCAACGCCATTTCCAGGAGACTTTTGTTTGGGAGCGGGAGGAGGTTCTGTGTCCGCACAGGTACCTACCACATTGATATTTACTTTAAGCTTTTCTTCACTATCATCCAGGTGGGTTACAGTAAGAGTATAAGTCTCATTTTTACACAGACAGGCATTGAAGGTGCCTTCCATTTCCTGGTCTGCCCCGCCAAATACCAGGCCCTTGACATTCTCAGCCTGCCACCGAATATCTGTACAAGAACCCGCATCGATTGTCTCAGGATCAGCCCAGAACTTTACTGCCGCGACAGGATCAGGTACGGGGGTGGGAGTATCAGTCAGCGTTGGAGTGATTGAGATAATTGGCGTAACTGTGATCACCGGGGTGGGTGTCTCCATCCCCAATTTGATATGGGTTTCATCATATTGGCTGGGTACGCCATCCGGGCCATAGGCTACCGCGTGAATGGTATAGGATCCCGGGCCCGGGGGAAGCCATTCAGCCTGAAAGCTGGCCAAATCATCATTCATAGGAGGGTCATCAATCGTACTCCAGAGATCGCCATCCGCGAATAATTCAACGCGGGATATCCCGTCTCTTCCCGTGGCATGGCCTTCTACATTTACTGGCTGCACATCAGGATAGGACAGGCCGTCTACTGGCACATCGATCCAGACATATGTACCGCTAGCAGCACCTCCACAGCTGGAGATCAGCACAGCAACCAACATGATGGGCAAAAGATATTTAAGTGAGTTCTTCAATGACACAGGGCACCTCCTCAATCCGATCTTGAATGAGATGAAACAGATAAAAAAACAGTAAATTCCAGTTCTATTCTCCCCCTTTTCAAAAATGAGATAGCTCAACCTTTAGATTATTTACTAATATTGAGTGTATACAGCCTTTATGCCTTTGTCAATAAAAAAACTGCAACTTACGCACAGGCCTATCGTATATACCTATGAAGAACAAACAAGGAGTATAAGGTGAATAGGCAACAAGGCTGTTTGACTGGATTATTTAAACTCTTGATGTTAGATGTGTTATTTGATTGGCTTCAAGATACTTTTGGTTTTGGTAAGGGCGTATCCTGCAGCGGCTGCGGCTGCGGGTTTATCTTACTTATCATCTTTATCGCCCTCACCTGCCAGGTAATCTTTAACACAAACTGGTTCCAGCTTGGATTTTAAAGGTACGGGGTTTCTATTATCTAAACGTATCCCGCTGAAAAAAAGTTACACCCTTCAATTACCTGTTTCGACCATAAATTTCTCTCCCGCACTGATAGCCTGGACTTCAGGGAAGTAAACCTGCCAGGCCCGGGCGGGCAGCACCTGGAATTCACCCGGATGGGCCAGAGAAATTGTGTAGGTCAATTGATAGGTACCAGCTGGTAGGAAATTTACCGCCCAGGTAACTCTATCATCTAATACAAGGGGTGAATTGAAGTACCACCAACCCCAACCGTTTTTGAAAGGCGCGGCTGCTTGATACTCCTCCAGATCCTGGCGGGAGGTTTTCAACCTGGTATCCAGGATCTCGGCCCCGGCCGGGATCTGGTCTTCCACCATCAAGTAATAGGAATCATTTTCCAAGACCAGCGTAAGCTGAACTTGAATCAACTGGCCGATTTCTCCCTTCTGTGTGAAATTTACATCTTCAGGATCAGACAGGTCAGCATAAACCCTGGAAATGGTCAGCCCATTCCCGTATGGTTGCACATCCTCGGCTGGCCTGAAAACCTGTAAATCAGATCTATAATACAAGACACCGTTTCCTTCAGTGCGATTGATCACCAGCGCATTGGGTTCTTCCGGATACAAATCTTCTACAGGTATGGAAGCATAGGCCGCTTCCAGCTGGCTTGATCCTTGGGCCTGTCCGCTGATCAATTCTCTCCCATTCACGGCACTTGAAAAATCATATCCACTTTCCAGCTCGCCGCTCTGTCTCAGAACCTCGTTCAACGCCAGGATAGACCAACCCGATTCATAAGCGGACCACCAATCACCTTCCTGAGTCTGGGTTGATACCAGATAGCGGACAGCTTCCGGATACAACGCTTGCGCTTCTTCCACGCGGGCCAGGGCATAAGTAATAATTGCTGTGGTTGTTGTTGTGTTATTCATCCAGGACCAGCGCTTATCGCCATTTTCCCAATGGATGCCGGTGGTTGTCCGGATTCCGGTTCCAGCCAAATTGGATAGCAGGGAGCGGGTTGAATCGTTTCCGGGCTGCCCTTTCTCCAGGGCCATAGCCAGCAGCGCTTGATTTCCTGGATCAAGCTGGCTGCTAAATAAGGCCAGGGCTTGCATCCCTGAAATTACATCTGTCCCCGCTTCAGTCAAGGCAAAATATCTCAGTGCCAGTAGATTATATTGCCATGGTTCAGATAACATCTCCAGGGCTGGCAAAGTTGCCAGAAGGTAACCGCGAGCTTGCTGGATCATCAAGTCTTCCACAAACACTCCCGCTTCCTGGGCTTTGATCAAACCAAAAAGAATATAGGAACTGATCTCGGGGTCACTCGCTCCATCCTGCCACCAGCCCCAGCCCCCATCATCATTTTGCGCAGCATCAAGTGCATCAAGGGTCTCAGGAATCAGTTTTTCCAATCGGTTTTCAAGCCGCGGGTACTCGACGCCAATTTCCTGCAACGCCTGGAATGTAAAGACATTAGGCAAGAAGTGGAACATTTGTGCTACTACAGAGTAATGTTGATCGTCATCCAGGGCATCCAGGGCCTTGAGGACTGCTGCCGCCAGGGAAGGGGATAGTTCAATATCAAGAGTTCCGGCTGACGGGTCATAACTTTTTGGCAAAGAGACAATTTCCAGTTTCTGACCAGCCTGATCCAACAAGCCGGATGTAGCATAGCTGTAAGGAGCAATATAGCGCAGAACAGGAAGTGGGCCCTGATAAGGCTTGACAGAGTCCTGATAAAATCCTGCGTCAGCAGCGAAGGTCAGGTCGACTTCATCAACGTCTTCCACTGTCCCCCACCACTCAACCCGGATCCTTCCTTCAGCGGGAATTTCCACTGTCTGGGTTGAGAACTCCGGTATATCCAGTTTAATGCCTGCTCCCTGCAGAGATACGTCAGCTGTTAGTTTTATTCCAGTGTTATTATGTATCACTGCAGCCAATGCCAGGTGATCTCCTGCTACCAGGAAGCGCGGAGTCACAGGCCTGATCAAAAGATCCTTCGTGGTCACAACTTCAGCTGTCGCTTCCCCAACCCGGTTTTGTTTAGTAATACCCCGGGCATCAGCCTGCCAGGTTGTAAGATTGTCTGGTAAGTTGAACACTACCTGCGCCAGACCTTCTTCATCAGTTACGATATTGGCCTGCCAGTATCCAGTATCTTCAAACTGCTCCCTCACTGAGTAATCTGCATCA
>Ga0180435_10001968_pt1 | contig 21082 bp, 19 predicted proteins | sample SS_ome_3_FD_132467 | JGI IMG/M metagenome (GOLD analysis project Ga0180435, IMG submission 132467) | Hypersaline lake sediment archaeal communities from the Salton Sea, California, USA - SS_3_S_1 metaG | ecosystem: Environmental > Aquatic > Non-marine Saline and Alkaline > Hypersaline >...
AACCACCAATCATATTCTTATCTGAATTATAGTCAAAAAAACATCACTGGGGAGAATGAATCGGTTAACAAGTTCGTGAAGGAATATGGGTGAAAAGCCTTGATTTCATAGTCTCATACCCTGGTCTGCTCACCCACATAGCATTATTCCGGTCTCTTTTCATTTTATTTTGCTACGACATATATTCTGGCAGACCACACCCCAAATGGTCCCCCGCAGGTTACCATTGTTACTCTTTCATCATGAGTTGGCCCTAAATAATTAAGATGTTTATTCAGCTCGGCAGCAGTTTTGTAGAGATATGGAACCTGGACAACTTTTTTTACATAATATGTGTATTTCCCGCCTTGTTCGGTATAGAGGACGATCTTATCTCCCGCGTTGAGTTTATCAAGATTGACGAATACACCTTCCCAGGCATACCATCCCCGGTTGTAGTTATGGCCGACCAGTACGATATTGCCTCCTCCACCGGGATCTCCTGACGTGAGGGTCCGGCCGACCAAATCCAGGCGGCTGCTGGTAGCAAAAAGAGAGTTGGTATCATATTGGATCTGACCGTTATTATCTCTGTATTGCCTGAGCGGGACAACAGCCCTGTCTATATCAATTCTGGGAATCACCAATCTGATCACTGGACCAGCGGGTATGGGAGTTGGTGTCGGTGTAGGCGTAGGTGTTGGTGTCGGGGTATATGGATTATGAACTAATGAGAAGAAGACATCTTCCGGTGTCGCTTCAGGAGTCCGGATAGAAGATAACTGGGGCAGGGGGAGGCTGATCTTATTAGAAGTGAGCAAATAATTCCCTGAATCCAGCCGGGAGGATGCCAGGAAAGGTTTGAGTGAAACTAGCGCTGCCCAGAGCAGCATCAAGCCACCAACTAATAAAAGGATATTGGGCAGCCAGCGGCGCCAAGGAATTCTAGGCAAAGGAGTCCTTAAATAATGAGCGTTGGTTGGGCTGTCTGTGAGGGGACATGTTCCCAGCCAAAACGATCATAATTAAGTGAAGAACAGCAACTGCCCGCGCCAGTTCAGTTTCGTGACGCAGGCAGTTATTTATATTAAGCTACTACCTGTTTTCGGCGGCGGATGATAATGTATCCAGCTGCTACCAGGCCAACTCCGACCAGGGCCACAATGCCTATCACGTAGGGAGTAGCCAAATCAACTCCCGTATAGGGTGGGTAACCAGCATAGTCGTAAGAAGCGGTGACCCGGCAGTCAGTTGCGCTGTACCAGGTTACGACGTGATAGCGGTAGGAATCCGGAAAGAGCTGGTAGAGATCTCCACCGCTGTAAATATCACAGACCTGATCATCGACCACGCTGGCCAACTGGGTGTCATCACTGCAGGCCCAAGGATCATCCAGGGTTCCTGTACCGCCGGTAGTGACGCTTGTGCTGCAGTAGAATGTGCCGGCGGCATTTGCTGCTGAGGGGACCATTCCGACAACCATGACTGCAAAAATTGCTATTAATAGGATATTTCGCAACTTTTTCATCCTGCACTCTCCTTATTACTCATCTTTAAGGATTATATCCATATTTTCCTTAAAAAACACTAAACATTGGTGTAAGGTGAAAATTCACCTTTTCTTCGGGATCAGCCTTATTCCAGAACGATTTCCAGGAGTGAGTCAGCCAGACTTACCAGGTCTGGATCTGATCCTCTAGCGATCACATATTGATATTGAGCAGCTGCTTCTGATTGTTTATCCATTGCTTCAAGAGCCATTCCTATATATAAATGCATGTTAATATTTTCTGGATCCAGGTACTGAGCCGCATCAAAATATAACATGGCCAGGCCGGGATCTTCCTCCAGCAGGCTGACAACTCCCAAACCTTGCAAAGCCAGGGCGTGCCTGGGGTCTGTCAGCAGGACATCCTCCCAAACCAGCCGTGCTTCAACCAAACGTCTTTCGTTGAGGATCAAACCTGCCCAGGCTGCTTTTGTTTCTGAGAGTGTAAAGTCTAATTCAAGCGCCTCTTTATAGGCTGCTGCGGCAGCGTTCCAATCCTTCTGAGAATAATAGGCATTTCCCAGATTTCTATACGAGACAGTGTTTAGCGGATTCAGATCAATTGCTGCTTCAAAGTGTTCCAGTGCCAGGGTTAATTGATCTTCCCGAATCAGTACAACACCAAGGTTATTGTGGATCCAGGGTAGATATTCATCGAGGAGAAGAGCCTGTTCATAGGCTGTGATAGCCTCCTGGTTTTTCTCCTGCAGAACCAGGTTATCTCCCAGCATCCCAAATAACCGGGCAGAATCTGGTTGTAAGCGGGTTGCAAAACGAAGGTAATTTTCAGCTTGGTCTGCTCGGCCGTTCTGAACCAGATGGTTGGGGAGGGTGTTATTTACCCAATCGAGAAGAGAAGGTCCGAGGGTTAATGTCGCTACGGCCAGCACAAGGATCACAACCAAGGTTACCCAGGCCCCTTTTTTAACATGGAGGAATGGTCGATATTTTGGCCGTGGTGGACTGGGAGCTTGCCAATCCAAGCGGTTCAAGATCCAGATGATGGTATCTGTTTGTGCTGTGATCGTGAACTCGCTGGGTTTTCCTTCCAGGAGCATCTCACTTCCCAAGACATGCCCCGAACTTGCTCTCAAGGATTGACCAGGGGTCATCTCCAGTTTCACTTCACCGCTTTCGACTATCCCCAAGAAATTGCCAGACCTTCCGGCTCGAATGATTTGTTCCCCGGAGAGATAGACTTGTTTTTTCAGTTTTGATGCGAGAAAATCCAGCCTCCTGGCCGGTAGTCCTTTGAATAATTCGATCTTCTTGAGATCTGAGGGTGATATTACTTCGGTCATAGTAATTGTTGAGCAATATGATCCATGCTTAAGGTCATCAATTATTGTGTATGAAATACCCTGCCTGCCTTCTTGAAGATGATTGTAACAAGAAGATTGAGTATTTGCTGGAGCTTAAAATAATACTGACAAAACTGAGAAGAGCTGCCTTCTGGGAATACGGATAGTTTTTTTGGGGGGGTGAGGATTGAATTCCTGACAATATCCACAGTCTGAACCGCTTCCAGACTGTTAATTCATTAAGTCAGGGGAACGGGTTTGATCAACTCCTGATCCAGATCATGAAGATGCTTTGGTCCCAGGTGGCGGATGGCGTGTTCTACAATTTCAGCGTCTGTTCGAAGTTTGATCAAGTTCACTCCCAGCAGATTATCACCTAATATATTCAGGCGTTGTTGACCTTTTTTGAACATCTTGATCGCCCCTCGATAATTTCCTAGCGAGATCTGGTAATATGCCAACCCGATCAGCAAGATTCCCTGATATAGATCCCGCTCAGGCGGCCTGGTTTTCATCCAGGCCAGCTCAAGCGGATCATGGGCTTTATAGAAATCACCCCGATTGAATAATTCGATCCCTTTTTGGGCTTCCGGATGCAGCTGATCAGCTTTCGAGTGTGAATTCACTGGTAAACGTCAGTCCAGGTTTGAGAGTTGCCAGCACTGAGCAGTACTTATCTTCTGATAGCTGCATGGCACGCTGGATCTTCTCGGCTGGAACATCTCCCCAAACTCGATAATTGAAATGAAGAGAAATATACGGATAGGGTTGTTCCTGGCTCTGTTCAGCAGTGACATCAACCCTTAAGTCCTCAAGGGGCTGTTTCCCTTTTTCGAGGATCTGTACTACATCGTATGCAGAGCAGGAAGCCGCGGCTAACAAAAGCATATCGGAAGGATTGATCCCTTGCGCAAATGGTTCTTCTTCCCGCTGATATCCGATAGCGATCGAATTTCCCAGGTGGTCCGTTCCAACAAACATCCGAGAGCGCAGCCATTCTAGTTTTACTTCTTTGGTTTTAGTTTCCATTGATTTTTCCTTTGTAAGCAGATCATCATCTTGTTTTTATTATATCTCGTGAAGTTTTGGGTTTAATAAGAGGAATATATTAATTTTGGGATTGAATCCTTTGAGAAGGATTCAATCCCAAAAGAGGGACTCAATCCCCAAAGACATTATTGTCTTGGTGTATACTCATAATTAACCTTATGAACAAGAAGAATCAACGCAAAAAATGGCAGGAGGAGATCCTGAAACCCGCTCTGGAGAAATTCCCGGAGAGGAAATCGGACTTCGTTACTGGTTCTGGGATCCAACTACCACGGGTTTCCTTTCCGGACGAGGATATTTCATATCAGGAACGGCTGGGTTTTCCGGGTGAAAAGCCATATACGAGGGGCGTTTATCCTACAATGCACCGCGGGCGCTTATGGACCATGCGCCAATATGCCGGTTTTGCCAGCGCTGAGGAGTCCAACCAGCGCTACCGTTACTTGTTGGAGCAAGGACAAACCGGGCTTTCGGTAGCATTTGATCTACCAACCCAGATCGGTTATGATTCAGACCATTCTCTGGCTGCTGGTGAGGTAGGAAAAGTAGGTGTGCCTATATCTTCCTTGGAAGATATGGAAACGCTTTTCAAGGATATCCCGCTTGAAAAAGTATCCACCAGTATGACCATCAACGCTCCAGCAGCTATCCTGTTAGCGATGTATATCGCTGTCGCAAAGAAGAGTGGTGTTGATCCCAAGTCACTGCGCGGAACAATTCAGAATGACATTCTAAAGGAGTATATTGCCCGCGGCACATATATCTTCCCTCCTAAGCCATCCATGCGGCTGATCACTGATACCTTCCAATATTGCCAGACGGAAGTACCAAAATGGAATACCATCAGCATCTCTGGCTACCATATCAGGGAAGCGGGTTCTACAGCGGTCCAGGAAGTGGCCTTTACATTGGCTAATGGGATCGCATATGTAGAAGCTGCGTTAAAAGTTGGGCTCAATGTAGATGATTTCGGACGGAGACTGTCCTTTTTCTTCAACGCTCATAATGATTTCCTCGAGGAAATCGCGAAATTCAGATCAGCACGGCGGTTATGGGCTTCGATTATGGAAGAGCGGTTTGGAGCTTCCCATCCAGATGCCCAAAAATTACGTTTTCATACTCAGACGGCGGGATCCACACTCACTGCCCAGCAGCCACATAATAATGTGGTTCGGGTCGCACTGCAGGCCCTGTCTGCTGTATTGGGTGGCACTCAGTCTTTGCATACCAACAGCATGGATGAAGCTCTCAGTCTCCCCACTCAGGAAGCAGTCCAGATCGCCTTGAGAACCCAACAGATCCTGGCTGAAGAATCCGGTGTGGCCAACAGTATCGACCCTTTGGGAGGATCATACCTGGTTGAAGAGCTGACTGACGAGATCGAAAACAGAGCCCGGGCATATCTGGAAGAAATCGATCGGCAGGGTGGGGCTTTGGCAGCCATTGAAAACGGCTATATCCAGGGAGAGATCCTTGACGCTGCTTACCGCCAGCTTAGAGATTTGGAGAATGGGGAATCCCATTTAGTAGGGGTGAATATCTATCAGATGGATGAGGAGTCTGCCCTGGATCTGCTTTCTGTGGATCCGGCTTTGGAAAAAGCCCAGAAAGAACGCCTTGCGAACTTGCGGCAAGCGCGGGACCAGAAGAGAGTGGGCGAGCTGCTGATCCAGTTGAAAATGGCAGCGGATGGCACGGACAACTTGCTGCCGCTGCTGGTTGAATGTGTGGAGGGCTACCTAACTTTGGGGGAGATCACTGGTGCCTTGCGGGAAGTCTGGGGGGAATACCGCCCGGCAGGTTGGTTTTAATATTATTGTACAGTCTCATCATTCCTCGTCTCAGCGTCTTTTTCCCCTGCACTTCTCTTCCCGTCCTCGAGTAGGCAAGCCATCGGTGCCCAGGGATTTGAGTATAAGAGGATATCATTTCCCCAAATCATCGAGCGGAACGAAATCTGCAGGATTGAGTGCAGATGAGATGCTTACCTGATCGACACATTAACAGCTCAATGCAAATCAATGCCCGGAGATGGGCAGAAAATATAAAGACGCCACTGCCGCGTCTATTTAGCTATTGTTGGGAACACTCTATCAGGAGAAGATCTGTTTCGCCAGGGTGGCAGCTTGGCTGGCATCAAGGCCGAATCCATCAGCGCCAATCTCATCCGCGAATTCCTGTGTGACTGGTGCACCGCTACTATGTACTTTCAATGTATCCAAAAATGACTTCAGCCAAATGAACCGAACCGATATCTTCTGCACTATAATTAACGCATGACAGTTCTTAAACGCCTCGACCATGTAGCTGTATTAGTTCCCGACCTGGATCAAGCCCTGGCTTTTTGGCAGGCCCAGTTGGGTTTATCTCTTGACCATGTAGAGACAATATCCAGTATGGCAGTAAAGATAGCTTTTCTTCCTTTGGGTGATAGCGAAATCGAACTTGTCCAACCTACTACAGAAGATTCTGGCCTGGCTGCGTATCTATCCAAGCGTGGTCCGGGATTGCATCACATTTGCATCGAAACGGATGATATTGCAGGTAAACTAGATGAACTGAAGGAAAAAGGGGTACGATTGATCGACGACGAGCCAGTATTGATGGAGGATGGCCGACAATTGGCCTTTATCCACCCTAAGAGCACTGGCGGTGTGTTGGTGGAATTATACGAACTGCCTTGACATACTGAAAGTCAGTGTGTAGGGGCGACGCGATGCGTCGCCTGTTTTGGTATAAAAAACGAATATCCTATTCAGAATTTTACTTGTTATTGCTGGGATTGAGCTCAATATAGTTTCTAATGTAATTCAATTCGTTTACATTCCGAATTATCCGATCGTAATAATTCCTCTGCCATACTGATTGCCCCGGTGTTCCCCGAATACGATTCACTTTTCTTGAAACTTGTGATTTAAATTGTCCAATGATTGATCCTAATGAATTAGGATCGATACTGCTAGACTTTTCTCGGGCGACCGAGCCGGTCGCCCCTACATCCACTATCCAGATAATCGCATGGAAATGATTGGGCATGATGATAAATTCATCTTCATAGATTTCTACGTTAGTTCGTAACTCAGCAGTACGATACCATTCAGATTCAACAATTTTTCCATTATTATTCAGAATTACTTTATTTCCGGCAATAATCTCAAATAAATTATGCATCTTGTAGGTGCAGATCGTAATAAAATACGCACCTGGTTGGGTATATTTATAACCAGGAAGCCGGTTAGATGGTCTTCTTTTTGGAAGATTGAGCGGATATTTTTCCATTGGATTTCCCCCATATTCATTATTATGAAATACTACCCCGCGTTCCTTTGTAGGGGCGACGCGCTGCGTCGCCCGTTTTGGCACAGTATAGAAATATCAATCTAGGGATTTATACTCGCTGAGTGCCGCGATTAACAGATCAAGATCTTCCTTGGTGTTATATCCTTGCACTGAAATTCTGACAAACCAGCGATCTTCCCAGGGGATGATAGGAATTTCGATCTTGTGTTTATCATATAACCAGGTCTGCAGCTTATCAGCTTTCCAATCAGCAGGCCATTCTGCAGCGCCTATTTGAATGGCATTATCCTTTTTCTCCTCGTAAATTGATGGCAGTCCGGTTAATTCCTCGATTTCCCCGAGTGCTTTGACCAATAATTGATTGCAATTTTTCCGCACCTGGGGCCAATCATTCATCTGCTGAAAAGCAATTGCAGCAGGAGTGCTGAAATATGCTGCCGGGTCTTTGGTCCCCCACCATTCCAGCAGTGCCTGAAGGCGAGAATCACTTTCAAAAGGACAGTTGTCTTCCCAACCCCAGCTGACCACTAATGGTTCCACGAAGTCCTGGTGTTCTGGTCGGATATGTAAAAATCCTGAGCCTTTGGGAGCCATTAACCACTTATGGCAGTTCCCCGTATAAAAATCCGCCTCCAATCGGTTCAGGTCCAGATCCAACTGACCTGGGGCGTGCGCTCCATCTATTAGAATCAAGATTCCAGCTTTCTTAGCCCTCTGGCAAATTTTCTCTACCGGCAGCCGGACAGCGGTAGGAGAGGTGATCTGACTCAGGAAAATTAGACGCGTCTTCTCAGATACCCCTTTCCAGATCATCTCAACCATTTCCTCCTTGGAGGGCAGAGGTAAGGGGATGTCTTGCCGAATGACCTTCAGCCCGGTTTTCTGACTCAGGAAATCCCAAACATTATCACAGGCTCCGTACTCGTGATTGCTGGTCAGAAGTTCATCTCCTGGCTGGAAATCCATCGATCTGGCGATCACGTTCACTCCGAAGGTAGCATTGGGGACGAACACCAGGTTTTCAGCTTCTGCCATTAGATATGAAGCCAATTTCTGTCTGGCGAAGCGGAAATATTTCTGTACCTCCCGGCCAAGATATAGTACGGGTTGATTTTCCAGTTGGCGCTGCCAGCGCTGATATTCTTCCATGACAGGGCGCGGGGTGGCGCCAAACGATCCATGATTCAGGAAAACCACATCTTTATCAAGGAAAAATTGGGATCTTAGTGAGTTCATATGCCAGCCTAGAGTTGGTCTTGGAGGGGACATTGAAGTACGGTATAATTATAAAGTCTGACTGAAATAATAGATAGCAGGGTTTATCCTTGCTATTTTTTTTAAACCTAACTTTGAGGAAGTGTGCTTCAGCAATCCGGGGACACTTCCGCTTTTTTTATATGTGTGGATGAATAAAGGAAGAATTGTATGGCAGTAAAGGTATCTACAAAATTAAATAATGCTTTTGAAGGCGCTCTGGCTGGCGGAGGGGATCCCGCCACCTCACCATTATACGTTTTTGGGCCCTTCCTGAAGTTAATTGTCGTAGCAGGTGTGGCAAAGGTAACTTTTGGCGCTACTATCTGGTTGGTGATCCTGACGATCATGGTGGTTTCTGCCATGTACAGGTTGGTGATGCGCTGGGTCACTGATGGAAGCGGCGGCAGCGGATTGAGCGAAGAGGAGTTTGGCAGTTGGGCAGTGAAAGTCAATGCGGCGATCACTTTTGTGGAATATACCCTTACTTTCCTTGTGAGCATGGCGGCCATGGTGACATTTATTGCTGACCGCTTACCTGTGCTGAACGACACAATCTTTGGCATTCAATACCGGACTTTTGTGGCTATCGCGCTCAGCATTTTGACCGGCTGGCTGGTCAACCGGGGGCCGAAAATGGCGGCTCGTACTTTTGGCCCGGCCACGGCTGGTGTGCTGGTGCTGCTGTGGGTCATGATCGGCGCGACCCTCTGGCAGCGCGGTTTCCATCTGCCAGATTTTAATCTGGCGGCTTTCCATGGTGAGTATTTCCATTTCACACTGGCTGGCTATGTTCGAATCCTGGCGGTGATGACTGGTATTGAGGTGTTTGCAAATCTGGTTGCCGCCTATGAAGGGTCCGATGAGGTCCGAAGCCGAAGGGCATTCAACAGCCTGTTGATCATTATGGGAACAACTGCGGCAACGATGTTGATCGTTGGCCCCGCGATTTTGGAAATTTCCGATCCAACGAATGCCGACGTGTCCGTATTCACTCAAACCATGGATGTGCTGCTGCCTTCACCTCTGCCGATTCTGGGAACGATTGTCGGTATCGCGGTTTTGATGTCTGCCTCAGCTGCCAGTGCCCAGGGATTGCAGAATCTGGCTCTCGGTCTGAAAAAACGAAATTACATCCCGCCGAACCTTGGCCAGCAAAACCAATTTGATGTAGCTGATAAACCAGTCTGGTTGGAAGTTGCCATCGTCAGTATTGCTTTCTTATTTGTCGGGACAAATGAAGAAACCTACCTGGCGATTTACGCTGCCGGTGTTTTCATCTTGTTGAGCATGACTGGTTGGGCAGTGACCAAACGCTTGATACGCAAGGCGCGGGAAAATTTCACCATCGGTATGGCGCTGCTAATACCTGGAACGACGATAGCAGCAATTCTCACAACCGGGGCAACAGCGATCATTTTCGAAGAACGCTTCTTTGAAGGAGCATGGACCTATTTGATCTTCATTCCAATCCTTTATATTGGGTTTAGTATTTCAAGGTCTATATTGGGAGAGCCAGATCCGATCCTGGATTACCTGGGTGGTCTGGATACTGCCCTGTTAGCAGGTTTTGGCTTTGGACAGATGGCTCCGGCCGCTGTTTCCGTTGGTGACTCCATTTCTCCTCCTGAGATCACCTGGGATCCTGAACCCATTGAACGTAGTCATTGGCGTACTGACCACAAAACGATCGATAAGATCGCGGTTCTGCTTGATGGATCGGTTTACGCAGCCCAGGCGCTGCCTGCGGCAAAAAGGATCTGTCAGGAGACAGGCGCTTCCATGACCTTGCTCTCCGGTGTGAAATCCTATTCACACGGGCCTCAAGAGCAATTCAACGCGGACCGAGCAGCCCGGGAGATTTATCTGGACAGTCTGATAGAACAATTGAAAGATGACGGTTTCATAGTCGATAAAGCAGTCAGATTAGGTTCTATCGCAGAAGTCACTCAGGCTTTTGTGGAATCTGCAGGAATTGACCTGGTTGTAACAACAACTCGCGGAAAATCAGGTGAAAAACACTGGATGAGTGGAGGAGTGTCATCCAAGCTGATGATGCGTTTGAATATACCGGTATACCTGGTTCAGGGTGTCCAGCCCAAAGACCTGGGAAGAAAACCGGAGAAAATGTTGGTGGCGCTGGATGGATCGATCAAGGCGGAAAAAATTCTGCCCTATGCCCGAACCATGGCCCAGGTTTATGGTAGCGACATCACTTTAATATCTGTTCCCCAGATCCCCGAAACAGAAAATTACCGCGCTCCAGCTGATGTAGTGGAAAATTTACGCGCTGAGGCAGAAGCCAAAATGACAAATTTCCTTGAAGCAGTTGCCCGCGATTTGGAAAAAGATGGCATCAAGGTGGATGTCCTGGTCAAAGGATCACGTCCGGCTACTACGATTGTGGATACAGCTGTAGAAGGCGATTATGGTTTGATCATGCTGACTTCTAACGGAAGAGGTACTTTCGATCGAATGATCATGGGCGCTGATTCCGAGCGCATAGTTGATAACACTGACCGCTGTGTGCTGATGATGCCGTCAAGACCTGAGTAAATAATGAGATGTGTGCCTAAAATAGTTAGGGACTGAATCCTTTCAATGGATTCAGTCCCTTTTTCTTTTTTAACTAGAATAGTCTATCCCGCCAGATACTCTTTCAAAGCTTCTGTCAAAGGTGGCAGTATGGCATGCATATCTCCAACCAGCCCAAAACGGGCGAAGTTGAATATTGGCGCGTCAGGATCCTTGTTGATAGCAACGATCACTTTGCTGCTGCGCATACCGGCCAGGTGCTGGATTGCTCCAGATACACCGCAAGCGATATAAAGATCAGGGGAGACCACTTTGCCAGTTTGTCCAACCTGGTGTTCATACTCGATGTATTTGGCATCAACCGCAGCCCGGCTGGCGCCTACTGCAGCTCCAAGTACATCTGCCAACCCCTGAACCAGGGCAAATCCCTGCTCTGCTTTCCAGATATCAGCGGCTTCTTCATCCAGGTCGCCTGGAGGTTCCAGAGACGGATTAAGGGCGACACCGCGACCGCCAGATACGATCACGCTGGCGTCGCTAAGACTGACACCACCACCTTTTTCCTGGAGAGAGGAAATCGCGGTAGCTACAGCGTCAGTATCAACACCGACATCCAGATATGTTATTGAACCGGACCGGGATGTGTCAGGTTCTGGTTTATCAAATGCCCTTGTCCGCAGGGTTATGATCTGGGGCGTTGTGCTGCAGGTAAGTTTAGCCATTAGTTTGCCGGCGTAGATCGGCCGGGTTGCGGTGATTTCACCTCCTGTCCAATCCAGGGCTATTACATCCACCATCACTCCCGTATCGAGGTCAACGGCAGCCATGCCGGCCAGAGTCCTTCCTCGTGAAGTGGTGGGGAAGAGGATCAAGTCGGGTTGATATTCTTTGGCGGCCTGTGCGATCATATCTGCCAGAGGTTCAGGCCTGAATTCCTTCAGAACTGGGTTGTCCGCCAGCAGAACCTGGTCAGCGCCGTAGTGAAAGGCGGATTCAGCTAACGCATTCACACCTTCTCCGAGTACCAGCGCAGCAGCCTCTCCACCAAGATCCTTTGCTATCACAGCAGCCAATCCAAGGGCTTCCCATGAGGAAGACTGGGCTTTGCCGTGAAAATGGTCTATATATGCAAGTATTTTTTTTGTCATTAGAGCACCTTCTCGGCAATTAGTTTCTCTACCAGGGATTTGGCTTTTTCTTCGGGTGTATCACCTTCAATGATCTCAGTCACAACATCCTTTTGAACAGGTTCCGAGACTTCAGGCCAGCCAATTGTGGATGATGGTGGGTCTATTCCCAGATCTGCCAAAGACCAGATGGGGAACTCAGCCTTGGAGGCTTTGCGGATACCCATGAATGATGGATAGCGAGGTTCGCCATAATCTTTGGTAACGCTTACGACTGCTGGTAGATCGCTGTCAACAACCTGACTCGCTTCTTCCATTGATCGCAGGACCTGGATCTTGCCATCTCCTGGATTTACTGATTCGAATTTCGAAACCAGGGTCAGGGAAGGCCATTTCAGCAGCCTGGCTACTTGAACTGGGAGAAGTCCGGTATCAGTATCGACTGATTGCTGACCGAATAAGACCATACCAGCATCGCCGATTTTTTGAATGGCAGCTGCCAGTACTTTGGAAGCGGCCACGTTGTCGGCACCTTTCAACGCTGGATCGGAAACCATCACAGCGCTATCTGCGCCCATCGCCAGGGCATGTTTGATGGCTTCGGTTTCCCCTTCCTTGCCGAGACAGAGAGCGATAACTTCTCCTCCCTGATCCGCAGCCAGGTTAAGGGCGGCTTCCACAGCAAACTCATCCCACGGGTTGATAATCAGCGGCGCATCTCCCCAACTGATGGCTCCGTTATCAACAGTCATAGTGGCTGCTGTGTCTGGGACCTGCTTTACGCAGACAATTATTTTCACACTGTTACCCTCCTTATGGTTAGAAAGCTAATCTACTTAATAAAATCCTGGAATTTATGTCCAGGTTTGGTGGTCATACTGCGGCAGCTCACGACGGATCTTTTTATCCCTGCGCTTATCAAGCGCATAATCAGCTTGTATGAGGGATTGGATCTCATTGCTGCCTTCATAGATCATGGCGCCTTTGGCATTGCGCATAAATCGCTCGACTGGATATTCATCGCTGAATCCATAAGCTCCATGGATCTGGACCGCTTCAGCGGCAGCGCGGAAAGATGCATCTGTGGCATACCATTTGGCGGCGGATGTTTCACGCGTATTGCGAATGCCCTGATTCTTTAACCATCCGGCTTTTAAATATAGCAATCGAGCAGCTTGATAATCCAGGGCCATATGGGCAATTTTGGCTTGAATGAGTTGAAAATCACTGATCTTCCCGCCAAAAGCATTCCGCTCCTCTGCATAGGATTTGCTGGCATCCAGAGCTGCCCGGATCAATCCGGTAGCGCCTGCTGCGACAGTGTACCGGCCGCTATCGAAGGCGGACATAGTAACCTTAAACCCTTCCCCTTCTTCGCCGAGTAGGTTCTTCGCCGGAACCCTGACATCCTGGAAGTTTATCCAGCCCGTAGAGCCAGCACGGACGCCAAGCTTACCGTGAATATCCCCTCGTGTTACTCCAGGAGAATCCAGGTCGACAAGGAAAGTTGATAATCCCTGGTAAGCTTTGTCTGGTTCTTGATCTGTTCGCACGGTTACTACTGCAAAATCAGCAATCGTTGCCAGGGAGATCCACATCTTTTCCCCGTTGAGGATATACTCCTGGCCATTTTTTTTACCCGTAGATTGAATATGAGCAAAATCAGATCCTGCACCCGGTTCAGTAAAGGCACCACAACCAACCTTCTCCCCTTTGGCCAGAGGAACCAGGTATTTTTTCTTTTGATCTTCGGTTCCCCACTGAAGAATGGTTAAGCATGTCAAACCATTATGGACAGAGATCACGACCCGCAGGGAAGTGTCAACGAACTCAAGCTCTTCACTGACCAAGCCCAGCGAGATGTAGTCCATACCCTGTCCCCCATACTTGACCGGGATAGTGATTCCAAGTATCCCTAATTCAGCCATCCTGGGAATGACGAATGGAGCCATGCCACCAACCCGATCCTGCTCCTGAATAGTTGGCAGGACTTCTTTGGCCGCAAAATCCCGGACCATCCGCTGCACCATTTGATGCTCATTTGACAATCCAAAATCCAAGTTGGCTCCTTTTCCTGTTGATAATTGGGGGAGTTAAATGATTATACCTTTTTTACCCGACTCCTGTCCCTGTGGTTTCATTTCAGAAGTAAATACAATATAATCTCAGGTATGAATGATCGCTTGAAAATTGCCCTTCGGTTTGTTGCGCTGATTCTGATTGGCTCTCTGATCGGTTTTTCGCCATCTGCTATTAGTGTAACCGAAAATGCTCGTAAGTTGAGGTTAGCCTTTGCGGCAGATGACTACTCATCCGGGGCAGAGATTCTGTTTGATTTAGCTGAAGAAAACCCATGGTGGACCTCACTTTGGGAAAGCGCTGGCAACGCAGCCTATATTGGGAGTGATTATTCAACGGCAAAAAGTGCATATGAAAAAGCCCTCGAGAAAAACGATCTCTCAACAGAGGGACAAATAAAATTGGGCCAGTCCTATTTGCAGCTTGGGGAGCAGGAATTGGCAATTGAGATCTGGCAGGATCTTGAGGAATCCCCTCAAGCATTGGAGGACTTGGCATTGCTTCACGAACGAAATGGCGAAATCTCCCGGGCCATTGAAGTCTGGCATCAATATTTACTCCACTCCGGGGACGGAAGCACCCCTGAATTGATCTACCAGTTCGGATTGCTCATTGCAGCAGACACACCTCCTAAATCTCTTCCATATCTGGATCAAGTGAGAGAAGAATACCCTGAAGCGTCAGAGATAGCGGAAGCAATCAGAGAAGCTATCTCTGAAGAGCCAGCGTACCAGTATGTTACAGCTGGTCAGGCACTGGCGGCTATTGGTGAGTGGAATCTGGCTGGCTATGCATTTGATAGAGCAGTTGCTCTCCGCCCGGATTATCAGGAGGCCTGGTTGTATCTGGGTGAAGCTCTCCAGCACTTGGATGGATCTGACGAGGAAGTTTTGGCTGCCCTTGAAAAAGGATGGGCATTGAATGAAGACTCTCCAATGGCAAATCTCTTTCTGGGATTGTACTGGCAGCGGAAGGGTTCGCACAATACCGCGATTGAATATTTCCAAGTGGTGCAAGAACTCTGGCCCACGAATGCAGATGTGCGGGTGGAAGCTGGTAAATCATTGGCCGCCCTGGGCGAGTTAGATTCAGCTTATGAAGAATATCAGGAAGCGATCGATCTTGATCCCCTGAATGGCAATTACTATAACAAGCTGGCCGAATTCTGCGTTCAGTATGATTACCAGATCAAAGATATTGGCCTGCCCGCGAGTCGGATCGCTGTTCAGTTTAGCCCTGCTGATGAAGTCAGCCTTGATATCATGGGACAGGTGTTATTGGCTTTGGATGATAAGTTGAATGGAGTCAAATTCTTTCAATTGGCTCTGGAATCAAATCCGCGATACGCGCCTGCCCACTATCACCTGGGAATATATTATTCAGCTTTGAATGATGTTGAAAGAGCGGTTTACTATTTGCAGCAGGCGCTTCTTTATTCAAAGAACTCAGCTTTGATCGACCAGGCCCAACGATTATTATCTAATTATCAGTAGTGGATGTCGGGAGACTTATGAAAAAAAGATTCTGGCTGATCATCGCTTTCTTATTAGTAGTATTGATTTCCCTGGCATGCAATTTGTCACAGATATCAAAGGTTTTTGGAGAATATCCCACAAACTCAGGTGATTTGCTATTTCAAGATGGTTTTAATGATCCATCCAGCGGTTGGGATCAGGTCCGGTCGCAAGAGGGTTTGACAGATTATGAAAACGATCGTTACAGGATTCTTGTAAATGCTACAAATGCAGATTATTGGTCCAATCCTGGCCTGTATTTCATGAATGTTCAGATCGAAGTGGATGCTGGAAATAATGGGGGCCCGGATGATAATGACTACGGAGTTTTATGCAGATACCAGAATACGGAAAATTTCTATTTCTTGATCATCAGCAGTGATGGGTACTACGGTATTGGGATAGTTGAAGGTGGAGAACAACGGCTTCTTGATCCTCCTCAGATGTATCAGTCAAATTCCATTCACACTGGTCTCGGGGCCAATCATATAAAGGTGATCTGCGACGGTCCTCGGCTGGCACTTACCGTCAACGGTGAATTTATCGCTGAAGCCTATGACAGCACCTTCATCGACGGGGATGTTGGTTTGATCGTAGGTTCCTTCGATATTCCTGGTGTAGATATCTGGTTTGATAATTTTATGGTGACAATACCCTGAGCAAGTTTTAGGGTTTCTAATGGTTTCCAACGATGAATATTTACCTTGATATGATTGGCTGCCGCTTGAATCAAAGCGAGATCGAGATTCTCGCCAGGCAGTTTTCGGCAGCAGGATACTCTCTGGTCTCAGACCCTTCAGAAGCGGATCTGGCTGTTGTGAATACCTGCACGGTAACATCCGCTGCTGCGGCTGACTCAAGGAAAACGATCCGCCGTATAGCACGCAGTGGAGTGAAGAACATAATCTCAACTGGCTGCTGGAGTGAACTTCAACCAGATCAAGCTATGGCTCTGCCGGGGGTAACCAGGGTGGTTTCCAACGCAGAGAAAGCTCATCTTGTATCAGATTTACTCAGTTTGGATCCAGTTGAGATTGACAAAGAGCCTCTCCAACGTGTAACAATCCCCGGAAGCCGTCAGCGAACACGTGCTTTTATCAAGGCTCAGGATGGCTGCCGCCATCACTGCACTTTTTGTATAACAACGGTTGCTCGTGGGAACTCCCGGAGTGAGTCGGTTGATAATGTGTTGAATGAAATTAACGCAGCAGTCCAGGCTGGAATAAAAGAAGTCGTTCTGACTGGTGTACAGTTGGGATCGTGGGGAAATGAATTCAATCCTGCTCTTAGCCTGCAGGATCTGGTCCACCAGGTTTTAAAGGGCACTGATATACCCCGTCTGCGTTTGTCTTCAATCGAACCCTGGGATGTAGATCCAGAACTGATTGAACTTCTACAAGATGAACGAATTGCCCGTCATTTACACCTCCCATTACAATCCGGTTCAGCTCTTACGCTTAGGCGCATGGCCCGTGCCATCAATCCGGATGGTTTTGCTCAATTGGTGGCAGATATCCGCTCGGTAGAACCCGAGATTGCTCTCACATCGGATATTCTGGTGGGTTTTCCTGGCGAGACTGAAGCAGAATTCAAAAAAAGCTATGATTTTATCCGGGCAATGGATTTTGCCTCCGGACATGTGTTCAGTTATTCAGCTCGGGAAGGGACTCCCGCGGTTGATTTTCCGGACCAGGTTCCACATCCGATCAGGAAAAAACGCAGCGCCAAAGTCAGGGACTTGTTAAACGAGTCTGGGGAAAATTATCGCCGCCAATTTTTGGGAAAGGAATTGATGGTTCTTTGGGAGCAGGTGGATCAAAAAACCCACAAGGCTATCGGTTTGACTGATAATTACCTGCGGGTTGAAACCATCGCCTCACATAAAGTATGGAACACATTCTCCAGAGTTAAAATAGAAGGATTGACCCAGGATGGGGTCTTGGGTGAAATCCTCGACAACGAATAGGAGGTTATCATGACTGATTGTTTATTCTGCAAGATCATCCAGAAGGAAATTCAGAGTGAGATCCTATTTCAGGATGAGTCGATCACAATATTCAAAGATATCAATCCTGCAGCCCCGGTGCACTTGTTAGTGGTCCCGAACAAACATATTCCGTCAACTCGCGAAATGGATGAGGCTGATGAAATCATCCTGGGGAGGCTATTTTCAGGCGCGAAGGCTGTTGCTGAGATGGTTGGTATAGCTGAAACCGGATACAGGCTGATCGTCAATAATGGCCCTGATGCTCACCAAGAAATCCCCCATATCCATATGCACCTGCTTGGGGGGGAAAAGATGAAGCATCCGATGGGCTAAAGGGTTGAAAAGGGTATAATTGAAACATGAGCATAAAAAATAAATTACGAGAAGCATTAACTGAAGCATTGAAATCAGGTGAGACCCAGCGAAAAACCACTTTACGGATGGCCCTAGCCTCGATAAAGAACGCTGAGGTGGAAGCCCGAGATGACCTGGGAGAAGATCTGGTGCTGAATCTGCTTCAAAAGGAAGTGAAAGCCCGCCAGGAAACCATAGAGGGAGCTAAAAAGGCAGACAGGCTGGATTTGATCGAAAAGGCAGAACAAGAGATCAAGATCCTGAGCGAGTTCCTGCCCCAACAATTGAGCCCGGAGGAATTACGGGCTATTGTTCAGGAAGCTATACAGGAATCAGGAGCCAGCTCAATGTCAGAAATTGGCAAGGTGATGGGTGTCCTGATGCCAAAGATCCGCGGTAAAGCTGATGGTAAATTGGCCAATCAAATTGTACGAGAGTTGCTGGGAGCATAGTAAATCCAGCAACCTGGACCATAATCTGATTTCAGAAGCGATTAAGTATGGAAGCCTGTTCAATTTATGAATGATAAAACGCTAAAACCATCCCTGATCAGAGTTGTAGTGCTTACGCTGGTCTTAATACTTTGTATGGGCGGTATCTGGTGGCTGATCAACTGGTCCCTCACTGGCGCCCTATCCACTGTGCTGGTATCTGAAGGCAGTGTTGCCTCTCAGGACGTCATGTCACCTTACGCGGTGACATACCAGAGCGAGGTATTAACCGAAGAGATGCAGCAGGAAGTTGCCGAAGGTGTAGAACCGATCTATACCAGGCAGGATTCCGCTATAGCCCGGCAGCAGCTCAATCAACTCAAAGATGCTTTGGTATTCATTGATGCGGTCAGAAATGATCAATTCGCCAGCCAGGAACAGAAATATACAGATCTGGCTGCTCTGGAGGGTATTTATATATCCCAGGATACAGCTGAACAGATCCTGGAGCTCAGTGATGTGCGCTGGCAAACGGTCAGACAGGAATCAGTAGTCATCCTGGAACAGGTGATGCGAACGGCGATCAAGGAAGTTGATCTGGAAGAAACCCGGCAGCAACTACCGTCACTGGTCAGTTTATCTCTGTCAGAAGATCAGGTTAATCTGGTTGTTGAATTGGCTTCTGCTTTTGTTGCACCGAATAGCGTTTACAGCGAAGAAGCAACACAAGCTGCTCGAGAAGAGGCGATGCAGGATATCGCTCCAGTGACAAGGTCGATTGTTGCTGGTGAGACAATCATTCGACGGGGTGAGATTGTTGAGGCAGAAGATATTGAGGCTTTGCAGGAGGTCGGTTTATTAACTACCTTCTCGGGATGGCAGAATCAAGCAGGAACCCTGGCTGTTGTAGTCTTGTGCATGGTCGTCATTATTCTGTATTTCCTTTCCCATTCACACATATTGAGAAATACGAAAAAATTGATCGTCCTGCTGGTTTTGTTTTTGGTCTTTCTGGGATTATCCCGCTATGTATCACCAGGACACCTGGTAATCCCGTATTTATTCCCCATGGCAGCTTATTCCCTGTTGGTCGCTGCATTAATTGACCGCCGGACAGCCCTTTTTACTACCATCCCCTTGGCGATCCTGGCTGCCTATGGCATGCCGTATGCCCTTGATCTCACCCTCTACTACAGTTTGGGTGGATTGATGGGATTGCTGATCCTGAGACGCCCCCAAAGGATATCCGCTTACGTTTCAGTTGCTGGAATCATTGCCGTAACTGGAGCAGTGATCCTGATCGCCTATCGGATTATCGATCCGGCGACTGATGTTACAGGGTTAGCAACGTTGATTGCTGCATCTTTGTTCTACGGTGCGGCCTCAGCTGTTCTCACTGTTCTATTGGAATATGCCCTGGCGCCATTGCTGGATCTGACGACCACATTGCAGTTAGTAGAATTATCGCGGCCGGATCATCCCCTGCTGCAGCGTTTGCTTCGTGAGATTCCCGGAACTTACCAGCATACTCTCCAGGTAGCTAATCTGGCTGAGCAGGCGGCAGAGCGTATACAGGCAAATAGCATGCTGGCCAGGGTTGGCGCTTTATATCATGATATTGGAAAGATGAAGAATCCCCTGTTTTATATTGAGAACCAGGGTCCTCATCAAATAAACACTCACGATGATATGGCTCCGGAAGATAGCGCCGAAATCATAATTGACCATGTTCATTATGGACTCGAATTGGCGAAGAAGTACCGCCTCCCTACTCGAATACGTGATTTTATCCCGGAGCACCACGGAACTCTTATAACCCGCTACCAATATGGCAAGGCGCTGGAATTGGCAAATGGAGATGAAAGCCAGATCGACAGATCTAAATTCCGCTATCCAGGCCCGCGTCCACAATCCGTGGAAACTGCCCTGGTCATGCTTGCTGATGGCTGTGAGGCGTATGTGCGATCCCAGAATCCTGAGACAGATGATGCCTTGAGGGCTTTGATCAAGGATATGGTAGATAGACGAGTGGCATTAGGCCAGTTGAATAATACTGCATTGACGTTGAGAGATCTTAAGGTGATCATTGATTCCTTCACTACCACACTGAAGGGGACCTATCATGCCCGGGTGGATTATCCCGAAGATGAGAAAACATCTGCTGAAGATCCTCAAACCTCTCCGGATGATGTCACCCTGATAGCAAAGCGGGAGTGAAACTATACTCCGGTGATCCTAATAACAATCCAAGATGAGTTTAGAGAGTTAATTGCCGATCAAATTCTTAGCTCGGCAGCAGAAACTACCCTGAGTGAGTGTGGAGTTCAGGATTCACCATCCCTGTTGGTCAGGATCACCAATGATGATGAAATGAGATCTTTAAATCAACAGTTCCGCGGTATTGATAAATCCACGGATGTGCTGTCTTTTCCGGCAGATTTTACTGACCCGGACCTGGAAAGCAGGTACCTTGGTGATGTTGTTATTTCCTACGCCAGAGCGGAAGATCATGCCAAAATAAGAGGGCATTCTGTTGAGGCTGAATTGCAGTTATTGGTAATCCATGGAGTGTTGCATTTATTGGGGCATGATCATGGGGATCAGAATGAAAAAGAAAAGATG
>Ga0180435_10001970_pt1 | contig 21077 bp, 16 predicted proteins | sample SS_ome_3_FD_132467 | JGI IMG/M metagenome (GOLD analysis project Ga0180435, IMG submission 132467) | Hypersaline lake sediment archaeal communities from the Salton Sea, California, USA - SS_3_S_1 metaG | ecosystem: Environmental > Aquatic > Non-marine Saline and Alkaline > Hypersaline >...
TCACGTCTCCGTGTGCAACAGCGGAAACAATGGGTCCGGCGCCGACCACGGCGGGAATTCCCAGGGACCGGGCCAGGATGGCGGCATGGGAGGTGCTCCCCCCCGACTCGGTGACAAGCCCTAAAACGTTTTTCGGATCAAGCTTGGCTACCTCCGAGGGGAGGAGGTCATGGGCGACGACGACTGATGGTGTTTCCAGAAACAGGGGAGGGTGGATATCGCTGGTGAGATGCCTGAGGACCCGGTTCCCGGCGTCGCTCACGTCGGCCACCCGGGCCTGCATGTAGGCGTTATCCAGCGACCGATACCTGTCGGCCGTGGCTTCCATGACCTGTCTCCAGACGGCTTCTGCATTGATTCTCTCTTTCTGGATTGTTTCTTTCGCCGGCTCTACAAGGTCGGGATCGCTCAGAATGAGTCGATGAAAGTCGAAAATAGTGGCCTCGCCTGGGCCCGCGGTTCTTTTCGCTTTTGCGGCAAGTGCCTCAATCTCCTTCAGGGCCGTGTTCAAGGCATCGGCAAGCCGAATCATCTCGGCTTTGGGATCATCCACATCCCGGGTTTTGATCTTGGGAAATACAGGGTTGTAAAGATAAACCGGGCCCACGGCCACGCCGATTGATGCCGGTATGCCATAAACAGGGCCGTTTTTCAATGCAGCCGGTGCGGGAACAGCAGGTGTCGGTGTTTCTGAAATTTTCTCGTCCGTCTCGCCGAAGTTATCGGCATTGAGGGCTTCGATGGCGGCGATGGCATCTTTTGCGTCCGGACCTTCGGCCCGGACCCGGATCTCATCATTCTTACCTGCAGCCAGGGTAGCGATCTGGTTGATACTCTTGGCATTAGCGGTTTTATCGCCCTTGAAAACAGTAATGATGCTTTTAAATTTGCCGGCTGCGATCACGAAATTGGCGGCGGGTCGGGCATGGAGACCGACCCGATTATGGATGACAAGTCGGGTTTCCACGGCATCTAGGTCGGCCGCTCCTTCTGCAGAAGCGGCTGAAAGAAGTGAGGAATCGCCGGTGATCGGTTCAAGTTGTTCTCTTTTGGCTGAAAGGGCGGTGAGGGCCTCTGCAGCCACGGTGTCCAGAGATGCGCCCACGGAAGCCTGAACAGCCGCGGAGATGGCTCCCTCCACCAGCGGGGCCGCACAGAGCCGGACCGTTGCCTTCATCTCATCCGGCAGAAAATCAAGGGCGGTCTCAGCACTCATGAGGGCACTGCCCAGGTCCATGAGGACCAGCACACCGGTAGCGGAAGCGGCGCGAACGGCCTTGATGGCGGCCAACACTTTCATGGGATCGGTACCAAGGGGGTTTTGAGGATCATCGATACCCCCCGCCAATTCTATGGGAACTTTTCCTTGAGTCATCTGAGAGGCCAATTCTTTAACCCCTTTGGCCAGGCGTTCGCTGTGGGAGACGATGACAATACCAACCATAAATCTCTGTTTCCCTCCAACCGATCAGGTGATCAGAATGTCGTGTAAGGCCTGGATCATTAGGCACGAAGACATGGCACCAGGATCCCGATGGCCAATGCTTCGTTCCCCTAAATAGCTGGCGCGCCCTTTACGGGCCTGAAGCGGAATGGTATCCTGAACCCCTTTTTCGGCTGCTTCCGCGGCCTTGGCCACGGCGTCTTTCACTGACGCGCCGTTGTTGATAGCCGCTTCAACCGTTTCAAGGACCGGCGCCCATACGTCGTATAGGGTCTTGTCGCCCCGTTCCGGACGTCCTCGCTGGAGAATCCCTTCTATACCGGCCTTAAGGAGGGCAAGCAGGTGCGGGGCGTCGATCTCTTCTTTACCGGCAAGGGCCATCCCGGCCTTCATATAGAACGTGCCGTAAAGTGGCCCGGAAGCTCCGCCGACACTGGACATCAGGGTCATCCCAACGGTTTTTAGGATGGTTCCCAAATCCTTTTCTTTCACAGAAGGGAGCTTCTCCAGCACCCTCCCAAACCCACGGTCCATATTGATACCGTGGTCTGCATCACCAATGGCGGCGTCGAGCTGGGTGAGAAAATCCCTGTTATCCTTCATTACGCCAGCCAGTTTTTGCAGCCAGGCGATCAGCTGATCTCTGGAAATGGTCATCATTGTCTCGTCAAAAGAGAAAAGATTTCTGGAGCGCATGCTGCAGGCTTCGGTATTTCAGAAGGTCGCCCATTACGCTCCCCAGCGCAGTCCCGGGGTGTTGACCGGTGCGTCCCAGAACTTGAGTATTTTATTGTTTGTCTTGAGCAGGGTGATGGAAAGGCCCTGCATTTCAAGCGCGGTGATATGGTGGCCGACCAAGTTTCGCACAATGGAAATCCCTTTGGCCTCGCAAACTTCCATAAGCTTTCGGTATGCGATATAGAGTTCGGATACCGGTGTGCCACCCATGCTGTTAACAAAGGCGATTACCGCATCACCCTCAGTAAAAGGGGTGTCCGTAACCTCTTCTTCAATCCAAAGGGCAGACTTACGGTCCCACTCCCGCAAGGTGCGGGTGTATGGGGGGTCGTTAAGGATGGTTTCGGCCATGTATGTGACCAATTCGTCAACGGGTTTGATCGCCATCCGGTGCGTACCGGGCTCGCCGTGAATCCCGATTCCCATTTCAACCTCATTTTCCCCGAGTTCGAAGGTTGGTTTTCCCGCCGCCGGGACGGTGCAGGAGGTAAGGGCCATCCCCATGGAGCGACCGTACTGATTCACCTGACGGCCAAGGGCAGCGCACTGGTCGAGATCGTATCCGGCGCCAGCAGCCGCACCCAGGATTTTTTCGGCGAGTACCGTGGTCCCCACACCCCGTCTCCCCGCGGTGTAAAGGCTTTCTTTGACGGCCACATCATCGTCAATGAGGATGCTCCGAACAGGGATTCCTTCGGCATGGACCAGCTCCAAAGCCGTCTCGAAGTTCATCACGTCACCGGTGTAATTCTTAACGATAAACAACACGCCGGCCCCACCGTCCACGGCCTTGGCGCACGCATACATCTGATCCGGTGTAGGTGAGGTAAACACCTCTCCAGGGCAGGCCCCGTCCAGCATCCCTTCACCGACAAAGCCGCCGTGCATGGGTTCGTGACCGGAACCGCCTCCGGAAATCAGGGCGACCTTTCCGTTTACAGGACCGTCCGCACGCACAATAAAATTCGGATCAATGTTCACCTTGAGCTCGGGATGTGCCAAACCCATCCCCTCAAGCTGTTCACGAACGACATCTCCCACTGCGTTAATGAGCTTTTTCATTAGAATAACCCCTTTATCTTTTTTCTAAAATCAACGACTTGATTGGATTGCCTGTATTTTAACCAAGTATCGGTGCAAGGCGCTTCAGCCGTCAGCCCCGCAACCGTGTGTTGTCTTGACGCTCACTCATTAATCCGCCAGAGGCGGACGAGTCCGCCACAATACCGGCGGACGAGGGTTAGTTCCCCGGCGCTTGCGGCGTTTCATTGCTTTTAGAGATACCCCGCTGCTCTGCGGCGGGATAGTTCATTTGGATGAACGAAAAATACAGTCTGATCAATCTTAAACGGTTGTCCCTCAAATTTCAAGGGAATCAAATGGCATTAACGGCTGATAATAAATACAAATAGACAATTGCAGCCCCTAAGAAAGAAACCTGGAGGCGATTGGGACCCTACGGCGGGAGGAAAAAATGCGAAAATATCGTAACAGTTCAGCGATTTGAAAATGTGTCTTTTTGTGCACGTTCCATTCTACGATGACGTTTCCCTGATCGGATGTAATGCAGGGCTTGAAAAAAACAGTTTCAGCCTTTAAGATAGGCTGAGTTACGCTATGGACGGTCTTGTCCCAGGCGAATGCCAAATAGACCTTTCACCAAGGAGTCCAAAAATGAGTTTAAATTCTATTTGATCCTCTATCTATTCGCTCTTGTTGGGGTTGATGTAACAGCGTTCATTCCTTTGGTGGGTCCCTAAAACATGATGAAAATTGGGCTTGTCGTTCTGTCGTATAAAACGCTACACCCCTGTCTTGAGATGCAGCGGAAGCCCGGAGGGTTGAAGATTTTCTGTGCCTGAAGTCTTCACTGGAGGTATTCTATGTCTGAATGGAAAAAAACATTTTGTCCGCTTTGCTACCACAATTGCGGTCTGGAGATACAGACTGAAGGCCATAGGATCACCGAGGTACGGCCTGACAGGGACCATCTCAGGACCAAAGGATATGTCTGCCGAAAGGGGATGAAAATAGCCTATTATCAGGATCATAAAGAGCGTCTGACGCGCCCCCTTAAGAGGGAAGGGGATCAATTCGTTACAATATCCTGGGAACAGGCCATATCCGAAATCGCTGAAAAGCTGAAGCAGGTGTTAAACATACATGGTCCACGCGCTCTAGCTTACATGGGCGGCGGTGGCCAGGGCTGCCACATGGAGGCCGGTTTCGGCCGGTCGCTTCTAACGACCCTGGGTTCCCAGTATCATTATTCTGCGCTGGCCCAGGAATTGACCGGGCTTTTCTGGGTGAACGGCCGGGCTTATGGACGTCAGAATCTGCATTTGATCCCGGACCTGGACCGGGCCGAAAATTTCTTAGTGATGGGCTGGAATGGGTACGTCAGCAACGCGGGCGTCAACCGGGCCAGGAAACGGATCAATGGATTTTCCAAAGACGATAACAAAAAACTGATTGTTGTAGATCCCCTGTTGAGTGAGACCGCCAAAAAGGCCGACACACACCTTCAAATCCGAATCGGCACGGCCGCACTGTTCTTGAAGTCTCTAATTGCCATTATTCTTCAGGAAGGCTGGCAGGATCAAACATACATTGCGAATTATTGTCAAAATTTTGACAAAATTGCACCGTGGTTTAAAACCTTTAATGTCAGATCTTCACTTGAGGTCTGCGGCGTGGATTATCATACGGTCAAAGAAGTGGCCCAAATATATGCCAAGCAGCCCACGGCCATGAGAACGGATTTGGGAATACTTATGGACCGGCAGAGCACCATGAATTCATATCTTGAGATGATTCTCATGGCGGTTTGCGGTCGGATCGGTACGCCTGGCGGTAATGTATTCAACGGACACCTCATGCCCCTGGGACCTCATTCGGATGAGCGGGAGGAGAGGACATGGCGAACGGTAGAGACCGATATCCCCGCTATTATGGGGTATTTTCCGCCGAATGTAATTCCGGAAGAGATCCTCTCAAAAAATGACGACCGTTTGAGGGCCATGATCATCAGCGGGGCGAATCCGCTGCGATCTTACGCGGACACGTTAGCCTATGAACAGGCGTTTAAGGAGCTGGATCTTTTGGTCACGATTGAAATTGCAATGACCGAAACCGCACGGTTGGGTCATTACGTACTCCCGGCAAAGTCCGCTTTTGAAAAATGGGACGCGACCTTTTTCAGTCTCACCTTTCCGGAAACAACCTTTCAGATCCGCCGGCCCTGCTGCGAGGCCCTAGGCGACCCTTTGGAAGAGGGTGAGATATTTACCCGTTTGGCAGATGAATTGGGACTCCTACCGGAGATACCGCAGTCTCTGTTACAAGCCGCTAATGGAGACCGAAAAGGATTTGCCCCTGACCTCATGAAATGGATAAGCAAGGACAAGCGCAGCGCCAGGTTATTACCTTTTATTTTAGAAAAGACTTTAGGCCAAAACCTCAAATCGGCGCATTTGGCAGCGGTCTGGGGTTTGCTCGTTATGTACCCCCAACATGCGGCCGATGAACTGGTCAGGGCCGGTTACGAATTAACCCCCTTTTTGGGCAATGATTTGTTTCAGAAACTCCTGGATTGCCCTGGGGGTATCCTGATCGGTAAATTGGATCCGGATAAAAATCTGGAAAAACTAAGGACACCGGACAAAAAAATACATCTTTACATAGAAGAAATGGCTGAGTGGATCCATGAGATCGAACCGGATGCGGAAAAGGCGGCAATTGACAACAGAAAGTTCCCCTTGGTGTTGGTGGCTGGGAGGCATTTTCCTTATACGGCAAACAGTATCATGCGGGACCCGGGGTGGAACGCCCATAAGAGTGTATGCACAGCACTTATGAATGAAAAAGATACGCGCGTCTTAGGCATCGAGGATGGAAACGAGGCATGGATAGCTACCGAGACATCACGGGTCAAGATACCGGTGGAGATCTCGAACGTGGCCGTACCGGGCACGGTGATCATACCCCATGGATTCGGTCTCAATTATATGGGCCGGGATTATGGCGTCAATGTTAACCGTCTTACCAAAAATACCCACCGGGACAGACTGGCGGGGACGCCCTTGCACCGGTATGTGCCGTGCCGCGTGGAGGCATGTGAGGAGCAAGATGCAGCAGCTTGAGAAGATAGGTAAGGAGCCAGCTGAAATTGTGATCTGCGGGAGATCACTGGATGTTTTTTTGAACGACATAGAGCGCTTCCACGGCTTTTTAGCCCCGGGGCTTGTCCTGGGCGGTTTTATGGTAGATTGGGCTCAGCAACTCATTGGCCCGGGTGTGGAAGCGGACGCGGTTGTGGAGACCTGCCACTGCCTGCCGGACGCCGTTCAAATATTCACCCCGTGCACCATCGGTAACGGATGGCTTAAGGTCTTGGACTGGGATAAATTTGCATTAACCCTTTATGACAAAGCAAAACTGCATGGGTATCGAATCTGGCTTGATCTAAAAAAGACATTTTTGTTCCCAAGGATTTATAACTGGTACATGCGAAGCATCCCAAAGAAGCACCTTCCCTTAGAGACCCTGCTTGAAGAGATTCTCAGGGCTCAAAGATCTGTTTTTTCGGTTCGGGCTGTTCAAGTAGCAACGATGGTTGGGCGCAAGAAAAAAAGAAATATCGGGATCTGTTCCATATGTGGGGAGGCCTATTCGAATTTCCAGGGAAAGCCGTGTATATCCTGCCAGGGAAAGGGATATTTAAGTACTATGTAGGTATGGGTTTTCCATGAGTCAACCTGTCTACCGCCTTAAGCGTTGTGTCTGAGGTTACAATTTTTTCCGCCTATCAGCATATTTTACCAATGCCCGTATTGCCCGTGCCGAACGGAGGGGGTCTGAAAATACCGGCACCCCCCTCTTCAGAAGCTCCCGTATGAACTGTTCTTCGAGACCGCGAAACGTGTAGCCAATAAGGGGCTTGCCATAGGTCTCAGGCAGACACGCGATGGATTCCGCCTGGGTGCTGAATAATTGGGTTGTTTGCTCGATGACCTGATCTCCACGAAAGCCCATGTGTTCCAGTGAAAATTTGACGGTATGCAGGGGCATAAGTAAGTACATGAGTAGAATATCAGTGTTGTTTTCCTCAAGGAGGGCCTTTGGAATATCTGAAAAATAGTCCAGTGGATTTTTCGTATAGGTAAGATCCACCGGATTATTTATACTGCCCGTATGGGGAACAAATGGGGTCAGTTTCTCTAATGTTTTTTTTGACAGGGCAGGCAGTTCAAGACCGACCTTTCCGCAGGAATCTGCCGCTGCAGCGCCCGGCCCGCCCGAATGGGTTTGGATCACCACCTTGTTTCCTTTTGGTGTTGGCAGGCCGCCCAGTACCCATGAAAAATCAAATAATTCCGTAACAGAGTGTGCCCGAATAACACCACTTTGCCGAAATACACCGTCATATAAAAGGTCCGGGCCTGCTAAGGCCCCGGTATGAGACAAACCTGCACGTTTACCTGCCTCGGAACCACCGACATAAAGGGCCACAATGGGCTTATGGGGAATAATCGCCCTGGCCGTTTCAAAAAATGCCCTCCCTCGATTGATCCCTTCGATGTAAAGGGCAATAACCTTTGTGTGAGGACAGACGCCCAGGTATTCCATGCAGTCCACAATGTCCAGGTTCGCCTCATTGCCGACGCTGAAGGCGGTACTGAATCCCAAGCTTAACCTGGAAAGATAGTCAAACATCTGAGTGACAAAACTGCCGCTCTGTGAGACCAGGCCGATAAACCCAGGTGATCCTTTATCAGGGAAAAACGTAGTATTCAGCTTGTGATGCGGGTTCGAAACACCGATACAATTTGGCCCCAAAAAACGCATGCCGTATCTTTTGGCAATCTCCAGGATCTCTGTTTCCAGGTCAGCCCCATTGCCCCCCACCTCCTTAAATCCGCCTGAAACCACAATCGCATGCGTGATTCCTTTTTTGCCGCATTCTTTAAGTACTTGGGGCACGATGTTCGTTGGCAATACGATCACGGCCAGATCCGGAACCTCTGGTAGATCTATGACGTTCCGGTAGGCTTTGAGACCCCGCACCCCCGTTTCTTTGGGATGTATGGGGTAGATGGACCCTTCAAAGCCAAGGGCCTTGAGGGACATGAGTTGGATGGTTCCCATGGAGGAAATATTGTTGGATGCCCCAAAAAAGGCGATCCGTCTTGGATTGGCAATGGGGTACAAAGGACTTTCTTTTATCGATTTCAGCATGTTAACCTTCAGAAAAGGATCAACGACCCCGCAGCAGAGCAGCGGGGTATCGATAAAGGCAATGAAACGCCGCAACCGGCGAAGAATTAACCCTCGTCCGCCGGTATTGTGGCGGACTCGTCCGCCTCTGGTGGATTAAATTCAACGCATTGGTAACAAACCATCAGGCAGGAGTCAATCAAAAGGATGAAAGGAGAATGATTTGTCTCATGCATGTGGTTTATTGTCCATGAAATCATTGAATATCTTTTATCCAAAACCAGAAAATAGACAGAGCGATTTGTCAGATTTGCATGCTTGACATAAATATTTGACAAATGTAGATTGCCTGCTTATCAATTAACTGGCAGCAAAAAGATTAAATTCTTTAAATGAATACACTACGGAGGCTTTTCTATGTCAAAAAAATACGTTTATACATTCGGAGCTGGTAAGGCTGAGGGTGACGCAACGATGAAATTACTCCTCGGCGGTAAGGGTGCTAATATTGCAGAAATGTCAAATTTAGGGATGCCTGTTCCTGCGGGGTTTACCATTTCCACTGAGGTGTGCACGGCGTTTTATGAGAATAACGGGCATTATTCTGATGAGGTAAGGATACAGGTCGAAAACGGAATGAAGCTCATTGAAGACATAATGGGGGCTAAATTCGGCGACTCTGAAAATCCGTTGCTTGTTTCCGTGCGCTCGGGTGCCGCGGCTTCTATGCCGGGTATGATGGATACCGTTTTAAATTTGGGATTGAATGAAACCACCATTAAAGGAATCATTAAAAATTCAGGCAATGAACGGTTTGGCTGGGATGCATTCCGCAGGTTTGTGCAAATGTATGGTGATGTTGTTTTAAACATGAAACCTGAAACTAAAGAAGAGGAAGACCCTTTTGAGGTGATAATTGATCAGGTTAAAGAAAAAAAGGGCATCATACAGGATACGGAATTAACCGCCGACGACTTAAAAGAATTAGTTGCCCTGTTTAAAATCGAGATAAAGAAAAGAACGGGCTTCGAATTCCCCACCGATCCATGGAAACAGTTATGGGGATCGATCAGCGCTGTCTTTGGTTCATGGAATAATCCCCGCGCGCTGACCTATCGTAAGCTAAATAACATTCCGCCAGATTGGGGAACGGCTGTAAATGTTCAAGCAATGGTCTTTGGCAATATGGGCGATGACTGCGCCACCGGTGTCGCCTTCACAAGAGATCCTGCTACAGGGGAAAACAATTTCTACGGTGAATATCTGGTTAACGCCCAGGGCGAAGACGTTGTATCCGGTTCCCGTACGCCGCAGCCGGTAAATGAAGCGACGAAGAGCGACCCCTCACATAGAACATTAGAAGAAATCATGCCCGAAGCGTATAAAGAATTAGAAGGCATTTATAAAAAGCTTGAAGACCATTATCGCGACATGCAGGATATTGAATTTACCATTCAAAAGGGACGGTTGTGGATGCTGCAAACCCGAAGCGGTAAAAGAACGGCGGCGGCAGCCGTCCGTATTGCGGTTGAAATGGCCAAAGAAGGATTAATCAAAAAAGAAGAAGCTATTATGAGCATTGACCCGGAGCAATTAGAACAATTGCTTCATCCAACATTTGATCCGAAAGCTGAGAAAATTGTCATTACCACCGGGCTTCCCGCCTCGCCGGGCGCAGCCACAGGGCGCATTGTGTTCCATGCCGAGGATGCGGAAGATTGGGCGGAAAGAGGCGAAAAAACGATTTTAGTACGCATCGAAACTTCACCAGAAGATATCGGCGGTATGAATGTTGCCGAGGGGATTTTAACCGCCCTCGGCGGTATGACCTCCCATGCCGCCGTAGTCGCGCGTGGAATGGGAACCTGCTGTGTGGCGGGATGCGGCGAATTGCAGGTCAATTATAAAGATAAAACAATGACGGTTAACGGCAAGGTTTACAAAGAAGGTGACTGGATTTCATTGGACGGATCAAAGGGTGAGGTGATCGAAGGTAAGGTGGCAACCACAGAACCTGAACTGTCCGGCAATTTTGGAGAGCTCATGAGCTGGGCCGATGAAGTGCGGAAATTAAATGTGCGGACAAATGCCGATACACCGCATGATGCAAAGGTGGCTCGAAACTTTGGTGCAGAAGGAATCGGCCTTTGCCGTACAGAGCACATGTTTTTCGAAGGCGACCGCATTAAGGCTGTCCGTGAGATGATCTTAGCGGATGATGAAGCCGGACGGCGTAAAGCACTCGAGAAATTACTGCCCTATCAAAGAGAGGACTTTTATGGGATTTTCAAAGCCATGCATGACTTGCCCGTTACGGTTCGCACATTAGATCCGCCCCTGCATGAATTCCTGCCTCATGAAGAGCAGAATCAGGAAGAAATGGCTAAGGAAATGGGAATAACGGCAGGGGAAATAAAAGTAAAGGTAGATTCTTTGCATGAATTCAATCCGATGTTAGGACACCGCGGCTGCCGTTTAGGTATTACATACCCGGAAATTACAGAAATGCAGGCGCGCGCTATTATGGAGGCTGCCTGCCAATTGTCGAAAGAAGGCGTCAATGTCTATCCGGAAATTATGATTCCCCTTATCGGAACCAAAGCTGAGTTAGCCAACCAAAAGGACGTTGTCGTGGGTGTGGCTGAACAAGTCCAGAAAGAAATGAACACCAAGGTAAATTATATGGTGGGAACCATGATTGAGATTCCGAGAGCTGCATTAACGGCTGACGAAGTTGCCGAGGAAGCTGAATTCTTTTCTTTTGGCACAAATGATTTAACGCAAATGACGTTTGGCTTCAGTCGTGATGATGCGGGAAAATTCTTAAGGGAATATGATGAAAAAGGCATCCTGACAAAAGACCCATTTCAGACACTCGATCAAAATGGCGTGGGGCAGCTTGTTGAAATTGGCATAGAAAAAGGCCGTAAAACAAAACCGGACTTAAAGATCGGAATTTGTGGTGAACATGGCGGCGATCCAGAATCGGTTGGCTTCTGCCATCGGGTTGGAATGAATTATGTAAGCTGTTCTCCCTATCGTGTGCCGATTGCGCGCTTTGCCGCGGCTCAGGAAGCTTTGCATGGGGAAAAACAGTTGAGTAAAACCTCGGATTTGAGAGTATAGTGTGCTTCAAAATATTCGATAGCTTAAAAATATCGAATTGGACTGTTTAGAGAATCTTATCCTGTTGTTTCTTTTTTTATAATTGAAGGGACCTCAAAGCACTTCTGGATGGCCTCGATGGCTGGCTGAATCTGGTCGGCAGATAGAACACCACTGATCGTGTGGATTGAACAACTTAAACCTAAAAGTTCAACTTGAGCCTCATTAAGGGACGTCAGGAGTTCGCTGATGATTCCATAACGATCACCAAAATGAGGGCCATTCATGGAAAACGAGGCCACAGAAGAATCCTCAACCGTTGAGGCCTCGGGGAGCAATTTCTGAACCATGCTGATGTAATTGTATTTGTCTGGTTCGGGGAGGCAAAAAAATAGATTTCCTTTGTTTTTCTCTTTTGAAGGTCTTGATATAAAGAAAGTGAGAACAAGCCCAAATTGGGCAAAATCTTTGAGGGCTGTCCCCATGGTACTGATATGGTCGCTTTCCAGTTTTACATGGATAAGTGCCTGCCCATCCTGCCACTCAAGACCATATACCTTGGGTTTTTTTTCCTGGTAAGACGCAACCACCTCTTTATAGAGTTTTTCTTTACCTTTTTGGGCAAGCTTCCAATCTTCAGGTGTTCGATAAGGACCGAATTCGAAGGGGTCAAACAGGGCGTTGGTGGCTTCATTGATAATCTCTTCACTTAAAATCGCTGAAATGGCCGAGGGAGAATTGGCAAAGGCTATTGGCTGGTTACCCAGTTTGCCCAATACATGAAGTAAGGTCCCGATGATTTCAGGTTTACTCCTGTGGGGAAAAATAGACAGGACAGCCCCTTTGGTGGTTGTCAGTTTAGTTTTACCGAATTTTTTTTCAATGAGAACCGCGGTTTTTTTGGCCTCCTGGGCGTCCACAACGAAGTTCAGACCCAAGGCCCGGTTCTGATCCCCACAGGTCAGAAATGGGAGGTTTATTTTTTCAGAGGCCATTAGGTTGGCGAATGCCGTTGTAAATTTGTAGTCTTCTTTGGGTTGGATCAAGGAAATCCATGCCACGTCTTTCAGGATTTTAAATCCCCCAAGTCTTGTCGGAGGTTTCATGTCATCAAGCGCTCACCCTGCAATATTGCTCGGGTCGCATGTGAGTCGAATATTACAACAACCCATTCACGACTTCAATCAGGCCATCTGTATCAATAGGTTTGGGGATATACTCATCTGCCTCTGTTGACATACCGTCAGCATGCGTATATGTAGTGGTGGGAACCGCCTCTCCAACCGCTGTCAGCAACACCACGGGTATGTCGGCGGTTTTTTCATTTGCCTTTAGTTCAGCACAAAGGACATAGCCATCCTTTCGCGGCATCATAATATCCAGGATAACCAGATCCGGACGGCGTTCCTTTATGGATTCTTCGCCCTCGATGCCGTCATAGGCACGGCCCACTTCAAATCCCCTGCTTTCCAGCATCATGGCAACAGTTTCCACCAGATCCGGATCATCGTCGACTACCAAGATGTATTTTTTAGCCATGTTAGACCCTCCTCAAATTTGATCTTTTATCAATTCGTTATTTTCTAATGGTGTCCTTTAATTGTCAACAGGCAATCGTCAATTATCAATGCCTTCGGGTCTTGGATACAGACCGCCACGTTCCACAATTTCTGGAACTTTCTCCTCCCATTCGATGGCCATAATATGAAATCCTTTAACCCCCTCCACCTCCTTGAGCCGCTGGATGGTTTCAACGCAGATATTGATTCCTTCCTGCGCCTGTTTTTCCTTGGGTACACCACTCATGCGTTTGACAACTTCATCTGGCACATCCATACCCGGCACCCTGTTTTTCATATATTTTGCCATGCCGGCAGATTTGAAAGGCGTGACTCCTGCCAGAATGCAAGCCTTCTCGTGGAGCCCCCTGTCACGGGCCTGTTTTAACCAGAGTTCAAATTTTTCAAGGTTATAAATGCACTGGGTTTGTATGAATTCCACCCCGGCTGCTATCTTTTTGGCCAAACGGGGAACACGGATCTCAAAAGGATCGGCAAAGGGGTTGGCTGCGGCGCCCACAAACATCTGTGGCGGACGTTTGATTTCATCTCCGCCCAAAAATTTTCCCTCATCTCTCATATACCTTACGGTCTGGATCAGCTGCATGGAGTCAATATCAAATACATTCTGACCTTGCGGACAGTCGCCAAAACTCTGGTGATCCCCTGAAAGGCAGAGGATATTGTAAATATCAAAAGAGGCAGCTCCCAGGATGTCACTCTGGAGAGCGATTCGATTTCTGTCCCGCGTAACCATCTGAAGGATGGGTTCAACACCCATTTTTTTTAAGTGGATACAGGATGCCAGACTGCAAAGACGGGTAACGGATGTCTGATTATCCGTGATATTGATGGCATCCACATAATCCCTGATCATTTCCGCTTTCTTGGTAATCGCTTCGGGGTCACTTCCCCTCGGTGGTCCGCATTCTGATGTAACCGCTAGGTGTCCTGCCGAGAGAATTTTTTCCAACTTGCTGGGTGTCCTCGTGCTCATAGTCTTACATCCTCCCTGACCACTTTTCTGGGCCCGCCCGAACGTTCGGTTGACCAGTCTTTTATGGGCATGATCTGTTCGTAGTCGTCAAACTTGTCCAGCTCTTTGAGTCGGTCGATAATAAGCTGCCAGGCACAGTCAAGATCCTTGCTTATCTCGCATTTTCCGTTGGTGGAGCCCCCACATGGGCCGTTTAAAAGCCTTTTGGCGCATCGGGAGATGGGGCAGATTCCCGCGGTTTTTCCAAGGACACACTGACCGCACCCCTGGCACCGTTCGCTCCAAACGCCTCTTTCTTCTGCGGCACCCATAAAACAGGTGTTGACGCCGGGAAAGACCGGTGTGCTGAAGTATTTTTCGGCCATAAACTGGACACCCACCCCACATGCAAGGGATAAGACAGCATCATATTGATCAATTCTGTCCCGGATTTCTTCAAGATATTCATGATCACATTGTCGCTCCAGTGTGACTTCCTCGATATCCACCTTCTTTCCCTCATTCATGAAATACATGCGCAGGGCCGAGGCCATAATGCCAACCTCTTTTTTGCCCCCGGCTTCACAGACGGTCACACATTCATTGCACCCTGCGATCAGGATTTTTTTGAAGTTTTTTACATAATCAATGATTTCCTCAATCGGCTTTTTATCTGCAACAATCATAGATGGTACCTCACTTTCTCGAGTTCGCTAAAGGACAAGTCGTCAAGCTGTTGAACTGATGTCGTTTTGAAATTCATGTTACCCGTTTCGCGTTAAGAGCTAAGACCATTGAAATGAAACTGAAAACTCGAAACTCGTAACCTGCAACGTGTTATGCTGCCTTTTTTTTATGGGCAGATTTGATAGGGTTCGGCCCCAATTCTTTTATTTTTTCAGTCATTTCTATCGCATACTCTGCAAATCGAGGCCCTTCACCGGATGAAAGATTGTACATCTGGGTCCTTTCTCCACCAATACCGACGGCATCCAGGATCTGCTGGGCCTGTTCCACTCTTTTTCGGGCTCGAAGGTTGCCGTTGCTAAAACGACAGTCCCCTTCAAGACAGCCTACCACATAAACGCCGTCTGCCCCTTTTTCAAATGCCCGCAGGATGTGAATGATATCTACTTTTCCCGTGCAGGGCACCCTGACGATCCTGATGGTACCCGGGTAATTGATGCGCATGGAACCTGCCAGGTCCGCTGCGGTATAGCCTCAGAAATTACAGCAAAAGGCAATAATTATAGGCTCAAAGTCCTTCATTACAAAACTCCTTCCAATAGTGCTTCCAATTTGCTCATGACCTGGTCATCCTCATACCAGTTCAGCTCGATGGCCTTGGCAGGACATTCAGCAGCGCATATGCCGCAGCCGTGGCACAGGGCTTCATCGATTTCACTGACCCCTTGCTCGTTGATGCGCGGCACACCATAGGGGCAGGCTCGAACACAAACAAGGCATGCGGCGCAAAGATCTGGATCAACTTTTGCGGTTACAGCAGAAAGGGTGATTTCTGATTGAGAAAGAAAGATCGTGGCCCTTGAGGCCGCTGCAAGGGATTGGGAGATCGCTTCAGATAAAAGCTTCGGGCTGTGTGCAGTTCCGCACAAGAAGATTCCCTCATTGGCCAGATCCACCGGCCTTAGCTTGACATGGGCTTCAATAAAATACCCTTCATTATTTCTGGGCAGCTTTAGAATGGATGCCAGCTCCTCGGTGTCTTCTGCGACCATGCCAGCGCTCAGGGCCAGAAGGTCGGCAGGGACGACAATATCCCGCTGTAGGATATGATCTTTGAAAGTGACCTTAATGCCCTCATCAGTTGCCTCGGTTTTCGGGGGATTATCCGGGGTGTAGCGAGAGAAAATGATGCCCTGTTGCCTGGCCTCTGTATAATAGTCCTCCAACAGGCCATACATACGCATATCTCGGTAAAGGATATACACAATGGCATCCGGATTGAGTTCCTTGATATGAAGGGCGTTTTTTACTGCGCTCTGACAGCAGACGCGGGAGCAGTTGGGGTTCTCCTCATTTCGGGATCCCACACACTGGATCATGACCACTTTTTTGAGATCATCGGCCCCTTTCATTTCCAGTCGTTTGCCCAGTTCGATCTGGGTCATCACCCGGTAGTCCTCTCCATAGAGATATTCAGAGGGTTTGTATTCATTTGCGCCGGTGGCCAGAATCACAACACCATGGTCGATCTTCCGTTCATACATTCCCGGTCCTACCATAACCTCTGTGGTGAAATTCCCCTTGAATCCGCTGAATCCAACGATGAGAGATTCAGTGAGCACCTGTATTTTTTCGTGATGGGTTATCTTGTCTACAAGTTCCAGAAGGTATCTCTGAATATCCGCGCCCTCTATGGTGCTCGTCAAATCCCGGGCAAGACCTCCTAATTGGGGTTCTTTTTCCACAATCGCGACTTCAAATCCCTGGTTTGCAAGACCCAGGGCCGCATTCATTCCTGCGACGCCCCCTCCGATAACCAGGGCCCGTTTGTTAATGGGTATCCTTTTCTCGGTAAGGGGTTTTAAAAGACCCGCCCTGGCCACGGCCATGCGCACGAGGTCTTTTGCTTTTTCAGTTGCGGCCTCCGGATCATTACCATGGACCCAGGAATTTTGGTCACGAATGTTGGCCATCTCGAACAGATACTTATTGAGACCACAGGCCTGAAGGGTTTCCTGAAAGAGGGGTTCATGGGTTCTGGGAGAACAGGAGGCCACAACAACCCGGTTGAGATTTTTTTCTTTTATAACCTCTTTAATCTTATCCTGGGTGTCCTGGGAGCAGGTGAAGAGATTTTGATCCACGAATGTGACAAAGGGCAGGGTGGCGGCGTAATCGGCGACAGCAGGGACATCCACCACACCACCGATGTTGATTCCACAATTACACACAAAAACGCCGATTCTTGTTTCTTCTTCAGCAATGTCGATTTCTGCAGGCATCTCGACGGATTTTGTATCGATTCCTCTGACTTCGGCAAGTTTGGCCCCGGCCGCACAGGCAGCGGCACTGGCCTCGGTTACGGAACCCGGGATATCCTTAGGCCCTTGAAATACGCCGCTGACAAAAATCCCCGGTCGGGAGGTGTTTACCGGATCAAATGGCGGGGTGACTGCAAAATTATACCGGTTCATCTCAATGTCGAGACGCTTGGCCAAATCCGCAACACTTTCCGGTATCTGCAATCCAACAGATAGAACAACCATACTGAAGGTCTCATACGCCATCTGGCCGGCCTCATCGACATAGCCGATGATCAAATCTCCGGTTTCCTTGATCTCGTCAATGGAATGGACCCTGGACTTTAGGAAACGAACCCCTTGTTCCTCTTTTGCCCGGTTGTAATATTTCTCATAGTCCTTTCCATAACTTCTGATGTCCATATTGAATATGGCGCAGTCAAGTTCATCATGAGCGTGCTCCTTGGCAATCATGGCCTCTTTGATTGCATACATACAGCAGACGGAAGAACAATACCCATTGCCACAAACATTGACATCCCTGGAACCCACGCACTGAATCCAGGCTATTTTTTTGGGGGCTTCTCTGTCAAGGGGGCGCATGAGATGCCCGCGATAGGGGCCGGATGCACTTAATATCCTTTCAAATTCTTCACTGGTGACCACATTAGAATATTTTCCATAACCCAATACATCCATCCCCGATGGATCAAACCCCTCACTACCCGGACACAGGATAACAGCGCCAACCGATAGGGTGGTCCGTCTCTCCTCTTGCTTATAATCAATGGCCTTTGCCAGGCACATCATTTCACAAAGTCCGCACCCGATACAGGTATCGACGTCAATGGCAAAGGCAAGGGGCACGGCCTGTGGATAGTCGATGTAAGTCGCTTTTCTCTCATCCAATCCCAGATTATACATGTTGACCGCAGTGACAGGACAATGCTTGGCACATTCCCCACAGCCTGTGCACTTTACAGGATCTATATAACGGGGGTAGCTGGTCAAAGTGACTTCGAAATTCCCAGGTTCCCCATCAACACGTTCCACTTCGCTGTTGGTGATGATATTGATGTTCAGGTGCCGGCCGACCTCGACCAGTTTAGGTGAGATCACTCACATGGCACAATCATTGGTCGGAAATGTCTTATCCAGGCGAGCCATCATGCCGCCGATACTGGGTGATTTTTCCACCAATTGAACATAGTAACCCGAGTCTGCAAGATCCAGTGCTGCCTGCATTCCAGCAATGCCTGCGCCGATGACCATTACGGTCCCGCTTTTTATGTCTTTGTTGGTTCCCATCTTAACCTCACAACCCCTTAGCTTATGTTTTCAAATACTGGCACCCCTTCACTATGCCCCTTAAATACAACTTGATTTGCTTTTTCAAGGTCTGAGAGCATATGAGAAATATGGGCCAGTTCGAGCCCTGTTCGTTTATGGATATCTCTCACAGAGCTTAATCCTTCTTTTAATGCCCTACGGATCAGGTTGTTGTTATATTCTCGTTTTAAGACAGATGTCAGGATTTCCTCAAAACGACTCACGTCACACCTTCGACCATACACATCCCCCTGGGTGGTCAGACTTACTTCTTTTCCCACCAGCCACCGCAGTGTTTCACTCTGGGCGGTGATTTCCGCGGCACCCAACTCCAGTTCAAAGGCATGCGAATCAAATGGCCCCTGACTTTTTATGGATTCAGTTACCTCACCCACCACTTCGGCAAAACGCTGACCTTCTGCGGAAGAACACCAGGCCAGATGAAGCCTGTCCTTTCCGATGGTTGCGAGATCCAGAAGTTCCTGAGTCAGACGGATCTTTTTTTCAGCTTGAACATTACCATCCAGGTAATGACAGTCACCGATGTGTCACCCTGAGACCAGGATTCCGTCCCATCCCGCTTTTAAGGCCTTTATGATAAACACAGGATCAACCCGGGCAGAGCACATGACCCGCAAGGGTCTCACATTGGAGGGGTATTGAAATCGGGATACACCGGCTAAATCCGCAGCCGCATAAGCACACCAATTGCACAGGAATGCGAGTATTTTGGGTTCGAATTGGTCTTTCATGTTTTTTTCTACCTGCCTTTCATTGCCTAGCGGAAACCGCCGCCAGAATCTGGCGGTCCCTGAAGTGTAGCATGTCAATGGCCCCTTGCGGACAGGATGCCGCGCAAAGCCCGCAACCCTTGCAGGATGCCGCAATGTTCTTTGCGCGAAAGCCTTTCCCTTCAATCTCTTCCATAGCAATGGCCCCGAATTTGCAGACTTCTGCACACAGACCGCATCCAATACACCTCTCCGAGTCCACCTGGGAAACGAGGGGTGAAACCGTAATAAAGGGCCTGGAGAGAACAATTGCGGCCTTGCTGGCCGCAGCCATGGCCTGGGCAACGCTCTCATCAATCGGCTTAGGGTAGTGGGCCATTCCGCAGACGAATAATCCATCATTTGCAAAGTCCACGGGTCTCAGTTTTGCGTGGGCCTCAATGAAAAATTTATCATCATCCAGAGGAAGCTTGAAACAATGGGCAAGGGTCTCATGGCCCACGGGTTCGATGGCGGTTGCCAGATTAACGAGATCTGCCTTGATCAACAATTCTCTCTGAATGACAGGGTCAAACACCCGTATGTCAAGACCATCATCCGTTTCCTCTACAACGGGTTTTCTTTCAAGTGAGTATCGGATGAAAATGATTCCCTCATCCCTTGCTTCATGATAAACAGACTCCCGTTCACCGTATGTCCTAATATCCCGGTATAAAACGAAAACATTGATATGAGGGTTTTCTTTTTTAAAATGAATTGCCTGTAAGAGGGAGGAGGTGCAGCAGACCCTTGAGCAGTACGGTCTGGTTTCGTCCCTAGACCCCACACAAAGGATAAAGACAATCGTCCTGGCATCCTTGACTTTATCCGGGTCCTTTTCGAGATCATGCCAGCGTGTTACCCTGGGATTTTTGCCATAAAGGTACTCATCCGGTGTGGAAGCCAGGGCACCGGTTGCCATAATCCCCACGCCATGTTTGATTGTCCTCGATTCTCCATTGCAGAGAACTTCTGTTTCAAAATTGCCGACAAATCCTGATGAGCCGGTTACCTCAGCCATCAACAGGACGTCCACCTTGGGGTGACGCTCAACCCTCATCGTAAGATCAGAAAGGTATTCGCCGACATCCTTTCCTTTCCATGTCTTCGAGATATCCCTTGCAGCTCCCCCGAGTGAATCTGATTTTTCAACAATCGTCGCTGGAAACCCCTGGTCTGCAAGGCTCAAGGCGGCTGTCATCCCGGCGACGCCCCCGCCAATAACCAGCGCGGACTTTTCAATATCTACTGCCAGATCGGGAATAGGCTCTAACAGAGAGGCTTTTGCAACGGCCATCCTGACAAGATCTTTTGATTTTTCAGTCGCTTCTTCTTTATTGTGGGAATGAACCCAGGTGCACTGATTCCGGATATTGGCCATTTCAAAAAGATTTTCATTCAGCCCGGCATTACGCAGGGTTTCCCGGAACAGGGCTTCATGGGTCGTAGGCGTGCAGGCCGCCACCACAATGCGGTTCAGGTTATTCGCCTTGATCACATCGACCATTTTTTCCTGAGTATCCTGACTGCATGTAAAAAGGTTCTCTTCAACATTGACCACATTGGGCAGGGTTTTCGCGTATTCCGCAATACCGGGGACATCTGCAAATCCGCCGATATTTGTACCGCAGTTACAAACAAAAACACCGATACGGGGTTTCTGCTCGGTCACATCCTTTTCTGAAGGGAATACCTTTTCCTTGACCAGCTTTCCCCTGGACTGGACCAGACTGGCCGCACATGCACAAGCCGCAGCGCTTGCTTCGGTTACAGACTGCGGGATATCTTTGGTTCCCTGCAAAACACCTGCGACATAAATGCCGGGCCGGGAAGTGGTGACTGGCGAGAAATCATCTGTATCGACAAAGTTGTTTTCGTTGAGATCAACCTCTAATTTTCTGGCCAGCGCCACCGCAGATGCGTCCGGCTCCATTCCGACCGAGAGCACCACCA
>Ga0180435_10001971_pt1 | contig 21068 bp, 41 predicted proteins | sample SS_ome_3_FD_132467 | JGI IMG/M metagenome (GOLD analysis project Ga0180435, IMG submission 132467) | Hypersaline lake sediment archaeal communities from the Salton Sea, California, USA - SS_3_S_1 metaG | ecosystem: Environmental > Aquatic > Non-marine Saline and Alkaline > Hypersaline >...
ATCAAATCGTTCCGCAATCGCATCGGTTGCAGCCTGCACGACGCCAAAGTGGGGGTGGAAAAGCTGGACCCACGCGACAAACCGGTCCCGTTCTAACTGATTTCCTTCGGTTGCCCCGTAACGTTACGACGATTTCATGGACATGCTCGAAGAAGCCATGTTCGACTCGGTAAGCCCCGGCATTTGTATGAATGAGGGGTGCGATTATACCACCGAAGTGGAGCCCGATAGTCGGGACGGGTGGTGTGAGGGGTGCGGAACTAATTCGGTCAAGTCTGCCCTGATTCTCGGAGGTATCATCTAGTGTTTGTGAATCTAAACAAAATCAATCCTGACCTGCACTATACCACTATCGTGCCCGGTCACAATGGCGGGTTCGCCGTCATGGAAACCGTAACCCACAAGATGCTTGCGTTCGCCAAGGGTGTGACCGAAGCACCGAAGACACTGACGAAGTTCAGTTTCGACTGGGTTCACAAGTCGTTCAAGTTTACCCCGAAAAAACGAAAATAAGGGGTTGACAATCTCACATTATATGGTATAATGTGGGTATGAGAGGGAAACAATTTTCACTTTACTTTTTTGGAGGTTTTGATATGGCGAGAGCCGAAACGAACGTGTCCCGCGAAGATTTCATCCGTGCGTGGGAAGAATGTGCTGCCGATGGCAGTGGTGTCAAGGGTGTTGCTGAGCGAACCGGTTTGAAACCCACTTCGATTCAGGCCCGTGCGTCGAAGTACCGAGCGGACTATAAGATTCCGCTGACTCACATGCAGCGTGGTGGTGGAAGCCGCGTCGATGTGGACGCTGCGTTGCAGTTGCTCGCGGACTGCCGTGGTGTGAGTGTGGAAACCATTAAGGCCGAGCAGACCGAGATGAAAGCCAAGCAGGCCGAGCGTAAAGCGGCCCGCGAGGCTACTAAGGAAGCGGAGGGTGAAGCCACCCCCGCAAGTGAGTAGACGACTGGGTAAGCCCCTCCCCCAACTATCAGGGGGGAGGGGATGCCCATGAAAACACTCCTTGGTTTGATAGTATTCGGGTTTATGGTGTACTACTGGATAGCTACACCGCCCGATAATGATTGAGATAACCCTGCTGGGTGTGGGTTCGATTCCCACTTCCCGGCGGGGTTTTTTCGTTGGTATTATTGAATCGTCGCAAGTGCTTGCTATCAAAGGACTTAGGGCGAGCTGGGGGCGCCCCGCACTCCTAAGTACTTACGTACCAACTACTTACAACAATTTTTCGTAAATCCTTACAGAAACTTGACTTACAACGCCGATATGTTATAATAGAAGTAGGGACTCTAAACCCTTACGCCGCAACGACTTACAACGACTACCCCTCTAATGGTGGACGCTATCCCACCGCTCACTGTCCCGGCTATTCTAGCCCTGTGGTCGAGAGTGGTCGTAGTCAGCGGTTTTGGGGGCCAGTAGTCTGAGCTAATCTTGCCCCATGTGGCGAGTGGTGGCGTAGTCAGTGATTTTTGGTAGTCAGCAATTTATGCAGGAAGAAATGATATGAGTTTTAAGAAAACATACATCGCAAATATAAGAATCATGCGGCGCGATATGAAACTGCCGCGAATCAAGAATCTCAGTAAGCTAGAGGAATGGCAGATAGAAGAGATGCTAGAGCATACTGAGGAAGAATATGAGAAGTTTAATCTAGAGCGATGCTAAGGTATATTACTTAGCTTCTATGCTATGGGCGGCTGTCTAGTCCGGCCTAATCTTCCGCCATGCGGCGACGGTGGCGTAGTCAGCGATTTTAGCCTGCCAGGGTAGAGAGTGATGTTATATCACTGCATAAAAAAACCCAGGCATACTCGGATGGTACACCTGGGTCGAAAGGAGGTGGCACCTACTAAGGAAGCGCCAATCATGCAAAGTCGTTCACTGAGTCCACACGTCCACGCCATTGCATTAAGTGGCAGGGGCAGGAATTGCACCTGCGGCCTCCAGGATATGAACCTGACGAGCTACTACTGCTCCACCCTGCGAGTAGCCACTGAAGGAGTCGAACCCTCATCCTCAGCTTAGAAGGCTAAGTACCTATCCTCAGGAGCGGCCATAGAGGGCTTGCATTGCACTGCGCACCCTCATGTCTCTATCTGTGGCTGGCTAATCATGCGTCCCTATGTAGCCAGTCGCACCACAGAGATACCGATTCATTATAAATCTTTGCTAATCTCGGCATAATACTTCCAGTAAAACGGCTTGATGCCAATACCGCTTAGTTTATAACCTCTCATCTACTATTTGAGGCGTTTGCAAACTGGGATGGGCGAGCCGTCGCTTCTTCCCTCCCACACTCTCATTATACACTAGAATCGGCATTTTGCAAGGGAAAATCCAGAAATTTTTCAGACTTTTTTGATTGGAGCAGGAGAAAATTAAGAGTCTATTTACCCATCAAGTTAAGTTTGCTTCACACTAAAAGGAGTCCACAGACGAACCGATGGCCGGAAAGTACCCGAAATTAATTGCTAAGTTGGCCGCAAAATCAGTTTCATAGAAATTTTGCAAGAAAGTTTCACAAAACTTTAGGCCGCAAAGTTTGGTTTTAAGTTAAGTGTGTTAAAAATTCTTTGCCTGCATCAAGAAAACATACATAGCTTTCCTCGATTAAGTTTTCCAACCAGTTCGTGAGAACTAAGTTCTTACAAACTTAATATACTTCCCGAAACGGGTTTTGTCAAGGATAGGACACCGAAATTCTGAAAATTTTTCCGAAATAGTGTATAATTAAGTGGACAGTTCCACTTTTAAACATAGGAGGTAATCACATGCCTAAGAAAAAGGGTTATAAGAAAGCTAAGAAAGAGACCAAAAAGGCTAAGGGTCTGTCTCGTCGCGACCAACTCCTAAAAAGTCTTTCAGAAGTTCTCGCCGCCCGCCCCAAATAAGCTGAGAAAATTCGCATTTTTCCTCTTGACTTCTCAAGTTTCTGTGCTATAATGTCGATATAGGACTATAGAAAGTCTGTTTCTAAGAATCAATCGACACAGGAGGAACAAAATGAGCATTGATGTAGAACGTAAAGCTAGAAACCCTTCCCCACTAAGTATCAATGATATGGAAGACGGTGATACCGGAGTCGTTAATCGCGCCAAAACAATCTGTGAAGGTATTATTATTATTTGCACCAAAATGTGCGGGTGATACATATTTGCCTGCATCAATCAAAATAGTTGTGGCACATCGGTAAAAGTATCCTACTATATATTGTGGTTGACTACTTTTGTTGTCTCCATATATAGTATGGTATATACTTTCCACTTTTTGCGGGTAAGATTTTTACGTTTTTTGTACTTTCCACTTTAACTTTTCACAAAATCATAAGCAAGAACAACCTTTTTTAGGCGATATAGCAGCCTTTTTTGGGTAAAAGTCGGGGTGTGTACGTGGGCGTGGTGAAAAAACAACAAAATTTGGACAGTTCTTTAGATTCTTCTTCTCTTTCTTCTTATTGTTCTTATGATTGGGTGGATGATTATTTGGAAGAATGTCCTAGTGTTTTTGAAGGTGCGATGTTCTTCGGATTAAGTGTACTATTGCTCGTTGGAGTATGTACAATAGGGCCGACGAACACCTTTCATATGATGATTAACGTCTTTGCGACACTCATAACTGTGTGGATAGTAAGCGATTAAACCCGATAAAATAAGGGATTTTTGATGGAAGACCAACTTTATATCATTGTAGCGAGTAGTGCCCCAGGTCATGTTTCAGATTTGGTAAGTAAATATCTAGAAGATGGCTATGCGTTACGTGGACCGATGCAAGTGACTGGCACCAACGGTATGTTTCGTTATGCCCAAGCAATGATTTATCGTCCTAGTTTGGAACTAAAAGATAGACTACGACTCCAATAATTCCCATTTCTACCCATTCCCACCCATTTATTCCCAATTAGGCAATAAAATCGTGGGGATTCTACCCAATTAGGCGGGCTTTAAGTGGTAAGTTAAAATAAGGATAAATAATATGCAACCAAAAGTTTCTTTGGAGAAAGCGTTTCTTCAGCTAGATTGTGAGTTAGACGCAATATACAGGAGCGAATTGTTACCATGAAGTTATCAGACTGGGTTATCCTTTGGTTACTAAGTATTGTACTAGCAATTGGTTGCTTAATACAAGGTTCGTTGACTATCGGTATAGCTATGCTAATATGCGCCATTATTATTGGCGTAAGGGTAAATCTTGAATAATTATGTGTGAAGAAGAACTGCGACTAGTTATATTGGTATATTTCTTTTTTCTATTGTGGTTATCAGAAGAAAGGGAAAGGTTTTTGATGAAAACTTTCGTTCGATTTACTGCTTGGGTAATTTTAAGTGTGAGCTTACTGTATCTATTTAGTCTTAATTTCGTCACTGTCCCAGTAGGAACATCAATGTGGGCGGCAACATGGACGGTTTTCATTAACCAGATGCCCACCTCTTTGATAGCTGTGTTATCTTTATTGGGTAGCTACATTTATTTACGAAAGTCATTAAAATGATAAAGACACTTTTCTTATTAATGGCATTAACTACGAGCAATGAACTTACTTATGATATGACACCGGAAATGCCCGTGACCAAACCAAAGGTCAAGAGAACACAGGAACAAACACCTAAATGGTTTAAGTATCCTGTAGTAAAACAACAAAACCTACCTCGGGAACCTATTCTGCGGGATATTGAGAGCCATTTACCTCTGAATCATCCTTATCGAGCAGAGAATGATAAGGTACATTGGGCGCATGAAGGTACTCATGGTATCAACGCTCATATTAGAAACCTATATATCCGAGAGGGACAGAGGGTAAATGCGGCTTACTGTCTACAAAATAGAGCGATAGTATTTAAAGAGCCCGCAATTACATTGGCGCAGGTGAGAAGTAACATTCCACAATCAATGCGGGGTGCCACCTATGATAATCTACTGGCGCGAGACTGGCAGAATAGACCACTTTATGTATTTGATGAGTGGGCGGCTTATGTGAACGGTACGGCGGCAGGCTTAGAAATGGCTGAGAAGGGCACATGGAGAGGGCAAAGGTGGGATACTGTATTGCATATGCTACAGTATAATGTGTATGCAATTGCCATGATAAAGGCTACAGATGCCCAGTATCGTAGGAGTCCAAGCGTAAAGGCATTTATGAAGTGGCAATCAGCGAGGACTATCCGCTTATATGTGAAGGCACAAAAGTATGCGGCCTTCAAACACCCTATGCAAGTACAATATGTACAGCGATTCCGCCTCGGTGATGATACGGCCAGTTTGAGAGAGTTTGCCAAGAGTTACTTTGGTAAACAGTGGATGAAAGAACATTGGAGGATTAAGTAATGGCATTGGAATGGGTACCTTTTCAACAGAGTACCGGCGAACTGATTAGCTGGTGGAGTAATATGTGGGGTAGAAACGTGGGAGAATGTAAGCCCAGGGTGGTTTCTAGTAATGTAAGTGGAGGCGTGATTGAAGACCGCCAACTATGGGATACTGATACTAAACCAACCAGAATCAAATGGTTGCCCAATGAGCCATTTGACGACACCTTGGTATATCGAAAGGCCGATATGTTTGATGGGTCTAAAGCTAAGGGGTTTGTTTTCTTTTCTCCTGCTCTAAAATGTGAAGTGGAAATGTCAATTAATGAGTTTGTTGAGCATGTTAAGCAGATGGAAAAGGGTGAGATTAAAGGAAAGTGGCATTTTGTTAAGCGCGGTGGCGCAATTAAGATTGAGAGGGCATAATGGCAGCTTTAGAGTGGATTGCTACAGAAAATGACATTGTTATTGGACTTAAACCACATGGTTCGATACCTAGTAGCCAGGATATATTTGTAGAGACTCATAGTTCTCGTTATAGCAAAAAGCCTAGGACAATCGTATTTTACAAAAATCAACCATTCCACGGTACTATTACCTTTTTAGGTTTTACTGGTAATAGGTCTCCAAGGGCTAGGTTTAGGTGTGCTTCACCATACTTTAAGAAACCCGTCACTGTTGTGATGACATTAAGTATGTTTAGCCAAGTACTAAGTATTCCGGGTGCCATAGAGATTACAAACAAGCAAGGTTTTAAGTTTGACAGCGCCAAGTTTACCGGTAAATGGAAGTTCAAGTCTTTTGGTGGTAACATTCGTATTATTCCTGCTGAATAAGAAAGGGTTGGCATGGCCGATTTTATAAAGGCAGTAATCATTTGGTTGAATAACCATACGTGGAAATTTCTTGTTGGATTTTATGTAGCTACCATCGTATTATATATATGTGGTACTATATACTTTTTGTTTTGGGAAGTGTTGATGAGCTTTGCCGTTATAGTACCATGTGTTGTAGTGATACTAGTATTTGTTTATATATGGTGTCGCTTAGTTAAATGGGCGAAAAACCACTAAGGTTTGATTTTTCCGAGAAAATTTTTCAAGTTTGGGCCTTGACTTTGCCGATATGTATGGTATAATCGAGGTATTGAGAGGGAACGAACACAACACCTTAGCTTGAAAGATTGCTATGAATCCCGATGCAGCTTACGGTTTTATCTCGGTCGAAGCAAGAGTAAATCATCTTACCAAGATGGTTCACTTCGACTTTGCCGAGGCTTTTGAGCAGGCAAAGACTGCAATTCACAATGCTTTCAACCTTGCCGGTTGTCCTCAGCTTGTCAACCTTACGACAATAGAATGGGGCGACCGCATTACTTCTACTGCGGAAGATGCCCGCACCCAATATGGGGGTAAGCCTTGCCGTATAAGGTTATCTCGTAAGTTGTGGGTACACATGACTGAGAAAGACCGCTATGAAACGGCTGTCCATGAGGCTTGCCATATCATCGCTGAGATTAAAGCCGGTCCCGGTCTTAGAGTGGGGCATGGTTGGCGATGGAAGATGGAAATGATGAATCGGGGTCTTAACCCTGAGCGTTGTCATTCTTATGACCCCTATAAGCTAGGTATAGTCAAAAACCGCAGGCGAGGTCGCCAGCAACGAACTATTATCGAGTGCTTATGTGGTAATCGTGTGGGGGTTGGGCCTACTCAGTTGAAGCGTATGCGTCAAGGTACGATTCATTACCGTTGTCCGCGATGCAAGAGCAGACTCAAGGAACGTGGTACTTCTGTAGCTTATGGAGCATAACATGGTAGACAATACCAGAAAACTAAACAAGCTGATTGCCGAGAGTGTATTGCGTAAGATGAAACCCAAGCTCAGTAAATTGGAGTATGAGATAAGAAAGGCTGCTATTAGACGTACCTATATGGAGGTTGTCAAATGAGTATTGCTGACCAGTTTTATGGACACACGCTAAAACCTGCCGAATGGCTCAATAACTGTCCTGATACAATTCAGACATTGATTGACAAAGAGATACCGTCCGATGTTTTGCTAGGCAGACTAACAGATAAACCTAGTCCTATGTTGCACACATGGTCTTTCGGCATAGACCCAAAGAGTAACGTATACCTTGTAGGTTATCTACCAGACAACAAAAACAAACTATGGAGATTTGAGTCGAGGGTTCACTCTATCACTTTGGTAGAGCCAAAATCATACGTTTCCTCAATCTGTGTGCTAACTGAGCGCGGTTGGTTAATTCTTCATGTAGATGATTCATTAACCAGACAAATTGAACGGGCCAAGGTTTTAGCTGAGAACCACGAGGTTGCGTTAATTCACAACAACATTGTTTATAATGAACTCTTAGATGGAGTGGAGATTGACTATGGACAATAAGGATATTAGGCGTATCGCCGCATTTATCCATGACAGGGCTGACCGCTTTGGTACTCTAATGATGGATAAGAATGGTAGTAAGGACTCGCACGAACGAGCAGGTACTACTGTGAATCAACTTGCCGCTTTGTTACGAAGGGAACTTGGCTAATGTGGTTCTGGAAACGAAAAACCCCACTTGAAAAGTTTGTTGATAAGTGGGGGTTAAGACTCACAATGGAGGCTCTTTTTAGTATTACCACAGACCAACTACACGAGAGTAATGAACCTACAGTTGTTGCTGTCATGGTAGAAGAAACGGTGAGGGCTTGCGTAAATTCCACAGAGTATTGTAATGCCGCAAGAGTTGAACAAATAGTTCAAGGTGTGGTAAACTGCCCTGAGAACAAAAAAATCAATCGTGCCATCGAAATCAAAAAGAGGTTGTAATGAGAGATACAATCGTTTTTAGTACTCGTAGTGATGATGTCATTCATGTAGGCTTTGGGTTTTCTTATTTCAATCAAGACTGTCCAGAGACTTTTGAATGGCGAGGCGATATTTACGACTATGGGATGCTGACGGCTATCCCAAATGGATATGCTAATGAGCTATGTTCTTGTCGTGAATATAAGAAACGTCCGCGTAGGTATCCTCGTAGAGACAACTATCAGTATCGTGGATACCAGTTGTGCATTTTCCCTGGTGGGTCTATCGGTGTAATTCCACCGGATGAACACGACTATGTACAGATGAATCCTGGTAATTTGGAACAAGCCAAGCGTTATATTGATTTTGCTATTCAATGTGGTGCGCCTAGTAAGGAGTAAACAATGCCATACGGATACAAGATGGCTTCTTATGAGCGTCAATTACGGATTAACATTCAGAATAAGCTATGTGGTAGATTACCACCCTCTAAGGCACAAGAAACACAAATTGCTGATATGGCTCGCTGCGGTTGTGAACACCCGGAAGATATCACAGGTCGTGTTATCCAGGTTGGTGATAGAGTAGCCTGTGCGTGTCTTGCTAGTCGTTCAGCAATCTTGATGGTTGGTACTGTTACCAACATTGACTCATACAAGGGTATCCAGGTCGAGGAAGAACTGAGAACCTACGGATTGTACAATGGTGGCAAGGGTAAGAAACGACGTTACGGTTTTCCTAACAGATTGGTGGTGCTAAAATGATATTTGAAGCACAACGAGTACAGACCGCAGGGGTTGAGAATGTTGGTGGGCGCTTTCAAGTAGATGCTGCCACTTTCTATACATCTAAGTATAACTATAGTACTCAGATGACTGAGCGTGTGCGTAATGTTCAGTTGACTGATAAGCTGACTCTACATGGCGTATTTGAGATGGAAATGGAACAAGACCATATTAGCATCAAAGGTTTCACTTGGCCCAGCGGTATTGAGGGTGAAGGACTTCCTGAGTTACATTGGTATCGTCTTTACACAGTTAAGCAGAGAGGATAAAATGAGATTTACTCCACTACAAACGAAAGTACTTACTCGCCTTGCCCACGGCGGTTACTTAGAAGTGTGTCTTGGATTGGGATACAAAGGTTTGGCAAGTATTAACCAGATGCCTGATTTCAATGGTATCACAGTTAAAACTGTCACCGCAGACTCTTTACAGCATAGGGGTATGCTTGAAGAAGCACGTCAAATTCAAGGAAACTACTTTTTTGTTCGACGTTTTTACAAGCTGTCTCAAAAGGGCAGAGAAATGCTATTGGATAGCAATGTACCTTTACCGGAGGATTTTCATGTTTAAGTTTGTATCTTTACGACAGGGTTTTGAGGCTGTCGAACGAACCCATCTTCACGAGGCTGCCCATGATATGATGGATTGGGTGCGTACTACAATGGCTACAGATGGAATGTCTTGGCAAGAGCTTGAAACCATGATTTGGATTGAGGGCGACCCGGCTGAATTACCTTTGGATACTGGTGCAGAGCCATTAGACCGATTGGCAGAGATTGTGGTTCGTTCTAAGGGTCATGGTCATGCTAATTTCTATGCGATACGCGACCACTGTTGTGACCAGGAATGGATTAACGAGAAAGGAGAATGGGTAGGACCATGATACCTCTAATCAACAAGCCTAGCCGCAGACAATCTTCGTAAAGAACTGGAAGATGCAGGGGTGGACATTGAAAAGGTGATGTCCGAACTAAACTAGGCCGATGTCGCCAAGGAGACGTTATGAGTAAGGCAAAAGAAAACTTGGAAGAAGCTCTGGGAGCGTTTTGTACTCAACTAACAGGACAATACCCAAGGGTTGTGCCGTTTTTCGATTTTATGTGTGGTAATAACGTACATATCGAAGGGCGGCTGGATAATGACGGTGTGAGAGTATATATTGCATTGGGTGGCGGAAAGTTGTACTTTAAGCCTAATAGTGAAACATATCTTGTGCCACGATTCAAAACGTTGTTATCATGTATCCCAACTCAGACACAAGAGTTTCATTTTCCGTTTATTGATGCACTAGAGTTGGCACGTAAACTAAGCGAGGGAGAATAATGGCACAAGCATTTTATATTTGCAAGAGACTCAACGGACCAATCGGTGTATATCATTCATTCGGTCGAGAACGTGAACGACTTAGCAACGGTGATATGGTTGAAGTTCGTTGGAGAAACAAGACCATTACCAAGCATCGAGTACGAGTAACTCATGTAGATGAAAGCGACGGCTATGGACCGGGTATTGGTGGAGATAATGAGTGGACCGTAACGACTGCTACTATTGATATTAAGCACAATGGTACTAAAATCACCACTGATGTTGAGGGTTTGCCTATCCGTATGATTACGCGAAAACGACAGCCGAGAAAATTTATTCCAAAATGGCCCCTTGACAAATGAAAAATCTGTGGTAAAATGGAGGTATCGGAAGGGGAAATCTCTCAGACAGAACGAAAGGAAAGACTATGATTAAAAGCCTTGCTTTCTCGGAATTGGCAGAAGGTAGCCAGTTCATTTTTGGAAACGATAACTTCGTAAAGCGTCGTGGCTCTACCAAGATTCCCGGTGTTCCCGCATATCGAGAAATGGTCGATTATAATGCGTTGGATTCCAAGGGTAACTTTTGGGAGTTTGACATGACTGACGAGGTTATTTTTATTGAAAGGGAAGAAGTATGCGAGAAATCGTAAGAAAACCTGTAGACACTATGGATGTTGCTAGTGTGCCATCCGATGCTTTTGTAGTACAGGTCTACAAGGGTGAAGTAGATGTGCTTGCTTATCGCGATGATGGAAGATATGGATTCTTTGAATTGGGCAACTGTACCGAAGACCCTTGGAATGGGTATGGTGAATCCAGAGAAGAAGTCATGGAGGATACACTAGAGATGGAACCAGAGGGTTTTCGATTGTTTGTGTTTGATTCTTTGAAAGAGTTTGCTCAGGCTGTTATTGATAATGATTGGAAACTCAACAACCCGTATTAAGGAAAACCATGAAAATTAGTTATGTGATTGGAGACGCAACGGAACCCATTGGAGATAGTAAGCATAAATGCATCGTTCATTGCTGTAACAATGAAGGAGGATGGGGTAGTGGTTTCGTAGTCTGTCTTTCCAAGAAATGGCCGCATGTTGAGGCTGCTTATCGCTATTGGAACGCTCAGAGTGGGCGACGACCCAATAAGACTGAGGCTGAACGACTCAGAAACCTTATTGACGGTAGTGGTCATATGTACAAGATGAGTGGTAAGTTTGAGTTGGGTCAAATCCAACTGGTAGTAGCCAACCCCAACATCTTTCTCAATGAATGTACCTATGTGTGTAATCTGATTGGGCAACATCGTACCGGCATCCAAGAGATTGCTGGTGTAAGTATTCCACCTGTGGACTATCGCTCTATCCGCGAGGGGTTTGCTCGTCTGAAAAAGGAATACTTGAATTGTATTACTAATGAGACTCCGGTGTTTTCTTTGCACATGCCCCGACTAGGAACTGGCCTCGCAGGGGGAGATTGGTGTGAAATAGAAAAAATCCTAAATGAAGTCTTTTTTGACACAGATATGGACATTTTTGTATACGATTTACCCAGGCGATAGATAATGAATATTTTTGTCCTAGACACTAATCCGACACTTGCCGCACAATATCATTGTGATAAGCACGTTGTTAAAATGTGTTTAGAAACTGCACAGATATTATGTTCGGTAAGACATAAGTTAAATGACTCCGACCCTATACCATATAGGTTAACTCATCAAAACCACCCGTGTGTATTATGGGCTGGTGAAAACTGGTTTAACTATGATTGGTTGTGTCAGTTGGGTCATGCGTTATGTGCTGAGTATACGCATCGCTATAGTAAAATACATGCGTGCAAAGCTGTGATTACTGACTGTAGCGCGGTTATAGGTTTGTTTACGCTGTCTTTGTCAGATGAGATAACACCATTTGCTCAAGCTATGCCGGAACAGTATCGGGGTGAGGATGCGGTAGAAGCGTATCGGCGCTATTATCGTGAAGACAAAATGCGCAACATTCAATGCGTATGGACTAAACGTGAAAAACCTTTTTGGTTAAAAGGATAATAATGGATGATTTGATTGAAGCCCTACAGATTTTTCGTAAGTATGGAAACCCCAAGTATCCTACTTGTGGCGACCATGATGTTATTTATGTGTGTATTGACCCCGCTGATGTAGAATGTGGCGATATGGTACGCCTATCTGAACTAGGTTTTGAGCCTAGTTTGTCTGTGGATGGGGTCTTTTGTTCCTGGCGTTTTGGGTCATACTAAGGACAAACTAATGAGTAAACAAAAACCATATCTCCGAGTCATCGGAGACGCACACAACTTGATTACGCATTGTCGTAATGAGTACTACTCCACACATACGAAAAATGGTGGGCGTACATACGTCAATGTGGCTCAAGCTGCTGAGTATTCCATTCAGCTTGGTGATATGAGTTTTACTTATGATGGGTTGGAGAAACTCGATGACCAAAAGCATGTGTTTCTCGGTGGAAATCACGATAACTATGATAGATACCACAATATTCCTCATGCCCTGGGCGACTATGGTATGGTTGCTATCGGTAATATCGTAGATGCTTTTTTCATTCGCGGTGCTTTCTCTATTGATTGGTCCGCTAGAACCACCGGATACAATCATTGGTTGGAGGAAGAACTAAACAACGAGCAGATGGACAAGGCTTTCGCAGCTTATAAAGCTTCCAAATCAGATATTATGTTCACACATACCTGTCCGACTTCTGTGGCTCGTAAGGTAAACGATGGGTGGTTCCTAAAGAACTGGGGATATGACCCTAAAACCTTCACTAGTGCAACTGGTGAGTTACTTGAGGCATGTCTCAATGAATGGCAACCGCGACTCTGGTTTTTTGGACATCTGCATCGTAATATACAGATTCAACATGAAAGAACCACTTTTATCTGCTTAGATGAATTATGCTATCAGGACTTAGATAATCAGGGAAATTTGGTGTATAATAATGTATAGGGACGAATAACTTATACGGAGAATTATTATGCCAAACAAGAGAGTAAAATGGGGTCATTACCAAAACCTACCCTTGAATATAGATAGAACTCCATCAAATATGTATCTTTGGGGGTTCTTATGGTCAGATGGTTATATTAAACCCCCTCAAAGAGTAACATTAGAAATCGTTACTCAAGACTTTAACGACATTCGAGACACTATTCCTGACATTTTTGGAATTTATCCACGACAACGTAAAAATAGACAACATCAAACGGCAGCTATCGCTTCTCGTACAGATTTAGTAAATTGGTTACATCGACACGGTTATGCCGATAAACAACAACCAAGTGAATGGTTAACCTGTCACAAGCTGTCGTATTATTGGTATCGTGGAGTCGTGGATGGTGACGGATGCTGGTATTGGAATCCCAAGTGGAAAACAAGACAGTTTGTATTAGCTTCTCATTTCAATCAAGAGTGGTCGTTTTTTACCGATTTACTAGACGACCTTGGTTGTCGCTATGTTATTAAACGCAGGCAACAAAGGAAAAACACTCAACACTACTCAATAGTGAGAATGTGTGGTAAAAACAGTTTACGAGCATTGTATGAGTACTTATATCCTTGTGGTTGTGATATAGGACTACAGCGTAAATATGTCAAGGCTAAACTATGTATCTAATGGACTTGAATGAGAAAGGAGAGTTCTATGAATGAACCTACTAGAATGTACAGTGGATATTACCACATGCATAGCACGGTAAATACCGAATGGTGCTCCCGTAAACTCGTACCGTTTCAATCCGGCAACCGTAAGGCTGACGTAGTGGTTATGATTGCACTACACCCACAGGGATTAGTAGTTGTTAATCAACAACGTCCCGTTATTGGTGAATCAATCTATGAGTTTCCCGCTGGTAAAATTGATGCAGGGGAAACGGCTATAGACGCTGCCCGCCGCGAACTATATGAGGAAACCGGCCTAACATTTTTTGATGATGTGAAGTTTGTGCCGCTATGCTTTCCTTCCGTGGGGCTTACTGATGAATCATCTGTTGTGGTAACTGGTCAATGCTACGGCAAACTTTCGACCGATAACCTAGGCGAGGGCGAAATTATCGAGCCGCTTATTATGGATGAACAACTACAGATGTGGCTGCTAACTAGTGGAAAGTGTTTGGACACTAAGCTGGCTACTTATCTTATTGCCAAACACCACTGGGAGTATGCGTAATGACAATTTTATTTGCAGTTTTACTGTCACCATTTATGGTATTGGGCTTTCTACTTGGTTTTATTTCTCGCCCATTGTATAAAGGGTGGGTAACTGGCTTTATGTTCCTTCAAAACTGGGAAGGTCGCAAGCTATACAAGCAAATGATTGCCCGACAACAATATGAAAGCGATGTGGTGCAAGCTGCCAAGCGACTATCTGGCCAAGAGGGGCTTGTGGGTGTTGATGGAGCTTCCGAGCTTAGTATCTTTCGCGGTGACGAACCAGAAGATATAGGAGCCGACAATGAATAAGTATTATGTTAGTTATGCAGAGGGCGAATATGAGGAAAAGTGTCTTACTATCCTCGCTAATAGCCCAATGCAAGCATGTGCTAAAACTATGGGACATTTGATGAACAACTATACTGAATCAATGCCACTGAACTTTAGAGTAAGTGAGCGCGGACCAGACGAACACGATGACGACCTTATTATTGGCACTGGTGAAGTTATCAAGTATCAGTACGAAATGGTTAATGGAGAACCTCTATGTTAAACATTTTAGCAGTACCTTATGGTAAATTTCGCCTGCTCAAAGATGCTTTGCTGGTTACTAATCAGAACAATGTTGGGCTGTATAACGAACTGATTAGACTGGGGTGTAAAAGTGTACAACTCCCACAGAAGTTGGCGGCAGTTATTCCGGCTGGGGTGGTGGTGACTTTTAATAGGGTGGAAAGAACACGTCATCGTAATAGGTGTATAATTGATTTTTTCAAAACCGACAACAAGGGCAATATCTTTGACGATGGGTATTGGTTTGGTAGTAAGGTTGAAAATGTCGAATTTCGTGTAGAACCCGATGGTATGGAGGCAATGTAATGATTAAGGACGAAGTGTTGTTTGGGGCATCTTATAATTGATAAATTTGCAAAAAATCTCGAATTTTCTCAAGATTTGGGCTTGCATTTGCCGATTTCTATGGTATAATCATAGTAGACAGAGGGAAATGACCCTCGGACACAACAAACACTTTAGGGAGATTTGAGAAATGGCGAAAGTTAAGCGAAATATCCGGCTTCTGCCGCGAGTGACTGAACCTGCTGGTTTTAATGTCAATTTGGAACTGGACTATCAAGATGCTCTGGCTACCGTCAGGGTCATTCGTAAGCTCCAAGACCAACATCGAGACATTGCAGAAGCACCTGAAAACTGGCCGATGAAAGAGGTCTCTAAGGCTATGGTGTTGGAACTTGAAGTTCTCAAGACTAAGCTGACCGACCAAATGCCTACTATGGCTGAGGCTGAGCTTAAAAAGTCCGAGTTGCAGAATGGATAAGCAACTACCTCTAGTGAAATTGCAAAGACCTTTTACCGAACCACGGTCGGATATTACTCGTCTATGGTTCTTTAATGGTAAAGAAGAAGGTTTTGTGTATATCAAGAAAGACAAATTGGAGAACATAACATGAAAATGCCGGGTGAAGGTGTTCAGCTACATACTCGCGGGGCGGTTACAAGTCTGTCCTACGAGGTTGTATCTAACGCTAAGATGATGAAGTTGTTGTCCGACTCACTCTACAAAGATAAGATTCGGGCGGTTATTCGTGAGTTGTCTACAAATGCGTGGGACGCTCATATTGTGGCTGGTAATAATCAACCTTTTGATGTCCAACTGCCGACAGCCAAAGACCCAACGTTCCGCATTAGGGACTATGGTACGGGCATGTCGCCGGAAGCCATCAAAGAACTATATCGTAAGTATGGAGCGTCTGACAAGACCGAAACCAATGACCTGCAAGGTTGCATGGGTTTGGGGTCTAAGTCTCCTTTCTGCTACACTCGTCAGTTTACTACCACATCTTACTACAATGGTAAGAAGTTTGTTATTGTCAACGCCAAGGATGAAACAGGAAAACCTAGTATCATTCCAATGGCTGTTGAGGATACTAACGAACCCAATGGATTGGAAATCTCTTTTGCCACCAAGAAAGGTGATGAAATTGAGTTCTACGAAAAGGCGAAATCTGTTTATCGTCCTTTCCCTGTTAAACCCAATATAGTTTCTATTTGTTACGACCGTTATGGTCGTTCCCGCAAGTTTGAGCCGGAAAAGTATTCCTTCAAAATGGAGGGAAAAGATGGCTCTTGGGGTATTAAAAGAGGGAACAGTGGTGGATATTACGACAGTGCTGAAGTTAGCACTGTTGTGATGGGTAATGTGGAATATCCTATTGACCCAAAACAATTCCGTCGTGCTGATGATGCAGACAAAGACGAAGATATGCAGTGGTATCAATACCGTGATGCTAGCAACAAGGATAACAGATATATCCTTTTGCTTGGCCTTGGTCTAGTTATCAATATGGATATTGGCACTGTTGAAAACGATATTGGTCGAGAGGGTTTGCAATATACTCCACATGTTATTGAAGTTCTTAAGGCTAAAATGGATGTTATTCTTGAAGAAATTCGAGAAAGTATTTCCAAGAGGTTTGATAACTGTAAGTCTCGGTGGGAGGCACGGTGTTTTTACCATGAATTGATTGATGGTGAATTTAGAAACATGCGCACCCTTTTGGATTTGTCTACTGTAACTTGGCAAGGTAAATCTATCGAGGGAACCATTAGAACTAGTGATAAGCAAATGGTTGGTTCTCATGTGCTTACGTTTGAAACAGGTTACGGAGTACGGCCACGACGGCGTGACTGCGTGAGGCATATTACTCCGCGCAGTAATGTTGGTATCTTTATCAATGATGTGGAGCGTGGGGCATATGCCGCCAGCCAACGAGCTATCGAGTCAGGTAGATATTCCTTTATCTATCTAGTGCGTTTTGACGACGACGCGGCTAAGAAGTCCTTTATGGATTATGTAGGAGTGGTTGAAAATGACCTCACCTATGTTTCTAAGGAACCCAAGCCTAAGCGTACCGTCGCACCTAGAGACAAGCAGAAGGTGTTTGAGTTCCAGGTTGATGCTATGCCATATTGGCAGCATCGCTATCCTAAGAATTGGTGGAAGGATACGCAAATTGATATGGCGGATGGTGGTTTGTATGTCGAGATTAACAAGTTTAAGGTTCGACATAACAACCAAGAAAGCGCACCAAATCAGATAAACAAAGTTATCGAGAACCTTGGTGCTTTGGATATTGTAGTACCTACTATTTATGGTGTGAAAACTGCCGCCCTAGGTAAGGTTAAAAAACATGCTGACTGGCAATGTTTTTACGAATGGGCACAACAGCAGTTTGAAACTTACTTAAAGAGTAAGAATATTTCTGGTTTGGCGGCAAAAATTCAAGATATAGAATCTTTTGCCGATGAACGTAAGTGGGTAGCAATTGCTGAAATATCCAACCCTAATCAAGTTAAGCACAGTCCTTTGTATGAGTTCTTGGGTAAGTTGGAACAATTGCGTCAAGAAAGAAAGAGTCACAAAGAAAGTGTGCAAATCGCATTAAATACCGCAGACCTTCTGGGTATTACAATTAATGCAGCTCAGGGCACAGTACCTCTATCCAGGATGGAAGAAAAGATTCAAAGTAGATATTCTATGCTGGAGCTTATTGATGCATACACCACCCGTCGTCATAGTAAAGAGATTTTAGAATACATTAACATGGTGGACAAGTGTTGTCCTGTAACTAAAGTAGGGAGAAAGAAATGAGTGTCCCATTTGTGAGTAGTGGCGATACGTTGACTTTGATGCTCGACGGTGAAGCTGCTGTGATTCGTAAAGACCATCCATCTTATGCCAAGGTATGTAATGCTTTGCAGGATGGCACCGCTGAGGAACTACGAGCGCTTATCGCAGGTAATCAGCGACCAGTGGACATTGCCGCCGCTAGTAACAACCGTTGCTTTGTGCAGGATGGTAAGGTCTACCTCGATGGTGAGGAAGTTCACAATGTTGTGGCCGACCGCATCGCTGAGTTTGCACAAGAAGGATTGCCCTTCGACCGCTTGCTCAAGTTCCTCGAACGTATGTCCGAGAACCCTTCGTATAGGGCTCAGACTGAGGGTTACACCTTCTTGGAAAACAAGGGTTTGCCTTTGACCGAGGATGGTTGTTTCCTGGCTTATAAGGCTGTTACCAGCGACTACCGTGATAAGTTCACTGGTAAGATTGATAACAGTGTTGGTCAGACCGTTAAGATGAAGCGTGCTAAGGTAGACGACAACTGCGAAAAACATTGTTCTAAGGGGCTCCATGCGGGTGCTTTGGACTATGTTTATTGGTATGGTCGTGGCGATGACAGAATTATCATTGTCAAGATTGACCCTGCTAATATCGTGAGTGTCCCAACGGACTGTCAGTGTCAGAAGATTCGTGTATGTGAATACACGGTAGTCCAAGACTTTACTGGTGAACTTAAGCGTCCTCTGTATGATGCTAATGCTGATTCAGCCATTGGTGATGACCCACAGGAGTGGGATGGTGAATGGGGTCAGTATGCCGATAATCGTCATAACGACGAAGAATACGATGACTACTTCGAGGAAGATGACGTGGTAAGTTGCTGTGGTGATTGTGACTGCGGTGAAGAACACGAAGAAGACATCCGAGAAGAAGATGTTGCACCTGAAAAGCGTGGTCTCTGGGCTATCTTTGGATGGTTCAACTAGTAAATAGTGTTTGTTGTGTTTAAGCCGTATGCCCCGCTTAGGTGGGGCTGCGGCTATTTTTGTATGGAGATTTATTATGAACAAGTACTATGTAGTTTCCGGTATTCTGGAAATCATTGTGTTGGCAGAAAGTCCACAATTGGCCGCTATGGAAGCGTATGATAGATACAAAGGGACACGTATGGACCTCGATACCATGCACTTCTTTGTAGATGAACGAGGTTTTCGTGATGGCTATACAGAACCACAGCCTCGACATCGGCTTGAAGTAGAAGATGTATTGGAGGATTACTATGGGGAATACAACTCAACTGAAGCCAGTTAGGGCGTCTATTGACCTAATATACGAGTGTCCACAATGTAAGTCAGAACAGTGGTTTACGCAGGAAGAAGCAAAAACTAAAGGATATAAGTTTATATGCTGTGGAAAAACCTATGTGCTTAGACAGGTCAATAAGGTTGATGTTAAGTGTCACTTTGTGAAGAAAGTCAAATCTCGTAAAAAAGCACAAGTCATAGACCCATGTACTACCAAAGTAGTTAAGTGTTTAATGGGTATTGGATATGAGAAAGCAAGAGCAATGGAATTAGCCAATCTTGCATGTATTGCAGAACCGTGGGAAAGTGATATTGCCCTTTTAGTAAAAACAGCTTTAGCACAGGACGAGTAAAATGAAATTTTGTGCCTGGATGATACTACTGCCAGTAGCTATCAACTCTATAATCTCAATAGCCTACTTTCATGGTAATATACAAAGCATAGACCTTTCATTTGGAGAAAGAATGTTTTGCAGTTGCGTAAAGTGTGGCGTGATGGCACTGTTGGTATGTTGTCCGTTATGGGGCTGGTATGAATGGGGTATTAAGACAGGAGAAGATTAATGAGCCTTCGACCAACCAGGCTAAGTGATATGGTTGGGCAGGAAGATATTAGACAAAGATTGAGGATTTGATGAGAAAAGCACTCGATTTAACAGGGCAAACATTTGGTAAGCTAGTGGTCATAGGGTATGCTTATACTAAGAATAATGTGCGTTTCTGGAGGTGTAAGTGTAAATGTGGTACTATTGTTGAAAAAAGACAGGGGAATTTACGTTCAGGCGACACCCAATCTTGTGGATGCTATAGAAAACACGTAAGTTCTATGCGTAGTCGTAAAGATTTGACGGGTAAAAGGTTTGGTAAATTATTAGCTACAAAAATTGCAAAAACAAACCAACGTAGACTGTTGTGTTGGGAATGTAGATGTGATTGTGGTAATACAACAATAGTAACTAGTAATGACTTGTTAACTGGAAATACTCAATCTTGCGGTTGCTATAGCAAAGAGCTTGCTAGTCAACGCAGTAGTCTGCGAGGTAAACAAACCAATAATCTTTGTAATCATCCAGCCTGGATGGGTATTAAAAATGATTGGGATTATGCACACAATGTGATATCGCCATCCCAATATGGTGCTGGTAGCCATGCAAAAATATGGTGGGTGTGTCATCAATGTCAATATAGATGGCTTGCTCCTATATATTCTAGAATTAATGGTAATGGTTGTTCACGATGTAATAGTAGTAATGGTGAGAAAACGATTAGTAAAATTTTGCTAAACTACAACATTCCATTCAAACATCAATACTATAAAATAGACCTATCTGACGATATGTATGCTATACCTGATTTTCGTATAGGGTCATATTATATAGAATACAACGGTGACCAACACTACAAACCTATGCGTGTAGGACGTGCTGGTATCAAAACCCCACAAGAAGCACAACAACGTTTTGATAAACAACAAAAACGCGACCAACTACTTAGAGACAAACTGGGAGACAAGCTCATAGAAGTTCCATATACCATCCCATTTAATGAGATAAAGGACTTCTTAGATAAGGAATTTCAGAAACGAGGGGTAAAATTGTTCGGATAAAACCTAAAAGAGTAATTATTTGGTGTAATATAGTATAGAGGAATGTTATATCAAATGTACACTTATTCGGATAAATATCATGGGTAAAAAACTAGAACTAG
>Ga0180435_10001972_pt1 | contig 21062 bp, 17 predicted proteins | sample SS_ome_3_FD_132467 | JGI IMG/M metagenome (GOLD analysis project Ga0180435, IMG submission 132467) | Hypersaline lake sediment archaeal communities from the Salton Sea, California, USA - SS_3_S_1 metaG | ecosystem: Environmental > Aquatic > Non-marine Saline and Alkaline > Hypersaline >...
ACCAGTAAGTACGCCAGGCAGGTATTCCAGGCGATGCGCCCGGTTTTTGCGGATCTCGTTCAGGAGATCCAGCGATCGATCGGTTACTACACGTCGCTGCACCGCGAGAGCAGGTTCAAGCGAGTTCTTGGTCTGGGCAACGGTTTTCGTCTTCCGGGACTCCAGAAATTCCTCGAACAGAATCTCAATATCCCCGTCGTCAAGATCGACAGCTACAATACCCCGGTACTTGCCCCGTCTCTTAGTGAACCGACGTTCACCGAGAACATCCTGTCGTTCGGTGTGGCCTACGGCCTGGCGATTCAGGGGCTCAGCGAGGCCAAGGTCGCCACCAACCTCTTGCCCGACGAAGTCGTTCGCAAACGTCTGTGGGATCGCAAGAGGCCCTGGTTCGCCGCCGCCGCCGCGGCGCTGCTGGTGGTCATGTGCTGCTGGGTGTACCGCGGTTTCGCAGATCGCTTACCGTATCCGGACTCCGTCCTGACGGATTCGCCCATCGGGCGCACCCTGGATATAGTTGACTCGCTCGGCGGGTTGCAGAAGAAGGTCGGAGAGATCGGCGAAGGCGAAGATGAGATAAAACAAATGAGGGCGGTGATGGCCTCATACGGTTATCGGAAATTCTGGCCTTCGGTTTTGGCGGTTTTTTCCGAAGCGATCGACGCGGTGGCCGGGGAGGACAACGCCAAGTACAGGCAATGTGCCATAGACCGTGCAGAGGCCACTTTACTGCGGGAGGAACTTGACAGGGGTTCTTCGCAGGGCAGGGTCCTTTCGCTCGCGGATCGACAGGCCAAGAAAAGCAAACTGGCCGGGGTGCGGGCGAGAATAAAGGCATTCAACAGTGTCGAGCGAGCGTCGCGCAAGATCATCGTCATGGAGAGTTTCACCAGCGAGTATTCTGATGACGCGGTCGCCCGGTTTCCCCAGGATGGAATCTCGAAACCGTCTCCCACGGGCAAACGGCGTGGATTTGTCGTAGTCACGCAGTTTCGCACGACTTTCGGTGACAACATCTACATCCAGAAATTCATCGAGAGATGCCGCGCCCTGGCCGAAAACAAGTATCCCGGCATCTGGATATATGGCGGGCACATGACTGACAAGAGCAGGCAGGGCGCCGCAGCCGCGGCAGCCGGCGCGGCGGTCCCGCCCGCGGGCGCCGGCGCCAAGACCGCGGGCGAAGGCGTCGAGGTCGCCGACGATGGCGAGGACCTCGGCTTGATTGACCCGATTACCGGTGAAGACAGATCCGGTGATCTGCGAGTTGTGGTCCGCTGGGTTGTGCTCGTCGAAAGCGACGGTATCAATTACCCCGATGTCCCAACTGATGACAAGTCAGACAAAAACAAGACACGGAGATAGCACCAATGCAATGGATTCGTGAAAACCTGTTCCTGGCCTGTCTGATAGGCGCATTGGTCGTATGCTTTGGTGCGGCCTATGCCATCAGGTCGGGTCAGGACACCGCCTTCAAGATTGAAGACATGAAACCTCGGCGCAATCTGGCTCACAAGATCGGTCGCCTCGCTTCCAGCAAGCCGGTAAACAGGAAATGGCTGGAAAATGCCCGGAAGCGTCTTGAAGGGATTCGCCGGCAGCGGGACAGGGTTGTCCGCGAAGCGTCGGACTGGAACAGGAAGAACTACTCGGTGCTGCAACTCAAGACGGTCGCTGACGGAAAGGTCGAGATGATCCCGGCGTTTCCTTACGATTCGGTCGTCTATCAGAAGAAGGACCTGACCTCGAAGTTCACCAATACATACCGCGTCGTGCTCTACGGCGCCTTGGCCAGGCTGGAACTGACGTCCTGGCCGACCGATGCGGAAATAGGCGAACTGAGCGTCAAGATCGACAAGGATATACAGTTGAGGCGCAAGGCGGCTGTCAAGAGAGTGGAATATGCCCAGCAGCGCAGCGGCGCAAAGACGCCCAAAAATCCTACCGGCGACGGTAAACCGGAAGAAGAAGCAAAGAAGCCCGAGGGGGTCAGCCAGGAAGACTGGGACCTCAGCATACTCACTGAGGCCGATGTGCATGACAGGGCCCGCCGGAATGCAACTGAAGAGTTGATGCTCCGGAAGGCCAACGAGGGAATCATGTTCGTCTCGCCCAAGACGCTGGCGATGGTCAGCAATCTCAAACTGCCCGGTGGGGATACCGGTCCGGAAGAACTGGATGTCATTTTTCCCAAAGAGGTCTGGAAGTCGGCGGAAGCCCCGGCGGCGAAACTTTGGGAGGCACAGTTGAACCTTTGGGTAACCCAGGACATCCTTTCTGCAATCTACACCACCAACCAGCAGTCGCTGCGTACCGCCGGAAGCGTCCGCAAGGCCACTGTTTCCAACGCGGCTATTAAACTCCTCAGTGGAATTGACATTCAAGAGCAGTACCTGACGCTGCGAGGTGCCGGGGGCGCTGCAGTCGCAAACGCCAATCTCACCCAGCGAGTAACGACGAGCGAATACGAAATCATTCGATACGAGTTCATGGTGACTATGGAGACCGCGTATCTACCGGTCCTGATGCGCAATCTGATGATGCGCGGAGACCACACGATTATGGACGTATCGGTCGAACATTTGCCCATCGGACCGGACGGTATGCGGTATTATGGTCCTGATCCGGTGGCAAATGTAAGGCTGGTCGGGGAGGTCCTGTTCAGGTCCGACTGGACTCGAAAGATCATGCCGATTGAAACGCTCAGGGATCGTCTCGGTGATGTGCTTAGAGACGAGGACAACAAACGCCTGGAGCAGAAAGGGCAGTAACGTTACCGCCGATGCTGAAGTGAAATCCGAGGAGGCCCGCAGATGGCCAAAACCGATGAGATAAAGTTTGTTGATCAGCACCTGGAAAAGGTCGTGCTTGGCGTCTGTGCCCTGATCCTGGTCTATGGCGTCTTTCAGTGGGTCCTTTCGGCGCCGCTGAGGACCGAGGTCCCCAAGGTCGACAGGCGGGTTGTCCCCGCAGACGAGGTGGACCGAGCATTGCTTAACTGGGCCAAACGCGTAAGCGAACGCAAACCTTCAGACAAAGGCCGCGCCCCGGTATACGATTATACCGGGGAAATAGAGAAACATCGCAAACCGACCGGTATCGCCATGATCGGTAACTGGGGCGATCATCGCCAGGTTATGGTTCCCCCAAAACTCGTCAAACCGCTTCCAGGTATACAACTTGAAAAAATACGGGATATCCTGGAGAAGTTCTCTCCGATGTTTACGGAGATCAAAGGCGCACGAGAACTGATCGACAAGGAAGGTGGAATTGACAAACTGGTATTCCGCGGTAAAGCCGAATTCCCGCTCGGGGCGCTGCTAAAAGCATGGAGCAAGGAGTTTCGCGGTTCGGCCATGGACGAAGTTCTCGCCGTCGCACTCGACGTGGAAATCGAAAAACGGGCAGTCTTGAACGATGGCACGTTCGGACCGGTGACCCGCGTCACTCGTTTGCAGATGCCGCTCAAAGAAGGACAAACGCCGGTCTCGGACGTTGTAATACCGAAATACGACAAGAATGCTGATGAAGTACGAAAGGCGATACGGGAATTATTCGCACCGAAAAACCAGGAAAGCATTCTGCGACCTGACTACTGGAGCGTCTGGTCGCAGGAAAAGGAGCAGTGGACCAAACCCTGGATAAAAGAGAAACCCGCTCCCGACGTTCCAGGCGACGAGCCCGCCGCTCCAGGCGACGGTGCGACTGTGGTGTCCGGACCCGCTGTGGCGCCGGGCGGGCAAATTGAACTGTGGTTCCACGACACCGACGTAATCGTTCAGAGAAAATACAGTTACAGGATGCGGATTGTATTCGTGAGCCCGTTGTATACTTACGATGACGTGACCTACAAGGGCACGCCCGAAGACGCCCTGGTGAAATCGATCAACAGTGGTTGGAGCGAATGGCGCCAGACCGATGCGATACCGCGGACAACGCAGTATTTCGTCACCAGCGTCCAGGGCATGGCTGGCATGGGCGGTAAACAACAGCTATACTGCACCGTTTTTACCCGGAGCCTTGGCCAGGTAGTCTCCGAGAAGTTCCCCGTCTCGTCCGGACACGTTATCGGTGGTGTAAAAGAAAAGCAGATCAAGAATCCAGCGGCAGGGAATATCGTAAAGAAACCCGTTGATTTTTCCACCAATGCCATCGCCATCCATGTTGATTTCAACAAGAGTTTTTGGCGGATGGGCCAACAAGCCCAGACTCGGGAATTGACCTGTCTGGAGCGAGGTAAACTTGTGTCGCACATATTGATTACACACGTTCCGGCCGACGATGTACGAAGCAAAGCGTTCAAGGCGCTCCAGGCATTGGTCGGAGGTCGGGCTCCCTAGTCCCGGGCTAGTGGGCGATCGCTAAAATTGATTTGCTAATTCGCTTTTTTTGGACTTGCATTGACGAAAAGAAGTACCTATCCTCTCCGCTTAGTAGTACGGATACTGCAGACATGGTCGAGAGTAGATGTAACAGTGCCGGGCGACGTGTGTTGGACCGGAGCATAGAAAGCGTTCACGCGGTGTATGGATCGCACCGTATGGGTCCTCCCACTGGGCCGCTTCCCACGGAGTACCCAATCGTTGCACGTGACAGATGTTTTACAGGATGTATTTGAAAGGAGCCTTGCAGTGGTCTTTCTCCACAGATTTACGTGCATCACCGTATTAGTGGCCTCACTGGCGGGGCTGACAACGTCAATTTCCGCCCAGGAAGCTGATACCGACCAGGCCCAGGCTCTGCTTAAGCAGGGAATATCCCAGTTCAAGGTACACAACTACCAGCAGGCCAAAGCCGTTCTGCTGAAGGCCGCCGAATTGAAGGCGTTGACCGGGGATGAAAAGAAGACACTGGATGACTATCTCGTTAGGGTGGACCCCGCCATCAGAAAACAACGCGCCGCTATGGAGGCCTATCGTGCCGGAGAGAAGGCTCTCAAGAGCGGTGACCTCACCGAAGCCAAGACTCAATTCACTTCCGCAGTTTCCAGTCCGTTCCTCCGCCAGGAGGAAATCAAAGACGCCAAGGCGGAACTCGCCGTGGTCGATTTCAAAATAAAAGCTGCTGCCGCCGCCGCCACGAAACCAGCGGTCAAACCGGTCGTCAAACCGGCCGTCAAACCAGCGGTTAAACCGGCCGTCAAACCAGCGGTCAAACCGGCGGTTAAACCGGCCGTCAAACCGGCGGTCACACCGGCGGTTAAACCCGCCGTAAAGCCAGCGGTCAAACCGGTCGTCAAACCCGCGGTCAAACCAGCGGTCAAACCGGTCGTCACACCAGCGGTCAAACCGGTCGTCAAACCCGCCGTCAAACCCGCGGTCAAACCCGCGGTCAAACCCGCGGTCAAACCCGCGGTCAAACCCGCCGTCAAACCTAAACCCGATTTGCTTGCTAATGCCGCCGCGAGAAGGAAGAAGATAGCGGCAGAACATCTGACCACAGGCAAAAAACTGCTGGATAGCGGTAATTCATCCGGCGCCGCCGGTGAACTTCAGACCGCTTTACAGTTGGATCCCAGTCTGACCGAGGCAAAGACGCTTCTGGCACTGGCCAGGAAACTCTCCGCTTCGTCAGGCGGTGGTGGGGTGCTCAACAGGCTTGTCCAGCGGCACAACGTCATGCGTGGCGAAGCCACCATGGAGTATGAGCGGGCCATGCAGGAATCCAAGGAACTGATGGCCAGTGCCAACAGCGATGCCGATTTTGCCGCGGCCACAGAGGCTGCCAAGGCCGCCGGTGACGTAGTGGAAACCGCAAAGAGTCTCTTCAGCAGCGACAAGTACCGTCAGATGCAGGCGGCTGTTTCACGCCAGATTGAGTGGATTGGCAAAAACCGGAGCAAGTGGGTCTTGGCTAAGGCTGAAACGGAGCGCAAGCAGATTCAGCAGGCCAAGTTGGAACTGATAAGGCAGAACGAGGCCAAACTCAAGAGGCGAATCGGCGATCTGACCACCCGGGCCAAAGCTCTTTCCGCCGGGCGCAACTTCGCCGCCGCCCTCGAGGAACTCAAGCAGATTCGCATTCTGGACCCGCAGAACCGCTGGGCCAACGAGCACATGGAACTGCTGCAGAACTTCACCCAACTCGAAGAGGAGAAGCAGCTGAACAAAGATGTTATCCGGGAGTCGAATCTGGCGCTGTTGGACGTCAAGCGCTCGGAGATTCCATGGCACCTGGTGGTCAGTTACCCGCGGAACTGGAAAGAGATCACCATCAGGCGCAAGCCTTTCGACGCCCGTTCGCAGGCCGAGACGGAGATGGACCGCGTCGTCCGAAAACAGCTTGACACGAGAGTTACCAAGCTGGACTTCGAGGACATGGAGCTTTCCCAGGTATTCCAGTTCCTCCGCGATGTCTCCGGCGCGAATATTCACGTCAAGTGGCGGGCCCTGGCGCTGGAGAGTATCGAACCGGCCACCACCGTGAATGTGCACCTGTCGAATGTGACCTTCAGAAAAGCGCTGGAAACCATACTCGAGGACGTGGCGACCGGTGGTGAACCGGGTATCGGAGAAACGGGCTTGGGTTACGTTATCGACGAAGGCGTGATAACCATTTCCACCAAGTCAGACCTTGGCAAGCAGACTGTCGTTCGCGTTTACGACATCCGCGACATGATCGTTCGCGTACCGATGTTTGAAGGCCCGAGGCTGGGCAGGTCAACCAGGGGCGCCGGTGACACGCAGAGCGACACGACCGGTCTGTTCGATCCCGGCGCCGGTGGGGGCGATACCGGCGCGGGTTTGGAAGGCGACCTGAAATCCCGCAGCGAAATCATTGGCGAGATCAAGACCCTTATTACAGACACTGTCGATCGTGATTCGTGGAGAGACGCAGGTGGTGAAGCCGGCGCCATCAGCGAAATCGGCGGGCAGCTTGTTATTACGCAGACCATCGACAATCACGACAGAATCGTCGAACTGATCGGAAAGCTTCGTGAGGCCAGGGCGCTGGAAGTTTCCATCGAGGCCAGGTTCATCACTGTATCGAGCGGTTTCCTCAATCGGGTGGGACTCGACCTGGACTTCTACTTTAACCTCGGTCCGAAATTTATCCCGCCGGATAACATAACCACGCCAAATACCGGTGGCGGAAGACCCATGATGGGCGCGTTCCAGAGCGGTCAGGGCCCGGCGGCGGTTGTGGGGCCCCCGGCCGTGCCGGCGATGCCCTTCCTCGCCACGCTTCCGGCGTTCACCAATGCGATCGGAACCGGCGGAACGGGCATCGGAAACATGGTCAATACCCCCGCGTTCAGCTTCGGAGGGCAGTTCCTCGACGACGTGCAGGTGAGCTTCCTGCTGGAAGCCACTCAGGCACACGATCTGACACGCACGCTGACAGCACCGCGAATCACGTTGTTCAACGGTCAGAGAGCGTATATTTCGCTGTCGACCGAGGAAAGCTATGTCAGCGGAACCGAGTCGCAGGTCGGAGACAACTCCAACGCGCAGGACGTCGAAACGGATACGGTTACCAGCGGTACGGTGCTCGACGTAGAAGCCACCGTCTCCGCCGACAGGCGTTACGTGACGATGACCATCCGCCCGCAGGTCTCCACCAGCGACCTGACCAACCAGGTCAATGTCAACCCGCAGGCGACTGGGGCGGCCGGTGCGGAGGCGGAAATGAACATAACCCTCCCGATTATCGTCACCCAGGACCTGCAGACGACCGTGTCCGTTCCGGATGGCGGTACGTTGCTGCTGGGCGGGCAGAAGACATCGACCACGGTCGAACGTGAACTGGGCGTACCGGTGCTCTCGAAGGTGCCGTTCCTCAGGAGGTTGTTTACGAACACTGGTGACGTTCGAGACGAGAGTACGCTGATGATCATGGTCAGACCAAGCATTATTATCCAGAGCGAAAAGGAATTGGAGGTCAATCCCTAGCCGGGCCAGACTAAATGCTCCCGGATTCAGTAATACCTCGCGGGCTGTGCGTCTTGCTTCAGGATGTGCGGCCCGCTTCCTTTTGGAGCGGGGATGTTGCGAGTCCGGCGTGTTTGGGCGGCGAGAAATCCTTGCCATCGGCCTGCCTTGAGGGGAAAATTAATGCGTCGTCCTTCCGGGTTGTCTCCCCGGGTATCTTGGATTTTACAGGAGCAACTGTAATGAGAACTCGTGCATCGATTGTCGTTCTGACCGCTTGTATTCTCGGGTGGGCGTTGGCCGGTGCGGCGGCTGAACCCAAGGCGCCTGCTACAATGCCCGCTCGACGCGTAAGCCCGATAGCACTGGACCTGAAGAAACGCACGGTCAGTTTCTCCGCCGAAGTCTGCCAGCGTGAAGTAATGCTCGAGTTCATGATATGCAGAACGGGAACCAAGGAACACGAGAGCATTCTCCGCAGCGACGTGCTTCCGTCGCACATTCACGCCGGACTGCTGGCGATGGGACTTACGCGAGGCAAGCCCGCGCGCTGGTCTACCGGGCGGGACGGTATCAGCCGGTTCGGCCCGCCGCAAGGCCCCGCGCTCGACATAACACTCCAGTGGACCGACAAGGACGGAAAGAAGCACAAGGATATCGCCGGTAACTGGTTGAAGGGCGTTGGTAAGAAGAAACTGCCCGGACCGAAGACGTGGATATTCGTAGGTTCGGACATGCTGCCCGATAACACTTACGCTGCTGATATCAATGGCGAGATCGTATCGGTGTCCAACTTCTCTTCGTCACTGATAGACGTGCCTTTCGAGTCCAGCAGCGACGGTGGTGAAGGAAACGTGCAGGCCGAGTATTCCGCCAACCCGCAGACCATCCCCCCGGTCGGAACCAAAGTCAAAGTCACGATCGCCCCACGCGCCGGCGCAGAAAAATCCCCGCATGCCAGAATCCTGCTCGAAATAGACAGGTTCGGGCGGATGAAGATCGACGGCGTGCGAATCCTGCGCGGAGACCTCCGAGCGTGGGCCAGGAAGTTTGTGGCCGTTCACAGTGATACGCTCGCGGTGATCCGGGCTGACGCGAACGCGATCGTTTACGATATCGTCGAAGCACGCGAGGAACTCTCCTTCGCCGGGGTCACCGAGACCGAACAACAGCACCTGACGCCCCGGGCCCCGATTCCGCCCAGGAGCGCCGAGCAGGCCCAGGCCGAACTCAAACGCTGGGCCAGGGACTTCGCACGCGCCGAGCACATGCTAATGGACCCGGCCAAACAGGCCAGGCGCGTCCTGAAAGAAATCGATCGGGAGTTGGCCCGGGCCGAACGCATGAAAGTTCTCTGGGAAGATTACGCCGCCGCGCTTCGGCAGGCACTGGCCAGGCACGAGGCGACAACCCGACCGGTCGATGGTAAGAACAAACCTCGCCGGACCGATGGAAAGTAACATACGTGTCCGCGGATACAGACAGTTTGCCAGGCCCCGACGGGTTCATGGTGGCGATTCTGAAGCGTGACGGATGGCCCGTTGCGGGCATAATACTGGCAACTGTAGTGGTGCAACTCTGCGTATTCCTGCTGCCTCAGGCTTATGGTGTGTCGGTAGGAATGGCCGTACCGGCCTCGCTGATAATCGCCGGCGTTTGGGTAGCCCTGGCATCGGCGATATTTGCTTCCGGTCCGCACCACGCGATATCCGGTATATTGAGGGGAGGCAGTGTCGCCGACGCCACCGCGGTGCTTCTGGTGGTCTTGTGGTTGTCGGCGCCGGAGGTTACTTTCCTCTCCGCGGTCAAACTGTATTGTATCTACGCGTCGGTCGCCTTGTGTTCGATAGCGGTCGCCAGGTGTGCTTCATCGCTGAGATTCCGGTCTCTCGGCGCCGTTATCGGCGCGGCGGTCCTGGTTGCATTGCAGGGGGGGTTGTTCTGGTTGCCGGGATTGCTGCAGCTCGTACCGGTAGATTCCAAGGCCGTCGTAGCGGGAATGGGCCTGCGTGCGAATCCGTTGTACGGGGTGTTTTCGGCGATAGCGGAGGAGTCGGGGTTTGTGTGGCACTACGCGGAGGTCATGTATCGCATCACTCCCCTGGGCGAAGACATCGCCGTCCCTCCCGTGCAGTGGTATGAGCCGATGGTGGTCCACCTGGCGATTGCGGGTATTTTTTCGGCCACGTGGTTGCTGCGCCGACGGCGACCCGGTTTTACCGGGTGAGGTAGTCGGTAAGTAGTTTCGCGAAACGTCTGACGGCCTGTCCGCGATGGCTTATGCGGTTCTTCTCTTCCGGAGGCAACTCGGCGGCGGTGCAACCGATATCGGGAATGTAAAACAATGGATCGTAACCGAATCCGTTATCGCCGGCGCCGCTGCGGGCAATCATGCCCTCAAACGCTCCGCTTGTTTCGATTAGCACATCGTTCGGGCTGGCCAGGGCCAGGCAGCATACGAACCTTGCGGTGCGCCCGTGGTCAGGGATGTCTTCGAGTGCCGTCAGCAGCTTGGCGTTATTGGCCAGGTCAATGGTCTTCCGATCGGACGTCGGCGCGATCTTGTCGCTGCTGTATCGCGCACTATGAACTCCCGGCGCCCCTCCGAGCGCATCTACCTCCAGGCCCGAGTCGTCCGCAAGGCACCATCGTCCGGTCGCCCGGGCGTAGTACAACGCCTTCTGTCGAGCGTTCCGGGCGAAAGTATCGCCCGTTTCGTCCGGTTCGGTAATGTCGGTAATCTCATTCAGGCCGACGATGTCAACAGGGAGCTCCGAAAGAACCTGGGCTATTTCCCGGAGCTTGCCCTCATTACGGGTTGCCAGAACTATCTCCCTCTGCATTGAACTGTCCTTGGTTGTTATTGGAGCGGACGGGAAACGGTGGACCTTTTGGGTATCGGGATAGGATGGCTGGGGACGATGGCCTTGATCATCTTGCCCGTCTTCTTGCTGCGCCGTTTCTCGTATTCCGTATGATCGTTGACTACGAGGAAGAGCAGCGGTGGCGAGCGAGTGGCCATGATCTTGCGCATCTTCTCGCTTTTGATAACCTGCTTGGCTACGAATATGTCAGGTTTGACGCTGGCCTTGGTTTCCACTACAACCGCATCTTCGGGGAATGTGCCTACTGTTACCTGCGAGCGTCCGGTCATGTGGCGGTAGTAAGCCTCGTAACCCTGCTTCCGCAACCACTGGCAGTATTCCAGCGCATGTTTTTGGCGGTCGCGCCCGACGAAGCTCTGGGACGGGTCGTCAACGTATATGGCGACCAGCACCGTCCAGTGCCCCTGGGAAACGTTAAGGAGGTTGTACTCGGGCTTCTCGATTTCCTTACCTGGTATCAACACCACTTTGGGAAACGAAAATGCCGTTCGGTTCACACCTGGCACGTGCCAGGTCCTGGCCGTTTTCAAGTCGGATTCCGCCGACGGTATCGAGGGATATCTGCCCCAGTACAGTTCGCTATTATTGTCCTTGTGAACGATTTCGAGGCCCTTCCATCCGGCCAGTTCTCTAGTCTTGTCTCGATAGTACTTTGACTGGCGGACATGGTTGGGCCCCGAGAACGTGTGGAGGAGAATCGTGTACTGCTTCTCGGCGAGCATGTTCTTGCAGCCTGATACCGCGCCGATCAGCACGGGCAAAGCCACCGCCAGGACGCCCGAGACCAGGGCTCTGCGCCAGGTTGCTTCCGATTTTAAAAACTCTTCAGTCATTTGATGCCCTCCCGCACCGCCCGGCGCTGGATTACCGCGAGTTTTCTGATGCCTTTGCGGGCCAAATCCAGCATCTTCTGAAGTTCTTCGCCCGAAAAGGGCGCCCGCTCAGCCGAACCCTGCACCTCCACGAATCGCCCGTTACCGAGCATCGCGATATTCATGTCCACCTCGGCGCCGGAATCTTCGGTATAGTCGAGGTCCAGCAGGACCTCGCCTGCCACTATGCCCACCGACACCGCCGCGACCTGCCCACAGATCGCCCCTGGTTTGCAGCGGTCGTCTTCGGCGCAGCGGTGGTTTGCGATAGAGGCCGCCACGTAGGCGCCGGTTATCGCCGCCGTTCGGGTCCCGCCGTCGGCCTCCAGTACGTCGCAGTCCAGGTGCAGCGTGTTGTCGCCAAGGCGGTCGAACTTGACCACGTTGCGAACGACCCGTCCGATAAGCCTCTGAATCTCGATCCCGCGGCTGTCGGGTTTGACTGTCGGGCGCCTCTTGCGCTGTCCGGTTGACGCCGGCAGCATACCGTACTCCGCGGTCAACCATCCCAGACCGGACCCTTCCCGCCATTTCGGCAGCCCGGGCGAGAGGCTCGCGGTGCAGATCACCCGCGTACCGCCGGTCTCTATCAGGCAGGATCCGTCCGCGCTGCCGACAAATCCCGGTGTAATAGTCACCGGTCGGAGTTGGTTGGGGCGCCGGCCGTCATGTCGTTTTGCCTTGGCCATTGTTGGTGCGTCGATCAGGCGATTCCACCACCCGCAATCAGCGTATGCAGAAGCGTTCGCTGGAAGTGCAGGCGGTTTTCCGCCTCGTTCATGATCGTTGGGGCGTGGGCCTCGAATACGTCGTCAGTGATCTCGAGACCGCGATAAGCCGGCAGGCAATGCATCACGATCGCATGCTCCGGTGCGGCGGTCAGGAGTTCAGAATCGATCTTGAAGTTTTCGAAGTCGCGGATTCGCTGTTGTTTCTCGTCTTCCTGGCCCATCGACACCCACGTGTCGGTGTAGAGTATGTCGCTTTGACCGGCGGCGCCTTTGGCGTCGGAGGTAATCGTGCAGCAATCCGGGGCGCCCTCATTGCGGACAGAAGCGACGAAGTCCTCGGGCAGTTGGTATCCCTCGGGGCACGCCAGGATGAATTTCATACCTGCCTTCGAGCACGCCACAGCCAGGCTGCGCGCCACGTTATTACCGTCTCCCACGAAGAGTAGCGTTTTTCCGTCGAGTGTCCCGAAGTGCTCCCGGACGGTCATCAGGTCGGCCATTGCCTGGCATGGATGCAGCAGATCGCTCAGGGCGTTTATGACCGGGACTGGCGAGTGCAGGGCAAGTTGGCGGACCGTCTCGTGGGCGAACGTTCGGGCCATCACGCCGTCGCACATGCGCCCCAGCACGCGCGCGATGTCGATAACCGGTTCCCGGCTGCCCATACCGATATCGCCCGGGGCAAGGTAGATCGCGTGCCCGCCGAGATGCGTCATGGCGACCTCGAAGCTCACGCGAGTTCGCAGGGAGGGCTTCTCGAATATCATCGCCAGCGTTCGCCCGCTCAGCGAGGCGTCAAGCTCCCCGGCGCGAAAGCGGGCCTTGTCCGCGATTGCACGATCGATGAGCCGGTGAACCTGGTCGCCGCTAAAATCCGCTATACTGATGAAGTCTTTTTGCATTTTTTGCATTTTTTCAATCGTGTTCCCGCGCTACTTCTGGATCAGCGTTCCGATTCCACGGTCCGAGAATATCTCGAGCAGAAGCGAATGGCTCGATTTACCGTCGATAATGTGCGTTCTCGACACGCCCGCGTCGAGTGCCCGCAGGCATGCCTCGACTTTCGGAAGCATACCGGTGGATATCGTTCCGTCGTCGATCATCGCACGGATCTCGGTTTCGTTTGCCGACGTGATGACCGACTCGGGATCGTCCACGTCGCGCCGGATACCGTGCGTGTCGGAGACCACCACGAACTTGGTGGCCTTCAGGGCGGCTGCTACTTCCCCGGCGGCAGTGTCGGCATTGCAGTTCAGCTTCGCGCCGGTCTTGTCCCTCGCCACCGGGGCGATTACCGGTACGGTATCGGCGTCGCACAGCAGTTCGATGAGCTTGGTGTTGACGCTCGTGATCTCACCGACCGCGCCGAGGTCGACCTTCTTACCGTCGTCGTCGAGGAACAGCTTCCGCCCGAACAGTACGCAACTGCTCAGCGTGTGGAGGCTCATGGCCTTGGAACCCAGTTTCTCGATAACTTCGGACAGGTTGTCGTTGATCTGGTTGCACAGGACGTGTTCGACGACGTTGAGCGTTCGCTGGTCGGTATAGCGGCGTCCCTGGACGAACTGGACTTCCAGCCCGCTCTCGTTCATCGCCCGCGAGATTGCCTTGCCCCCTCCGTGTACGATAACCGGGCGCATGCCGACAGTGTTCATGAATACCACGTCGGTCATCATATGCGTCAGGGCTTCGGGGCTTTCCATTACCGATCCGCCGAGCTTGATCACGATGATCCTGCCCGCGAATTGCTGTATATAGCCCAACGCCTCGATCAGCGTCTGTGCTTTGGTAACGGCCTGGTCCATAGCTCGTGCCTCGTAATTCCCGTATAGGGAACAGGTCAAGATACCCGCGCAGCGGTTGTGCGTCAAGGCCGATGGTGCGCGATCGGTTATCCGATGCGGGTGACTGTGAAGCGTCGTGACGATTCGGCGATGATTTCTATGGCGATTTCCCAGCGGTTGTGCGGTAGGGCGCCTGTGGCGCGGTCCGCCCATTCTATCAGGGCTACGCCTTCTTCGAGCATTTCCTGGAGTCCGAGGTTCGCAAGTTCCGCCCTCGGGTCGACCATGCGGTAGAGGTCGAGGTGGAAGATGGGTATTCTTCCCGGATACTCCTGAACGAGCACGTAGGTGGGGGATGAGACCAGGCGCGTGTCTTCGAGTCCGAGTCCATCGGCGATTCCGCGCACGAGCAGGGTCTTGCCCGCACCGAGGCTTCCGATCATCGCCACGCAGTCGCCGACGCCGAGACGCCTCGCCATACCGCGCCCGAAGGCGAGTGTCTCGTCGGGGCTGTGGGTCTCGATGGGCCTAGGTTCCATGTTCCCATCCGGTTGGTTCAAGATCGCTCCGCGCCCCGCCCGCATCGATGAGCGTTATTCCGGCGCCTTCGATAATCGTTCCGATACGGGTGATCGGGACGTTTAATAGCGGTTGGCGGTTGCAGAGTTTACGGGCCCAGGCCGGCGATACGGTGAACAGTAGTTCGTAATCTTCGCCGTCGTGCAGTGCGGACTGGAGTGCGGCGGTCCTGCCGCCCGCCAGATCGGGATTGAGGGGCACGTCGCCCGCGACGATCTCCGCGCCCACGTTCGATGCGGTGCAGATATGCTGCAGGTCGCGGGCCAGGGAGTCCGAGATGTCGATCATCGAGCGGATGCGGCAGGTTATCGCCAACTCGACCGCCTCGGCGACGCGGGGCGTGAATTCCAGGTGCTTGCGAGACTTCCACGCCCCGCCGAGCACGCCGGTTACGCATATGGCGTCTCCGACCCTGGCCCCGCCGCGGAGGACGGGTTCGACCCCGCCGGTAACGCCCGCACGCCGGGCGAACACGGTGGCCGTCAGGCCCAGCGCCCCGTCCCAGCTTGCTACATCACCTCCGACCAGCGGGCAGTGATATTCGTCCGCCAGACCGCGCATGCCGCGATAAAGCTCTTCGGCGTCGGCGGACGGAAACCCGCGTGGCAAGATAGCGGTCGCCACCGCGGCGAGGGGAACCGTCGCCATCGCCGCCACGTCCGACAGTCCGCGCGCCATCACTTTCCGACCGGCCGCTCGGGGCCCGTGCTCGGCGAGGATAAAATGCACCCCGTCCAACGCCTGGTCGGTGGTCACCAGCAGGTCGCTGTCGCCGAGGCGGACGATCGCGCAGTCATCGCCCGGGCCGACGGGCACTTTCGTCGCGTCGAAACTGCTGCGACCCTGAATCCACTCTATGAACTCCAGCTCCCGCATCTTATCCGAGTTTCTTCTTCCAGAACGCCAGTTGTTTGCGAAGTTGTTTTTCGCCGGCGGAACCTTCGGGTGCGTAACGCTTTACGACGTTGGCGGCGCCCAGGTGTCTGGCGACGTCGGGTGCGATCCTGTCACATGCGCTCTGCAAATCCGCCAGCGGTATTTCAGCGAGCGTCCGGCCCTGCTTTTCGGCGCGGGCGACCAGCTTGCCGACGATCTGGTGTGCGGAGCGGAAGGGCACGCCTTTGGCGGTGATATATTCCGCCAACGCCGTTGCGTCCAGGAAACCGGCGTCAAGCCCGGTGGCGATTCGAGATTCATTGAACTTCGTGGTCGCCACTATGCCCGCCGCTACCGACAGGGCCTGGTCAATCGCCGCCACCGTCACGAACGCAAAGCGCTTGTCATCCTGCAGGTCGCGATTGTACGCCAGCGGAAGGCCCTTGAGCAGCGTCAGTATTCCGGTGAGCTGGGCGATCGCCGAGGCGCTCTTGCCCCGGATCAACTCGAGCGTGTCGGCGTTTTTCTTCTGGGGCATCATCGAACTGGACGTGCAGTATGCGTCGTCGAGTTCGATCGCGCCGAACTCGACGGACGAGTATATGATCCAGTCTTCGGCCCATCGCGACAGGTGCACGCCGATCATCGCGCATCCGAAACAAAGCTCGGCCAGGAAGTCCCGGTCGCTCGTCGCATCGATACTGTTCCGTGAGATATCGGGAAAGCCCAGCATTTTTGCGGTCGCTTTACGATCGATCGGCAGGGATGTTCCAGCCACAGCGCCGCTGCCGAGCGGGCAGACGTTGGTTCGCTTGCGTGCGTCTGCGAGGCGATCGAAGTCTCGCTGGAGCATTTCGACGTATGCGAGAACGGCATGTCCGGCCAGGATCGGCTGGGCGCGTTGAAGGTGCGTGTAGGCGGGCATTACCACGTGCGAGTATTGCCCAGCCAGGGCGACCAGTGCCTCCTGCATGGCGACGACGGCGTCTTTGAGATTGTCCGCGGCGTCCCGTGCCCAAAGGCGCAAATCGGTAGCCACCTGGTCGTTGCGGCTTCGACCTGTGTGCAGCTTTCCGCCGATCGGTCCTATCCGGTCGATCAGCGCCTTCTCGATGACCATGTGAATATCTTCAAGTTCGATGCGAGGTTTGAGCTTTCCTGATTCGAGATTGCCGGCGACCGCTTTCAACCCGCTCTTTATCTTGGCGAGTTCGGTTTGCGAGATCAGCCTGCACTCGCGCAGCATTTCGGCATGGGCGATTGACGCGACGATATCGTATCGCCACAGCGCGAAATCCACGTCCAGTGACGCGAGCATAGCAGCGGTTTGGGCGTCGGCGTCCGCGGTGAGGCGTCCCTGCCACGGTTTTTTCGATCGTTTTGATGTTTTCCCGGCGGCCATTTATTGACTCCTTCAGCGGATGATGTTAGGTGCGAGGGGTCAGCCTGTCAACGGCGCAGAGCTTATGCGCTTTTCTTTTGGCGCGATGGGGCATATTATCGGAGGCATGAATGCTGGATCCGAAACGCAATCGCCACGCGGGACGTTCCTGATGAACGTGCTGTCGAACGAGCGGCTTTGTCGGGGTCATTACCTGCTGCGCCTTGGCGGGCGGGAGTTTCCGCCGACCCTGCCCGGTCAGTTCGTTCAGTTGCAGTGTCGCAGGCCCGGCGCCCGGTCCGGTTGGAGTGCGGTCGAAGTTGCCCCGGACGATTGGCCTGAACTGGCAGGGCGTGAGCTTACCGACGCCGAACCGCTTCTGCGAAGGCCCTTGAGCCTGGCCGGGCGGCGCGATACGGAAACCGGGGTGGAATTGGACATTATTTACAGTGTCGTTGGCGCCGGCACGTCGTGGATGGCCCGGGCGGGGCGGGGCGACGAGATAAGCCTGCTTGGTCCGCTTGGAAACGCATTCGCAATCAGGGAGAGCAAACCGCTTGCGGCGCTGGTCGGCGGGGGAGTGGGCATACCGCCGATGATCTACCTGGCCTCGGCGATGCAGACCGCGGGCAAACAGGCGGTCGCGTTCTGCGGGGCAAGGTCGGCCGACGTGCTTCCGGTAACGCTCGCTCCGGCGCAAACAAAGGGGTCAGGACTCTTTTTTTGGGGTGACGGAAAAACAAAGAGTCCTGACCCCTTTGTTTGCGCGGCGTGCATATCGCAGTTCGCCCGGTTCGGCGTCGATTCGGTAATCGCCACCGACGATGGTTCGCTGGGGTGGAAGGGTTTCGTATCCGAACCGGTGGTCGCCTGGCTCGAGGCCTTGGATGCTCCCGCCAGCCAGGCCGTAGTCTATGCGTGCGGTCCGGAGCCGATGATGCGAGTGGTCGCCGAGAGATGCATCGCTCGAGACGTGGAGTGTCAGGTATCGTTGGAGCGTCACATGGCCTGTGGGATGGGGACGTGCCAATCGTGCGTATGCAAAACCAGATCGGACAGCGAGCAGGGCTGGTCCTACAAACTCTGCTGCACCGACGGCCCGGTGTTCGACGCACGCGAGATCATCTGGGGGTAACGGTTTATTCTTCCGCCAGCGTTTGGCGCATTTGTTCGTACTGGGTCCTGAGTTTGTCGGTGGTGTGTTTGCACTGGATGTGTGACCAGGGGAGTGTTTCGCCTGCGGGGATTTCTCGGTGGGCGTAGAAGGCGGGGTCGATTCCGGTCTGCTCGAAGGCGGCGGTCCATTTTTTGTAGTCGAAGTGCTCTCGCCAGGCGTCCATTCTCGCGCCGTTTTTCCAGGCGGCGAGAATGGCTGATCCGACCCTGCGATCGCCGCGGCAGATTACCGCTTCGAGCATGCTCAGTTCGATCCAATGGAATTTGAAGTTTACGGCCGACCGCCTGGAGATGTCGTTGAGGCGATGCTTGACGCGGATGAAGTAATCGAAGTCGCGCATCGGCGCCCACTGCATCGGCGTGTGCGGTTTGGGCACGAGCCAGGAAACGCTGGCCGAGATCGAACCTGGGTGCCCGGTGACGGCCTTGCCCGTCATCGACATGCGCCTGCACAGATCGTAGATTCCGTCGATGTCGGCCTGTGTCTCGCCGGGCATACCGGCCATAAAATACGCCTTCACCTTTCGCCATCCGGCGCGGTAGGCGGCTTCGACCCCGGCGAGGATGTCTTCGTCGGTTATTCGCTTGTTGATGGCTTTTCGCATACGCGGCAGGGCGGCTTCGGGTGCGATGGTCAGCCCGCCTTTCTTCACGCCCGAGGTCAGAGCGGGCAATTCCTTGAGTTGGCTGTTGACGCGTAGGCTGGGCAGCGAGATCGAGACGTTTCGCGGGGTGAACTCAGCGTCGAGGCGTTGGATCAGTTCGCTGAGGTGTGGGTAATCGCTGGTCGAGAGGCTCAGGAGCGATATTTCGCGATACCCTGTGGCGTCGATGGCTGCGTGGGCGGTTGCGATTATTTCGTCGACGCTGCGATACCTCACGGGCAGGCGGGCGTAACCGGCCTGGCAGAACCGGCAGGCGTTTGGGCATCCGCGCATGATTTCGAGCGTTACGCGGTCGTGTACTGCTTCTGCGACCGGTACGAGCGGTGCGGTGATCGCCGGGGAGTCCGAAAGGTTTGCGATGTGCGCTCGATGAATGGTCTCGGGCACGTCGTCTCGCAGGGGTTCGAGTTTCGCCATCGTTCCGTCATCGTTGTATCTGGGGCGATAGAGGCCTGGGGCGTAGACGCCCTGGATGGTTCTTGCGGCATGGAGTATCAGTTCATGTCGCCCTGCGCCGGATTTCTTGCCCTGTCGTACGAGTTCGACGATCTTCGCCAGCGGGATTTCCCCGTCTCCGGTGACGAACAGGTCCACGAAGTCGGCCAGTGCTTCCGGCGTATCGGCCACCGCGTCTCCGGCGACGATCAGCGGATGGTCATCGGTGCGATCGGAGGCAATTAGCGGGACGCCTGCCAGGTCGAGCATAGTCAGCATGTTGGTGGCGCACATTTCGTAAGCCAGTGAGAACCCGATAATGTCGAAATCCCCGATCGCCGCACGGGATTCCCATCCGAACAGCGGTACGTCGGCGCTTCGGCAGACGTCTTCGGCGGCCGGGTCGGGGCAGTATGTCCTGTCGCAGGCCACCGCGGGCATGTCGTTCAGCACGTTGTAGAGCACCTGGCTGCCGAGGTGGGATATACCGATAGTGTAGGCGTCGGGGAACGCCAGGGCGACGGTTACTTCCGCGTCGTTTATGTTGGCGCAGCGGGCGTTTACCTCCAGTCCGATATACCGGCTTGGTTGGCGGACGAAAGGCAGGAAGTTCTTGCCGAGGGTTTCTCTTAGGTCTCTGATGGTCATTGAGGCGGCATCCTATTGTGGATGGTTGCAGAATTCCAGTGTGCCTGTATGATACTATACCCATGAGACGACGTATTCCTACAATCAACCTGCTCCTCATCGGTATGATCGTGATGATGCTTGCGTTTTCGACGTTTCTATTCCGCATGAGGATGATGGTGGCCAACAAGGTGGGGTTTATCTTTATCATCGGCCTGGTGATAGTGATAGGTGTCCTGGCCAGGATGGGCGGGGATCACAAGGCCAGGCGGTTGGCCGAGGAGAAACGCCGCAAACAACTCACGGACGGTAAGTCCGAAAGGAAGCGGAAATGAAATCGCAGACCGAGTATCTCAGGTTTAACGTTCCGGCGCGGATGGATTTCGTGAACATTACCAGGGAAGTAGAGCGGGTTGTCGCTGAATCGGGCGTTCGTGAGGGGCTTGTACTGGTCAACGCGATGCACATAACCGCCAGCGTGTTCATTAACGACAACGAATCCGGTCTGCACGAAGATTACAAGCGCTGGTTGGAGGAATTGGCGCCGTTCGACCCTTCCCCGGATCGATACCACCATAACCGTACTGGCGAAGACAACGGCGACGCGCACCACAAGCGCCAGATAATGGGACGCGAAGTGGTGATCGCGATTACCGACGGGCGTCTTGACTTCGGTCCGTGGGAGCAGATATTCTATGGTGAGTTCGACGGGCGCCGCTCGAAAAGAGTTTTGGTGAAGGTCATTGGAGAGTAGAAATGACACTCACGTTCAAGTGCGAACACTGTCACAAGAAGGTCAGCGCTCCGGATTCGGTCGGCGGGAAGCGGGGCAAGTGTCCTTTCTGTAAAAAGAGCACGTACATTCCCATACCAGTCAGCGACGACGAGATCCTGGACCTGGCGCCCCTGGACGATGAAGAAGAACTTAACCGTCGGAAACTGGAGTCTGAACTGTGGGCCCAGGAGCGGGACCTGATTGCGGCTACCGGCGGCGCCGATAACGTACCGCTGGAGGAGCGGGAGGACCTTTCCTCCGAAGACCTCCATCATTTCGTAATCAACTACTGTATTGATATGGCCGCCGGAAACCTCGAGCGCGCGCACAAACACGCCGACGATCTCAAGCGTTTCGGCAAACTTGGCGCCGAGGCGGTGAAGTATTTTCAGATCGTGCAGGGCG
>Ga0180435_10001973_pt1 | contig 21057 bp, 19 predicted proteins | sample SS_ome_3_FD_132467 | JGI IMG/M metagenome (GOLD analysis project Ga0180435, IMG submission 132467) | Hypersaline lake sediment archaeal communities from the Salton Sea, California, USA - SS_3_S_1 metaG | ecosystem: Environmental > Aquatic > Non-marine Saline and Alkaline > Hypersaline >...
CTCAGGCGGTGGAAACGTAAGTGCCAGCGTTCTTGATATTCTTTCAGATAAGAAAAAGCACTCCACAAAGGAAATACAGGCTGAATTGCAGAACCGCGGGGTGACGGCAAACAACCTGGCGCAGACGCTTGCCTATCTGAAGCGGCAGGGAAAAGTACAGTCTCCCGAACGTTCGATTTATACCATCGGCTGAAAGCGCTCGACCGATTCCTGAAACGCAATCAGAAAACGTTCTTGTACTGCAGTAAACAGCCGCCATAAGGGCACCTCTAATAATTCTGAATCAGCAAAGGGGGCGACATAATTCGCGAGATCTAGGCGAAGATCGCACGTAATAGCAAGCTCTTGCGAAGATCTGCAACGACGAGATGGCGGATTATGTCGTTCAAAGGGCTGATTCACGAATTGTTAGAGGTGCCCATAGAGGCACCCTGATACCCCAAGTGTTTCAGGGTGTTTTTTTCTGAAGCCGGGTTGCTTGTAATATCTTTGAACCGGCGTTTTCTGAAACGGGTTGCAGGACCTGAGAAACACCGCCTTCCTCGCCTATTGGATATAAACAGTACGACTCGCACCCGAAACCATCTGTGGCGAAAACACGACAGCGCCCGATGTAAAACACACTTGGATTTCCCGGTCAGGGAAACCGACACATCCGACCATCGCCCATAGTGTTGCAGGGCGCGAACTCCGTTGGTCGCTATCTATCAACTCCGGCGCGGACCACGATCGTCGATCAGACGCTGCTCGCTTTTCGCCTGCGCACGCCGCTCCTCCCCGCGCTTCCGCTCGATCACCGTGTCCAGGGTACGGGTGTTTGTATATTCATCGCCCCAGGCTCGCTTGGCCAGGTCACACCGGTCCTCGTGGTGCCGGAGCAAACGTTCCTGCTCAGCGACAGCCTCATCCAGTTTGTCGATAAACAACTGATATTCGCGCATCCTTGTCACCGATCCATCCGCCTGCACCGACTGGGTGTAGCGCTGCAGGTATTCCTTGCGATACTGGCGAAGCTCCTGCAGACGCTTGAACGCACCATCCCTTTCGCGTCGCTCACGTCCAAAACGCGTGGCCGCCTCTTTCTCCTTCCACTCCGCGAGCCGCTTGAGGTTGGCAAAGCGCTTGGACCCATTGTTCATCATTTACTTTCGCTCCTGGGCCTACTCGGCCTGAGGAAACATCGATTCGAGTTGCTCCAGGCTCAGTTCCAGATCCACCTGAGTCTCCCGGTTCTGGCGCAGGAACTCCTGCATCAAAGGCATGCTTCGAATGGCGTTATCCAATTGTTCGTCTGAACCCGGCTCATAGGCACCGACACTGATCAGGTCGCGGTTTTGTTGATAAAGACTGTAGAACCGCTTGAACTCGCGGGCCGCCGCCTGATGAGCCGGAGTCGTGATGTCATTCATCGAACGGCTGACCGAGGCCTCGATGTCGATTGCCGGATACTGACCGCTTTCCGCTATGCGCCGGGACAGCACCACATGGCCATCCAGGATGGCCCGTGCCGCATCTGCAATCGGATCATTTTGATCATCGCCTTCGGCCAGCACCGTATAGAACGCGGTGATCGATCCGCCCCCCTTGTCACCATTCCCGGCTCTTTCCACCAGGTGCGGTAACTTGGCAAACACGGAAGGCGGGTAACCCTTGGTCGCGGGTGGTTCGTTGATTGCGAGACCGATCTCACGCTGGGCCTGGGCGTAGCGTGTCAGGGAATCCATCAACAGCAGGACCTGCTTGCCCTGGTCGCGGAAGTATTCGGCGATGGAAGTCGCCAGCATGGCGCCGTGCATGCGCCGCAACGGGGGCTGGTCGGCGGGTACCGCGACCACGACGGATCGTGACAGGCCCTCTTCGCCGAGGATGTTGTCGACAAATTCCTTCACCTCGCGCCCACGCTCGCCGATCAGGCCCACGACCACCACGTCGGCATTCGTGTAGCGCGTCATCATTCCGAGCAGGACGGACTTGCCCACACCGGAACCGGCGAACAGTCCCAGGCGCTGGCCCCGCCCCACGCTCAGCAGGCTGTTGATGGCGCGAATTCCCACGTCCAGCGGTTCCCGGATCGGATCCCGGGTAAGTGGATTGATACTCTCCCCGTCGAGAGGCCAACGGGAGTGCGCGTGCAGGCGTCCCTTGCCATCGAGCGGCTGACCACTGCCGTCGACTACCCGACCGAGCAAGGCCTCTCCCACCATCGCTTCGGAAACCCGGCCGGTGGGCACCACGCGCGCGTCCGGCTGCAGGCCACGGATATCACCGGTCGGCATGAGGTAGATACTTTCGCCCGCAAAGCCGACCACCTCGGCCTCGATGCGATCGCCACCGGCATTGATCACATCGCAGATCTCACCAATCGCCGCACGACAGCCGATAGCTTCCAGGGTCAGGCCGACCATGCGGGTCAGTTTCCCCTCGACGATCAGCCCGCGGGACTCCGGGAGCATATGCGCCAGGCGACCGATACGCTGTGCCCAGATTTCATTCCTCGCCATCATTGGCTGCAAGATCATGCTCCCTTTCATGCCCAAGCAGAGGGCCAATCAATGCGTTCAGACGGGACTCGAGCGTTGCGTCGACCTGCGAATTCTCGGTATAGACGCGGCAACCACCGTGTTGCACCACGGGATCTTCGATAATTTGCCATTTCTGGTCGGATTCCCCCAGCGCATAGGCCTCACGCACCAGCACCGCGTCATCCGGGTGCAACAGAACACGAATCCTGCGCGCGGACACCGGCAGGATACTCAGCGCCTCGCGCACCACGCCAACAATCTGTGCGGGATCGGTCCTTATCTCGCGCCTGACCAACTGGCGAACCATGGCGATAACGAGGCTGACAACCTCCTGCTCGACCTGTTCATCCAGGCTCTCAAAGGGTTCACTCAGGCCCTGCAGAATCTGATCGAATTGCTGCACACGCTCAAGCATCTCCTGCCGGCCGGATTCAAGCCCTTCGCGATGACCGAACTCGAATCCTTCCCGATGTCCGTCTTCCAGCCCCTCTTCGCGGGCTTTCGCAACCAGTTCCTCGAGCTCGGATGCGGTCGGCATCTGAGGCGCATCTGCCTCTTGCGGTTCGGCAGCCTCCCCTGCCTCCGTCTCACCCCCGACACTGGGGGGAAGCCAGTTTTCCGCGGATCCTTCTTCTGCCCGAATGACCCGTGCACGCGATTGCGAATTGGGATTGGCCGCCATCAGATGAAGTCGTCCCCACCACCGCCGCCAAGCATGATTTCACCGGCCTCGGCAAGCTTGCGCGCAACGGAAAGAATTTCCTTCTGTGCGGCTTCCACATCGCTGATCTTGACCGGCGGTGCGGCCTCGAGATCGTCTTTGAGCATATCCGCGGCCCGAGAGGACATATTGCCGAAGATCTTTTCCTTGAGCGCATCCGGCGCGCCACGCAGGGCAAGCAACAACTGCTCGGAGGAAACCTCGCGCAGGAGCGTCTGCACACCCCTGTCGTCGACATCCATGAGATTCTCGAACACGAACATGTTGTCCTGAATGTCCTGGGCGAGATCCTCATCCGCACTCTGTATCCCCTCGATCAGCTCCGCTTCAAGCGAACCATCGACGAAATTGAGAATGTCGGCGGCTTTCTTCACCCCGCCCAGCGACGACGACTGGAGGTTGGCGCTACCCTCGAGCTGACGCTCCAGAATCTCGTCCAGTTCCTGCAACGCCGTGGGCTGGATACCTTCGAGCGTCGCAACGCGCATCATCACGTCGTTGCGGATGCGCTGTTCACTGAACTCCGACAACACCGCAGCGGCCTGATCGGGATCCAGAAACGAGAGCACGATGGCGATGATCTGTGGATGCTCGAAACGGATCAGTTCCGCGATCGAACGCGAATCCAACCACTTGAGCTGCTCCAGTCCCTTGCTGCTGCGTCCAAGCAGTATGCGATCGATGACGCCGCTGGCCTTGTCAGAGCCCAGGGCCTTGGTCAGCATGTTGCGAATGTACTCGTCGGACCCCATTCCCAGGGAAGTCTGATCCCCGATCGTATCCACGAACTTCTGCATCACGAGTTCCATTTGGGAATTGGTGATGTTTGCCAGACCCGCCATGGCGGTGCCTATCTCCTGGACCTCCTTGGGCCCCATGTGCTTGAGCACCTCGGCGGCATGGTTTTCACCCAGACCCAACATCAACAGGGCCGACCGTTCGACCCCACTGAGACTGTCGACAATCTGCTGGTCTGCCTCGTTCTGTACTGCTTCTTCAGCCGCCATCTTCGGTTATCCAGATCTTTACCAATTGAGCCACGCGCTTCGGATCTTCATCCACCAGGTCGCGAGCCGCCTCCATGATGCTTTCGTAATTCCCGCCGCTGGGCAGTTTGACCGGTGCATCATCGATACCGAGAGCGAGCTTGTCCGCCTGGTTCTCACCCACCGGTTTGCCGTCTGGTCCCAGCGGACCGGTCACGGTAGCCTCCTCGGCACCCGGGAGATCGGCAACGCCATCGGCCACCGCGAGTTCCGTACCAGGCGACCCGGTCAGGCGTTTGATGGTCGGGCGCAATACCCCGAAGACCAGCAACAGGACCAGTGCCACACCACCGATCTGTTTCATCAGATCCCAGAACCAGGCCTGCTCCCAAACCGCCGGCTCCGGCAGATCCTCAATCGGTTCCGGCGCAAGGAAGGAACTGTTGACCACGCTCACGGTATCGCCCCGGCGCGGGTCGAACCCGATCGCTTCTCTTACCAGTTGCGTGATGCGTTCAATTTCCTCGGGTGTGCGCTCACGACGCTCCGTCTTTCCCTCCGCAACCGCCACGGTCCGGTCGTCGATCACGACGGCCACCGAGAGTCGACGCAGGGCCTGGGGCGCAAGCCGCTTGTGGCTGATGGTGCGGTCGAGCTCGAAGTTGCGGGTCGACTGACGGGAACTGTCGCGGACATCGCCGTTGTTGCCGGCACCACCTTCACCACCGGCCACCTCGGGCGCCTCACCCTCGACCGGAGGCTGGTTGCTCAGCGCACCGGGAATGCCCTGGGCCAGTCCGTTGCTGCGCTGGTGCTCATTCACCTGCTCGCTTCGCAGGGCCGGTTGATCCGGGTTGTAACGCTCCTGGGTCTGCTCCGTCACGGTGAAGTCGATCTCCGCATTCACCTGGGCACTTATCCGATTTGCCCCCAGGATCGGGATCAGGAGACTCTCGATACGTTCCTTGTAATGGTTTTCGATGCGACGGGTATGCTCGAACTGCGAACTCGACAGCTTGAGATCCTTTGAGGCCCGGTCGCCGCTGAGCAGGTTGCCTTTCTGGTCGACCACCGTTACCCGACCGGTCTCGAGTTCAGGGACACTGGAAGCCACCAGATGCACGATGGCATCCACCTGGCCGGGATCGAGGGGGCGTCCAGCCAGGAGCTTCACCGTGACCGAAGCGCTGGGCTTCTTGCGTTCACGCACGAATACCGACTGTTTCGGGATAGCCAGGTGAACCCGGGCGCTCTGCACTGTCCCGATAGTGGCTATGGTTCGCGCCAACTCACCCTGCATGGCCTGCTGATAGCGCGCTCTTTCCACCACCCGGCTGGTACCGAAGCCGGTATCCTTCTGCAGCAGTTCAAAACCCATTCCGGTGCTGTTGGGAAGACCGGCCGAGGCCAGCTGCATACGCAGTTCCTTGACCTTTCCCGCCGGCACCATGATCGCGCCGCTGGCTTCATCGACCTGATACCCGACGCCGCTCTTTTGTAGTGCATCGAGTACCTGCGAGGCATCCTTCTCGGCGAGATTGGCATACAACGGCGCCATGCTCGGCGCCTGAGACCACAACACCACCGCCACCCCGAGGGCGACACTGGCGGCAATCCCGATCATGACCGCCAGCTGGCGGAACAGCGGGTTGTCCGTCAGTTTGGGCGGGGTATCCTGCTCCAGGGCAGGGGCCAGTGCTGAATTATCCGCCACGTCGACCACTCCGTTCGTCTTTCATGAAACGGGCCTTACAGCGGCATGTTCATGACGTCTTTGTAGGCGTCGACAAGTTTGTTTCGTACCTCGACCATGGCATTGAAGGACAAGCCGGCCTTCTGCGATGCAATCATCACATCGGCCACGTCGATACCCTCCCTGCCCTGCTCGAAACCGGTCTTAAGGGCCCCGGACTGTTGTTGCAGGTCGTTGACCTTATTGATCGAGTCGTGCAACAACTGCTGAAAGTTACCGCCTGCCGGTGGCGCCGGATTGCTGACGCCAGGAGATTGGACTTGTGCGGCCATTACACGCATCTGCGCCAGAACCTGGGATATTTCCATGCTGCTCATTGGCCTGTTGCCCTCTCAGTGTTGATTTTTCGTCGCTGACCGACTCTTGCTTGTATAAGGGCAAGAAGCGGGCCAACCACGCGTAAATGCTTGTCCCGAAACCGCCTGACGGGATAGTGCCGGGATTTCTCAGGGAAGATGTACGCCCGCTTCCCGCAGCTTCTGGACCTTGTAACGCAGGGTGCGTGGACTGATCCCCAGCATCGATGCGGCCTCCTTCCTGCTGCCACCACTGCGCAGAGCGTCGATAATCAGCTGCTCCTCCATGGAGCGCAGGTCATCGCTAAGACGTTTAGGCTCTGTTTCCGTGGTGGTCACCGCTTCCGATACAGGGGCCGCCATGGATGGATCCACGCCCACCGGGCAACCACCTGCTTCCGGCGCCTCGAACAGAATATCCGCGGCGCCGATGCGTTCACCGTCACTGAGAATCAGGGCACGCTGAACCAGGTTATCGAGCTCGCGCACGTTACCCGGCCAGGCATGCGAACCCAGACGGTCCACCGCCTCCGGTGAGAATTCGGGCAGGCCTTGCCCGGGTCGCAGGTGACGGGTCATCAGAAACCGCGCCAGCGGGGCAATGTCGCGCGGCCGCTCACGCAGGGCGGGCAGGTTCAATGGGAAAACATTGAGTCGGTAGAAGAGGTCTTCTCTGAAACGTCCGGCGGCCACCTCCTCGCGCAGGCGACGGTTGCTGGTGGCGAGAACCCGCACATCCAGCTGGATCAGTTCACGTCCACCGATGCGCTCGACCTCGCGCTCCTGCAGCACGCGCAGCAGTTTGGCCTGCAGGGGCAGGCTCATTTCGGATATTTCGTCCAACAGCAGGGTGCCCCCTTGGGCCTGTTCGAACTTGCCGGTGCTTGAACGCACCGCGCCGGTGAAGGCCCCCTTCTCGTAACCGAACAACACCGCCTCGAGCATGTTCTCCGGTATCGCCGCACAATTGATCGCGACGAAGGGGCCGTCGGCGCGCATGGAATTCTCGTGGATGAAACGCGCCAGCACCTCCTTGCCCACGCCCGATTCGCCGCCGATCATCACGGTCGCCTCGCTGGAAGCGACGCGACGTGCCAGCTCCATCAGTTCCCGGGTGCGCACATCCTCGGCAATCATGCAGTTGCTGTCGTCCCGTGTCGGGAGGAAACGCTCGACCTTGCGCAGCAGGTCATCCACCTCGAAAGGCTTGGCAAGATAGTCCACCGCGCCGAGCTTCATCGCATCCACCGCCTGCTCCACCGTGCCATAGGCGGTCATCACCAGAACCGGCAGATCGTGGCAACGGTGGCGAAGATGACGCAGCAGCGTATGTCCGTCCATCGGCCGCATTTGCACATCGGTGAGGACCATGTCCACGGGTTCCCGCTCCAACGAGGCCAGCGCCTGCTCTCCATCGGTTGCCTGCACCACCTCGTAGCCGGACAGGCTGAGGGTGTCGCACAGGGCCTGAGCCAGAGCGCTGTCATCCTCCACAACCAGAATACGTGCCGTGCTCATGCGGATTCTCCTTTCAGACGTTCTTGCTTTTCGGCCGGCGCGATAAGCGGCAGATCCAGTTCGAAACAGGCGCCGCCCAGATGCGATTCACAGGTTCCGACTTTTCCGCCATGCGCAAACACGACAGACTGCACCACCGACAAACCCAGACCGGTACCGCGTTCCCGGGTGGTGAAGAACGGATCAAAGATGCGTTGGCGGACATCGGGCGGAATACCGGGCCCGTCGTCCTCCACGATCACGCGCGCCTGCCCCGGCTTGAACACCAGGCTGACACCAATGCGTGCGCCCTCTTCGGTATGGTTGAGCGCGTTCTCCAGGAGGTTTCGGAGAACCCCTACCAGGGCATCCTGGTTGCCCAGCATCATGTCTTCCTGCAACTCGTTGATTTCCAGGACGAGATCTATGCCGCGTGCCTGCATCCGTGGCGCCAGCATATCGATGGCCTGGCGCAGCATGGCGCGCACTGAAATCGGGTTGGCCATGAAATTCCCACCCCGGCTGAAGGCCAGCATGTCACTGACCAGCTTCTCGGTATGTTTCAAGCCTTCCACGAGCTGGGCGGCGAACTGGCTGCGCTGAGCCTCAGTAAGATCCGGGCGCCCCAACTGCCCGCCATACAGCAGCGCCGTTGCCAGCGGTGTTCGGATCTGATGCGCCAGGTGAGCCGCCATTTCTCCCATATCGCTGAGACGATTCTGGCGCTGCAGGCGTTCTTCGAGTTCGCGTTGTTCTGTGGCATCGATCATCACCAGGATCTGGCCGCCGTCACCCAAGGGCCTCTGCGAGACATTCACTCGCTGGCGGCTGCGCAGCAGCCAGTCTCCCGGTCCCATGCGCGACAGCAGGTTCTCCTCGAGGATCTCGCCCCAGCGGCGTCCCCACCGAAGGCCGTCGAACAGCGCCTCGGCGGCGGGATTGAAACGATCGATACGATCCCGCCTGTCGACCAGCACGACAGCCGCCGGCAGGGCCTCGAGCAATGCCGAAAGGCGGTCGGTCAGCTGCTTTTTCTGCTGGTTGTCGGTTTGACGGGCTTCTCGCGAACAGGCGAGTTCGCGGGTCAGTTCAGTGAACTGCGCCTCGAGCCGGCTGGAGGCGGAGTTCAGGCGCTCGGAGAGCATGTTGAACTCGTTGAACGCCTGGGTGAGCGACGGGGCTCTGTCGATGGAACTGGAGGTGGACACGCTCATTAATTCTTGCTCGTTGCTGTCTGTACAGCATTAAGCAAGACACGTGCCCAATTATTATTTATCTATTTAACAAAAAGTTACGTGCTTTTACGGCGACCCAGTCAATTCTTCGACGGCAATTACGCCGAGTCACCGGCACGTTGCAGACCATATTTACGAAGCTTTTCGACCAGGGTTGTACGTCGCATGTTGAGCCGCTTGGCGGCGTGCGCGACCACGCCGTCTGACTCGTCCAGCGCCTGGCGGATAAAACCCTGTTCGATATCGGCAAGATAGGATTTGAGATCGATACCTTCGGGGGGCAGACGGGGCACACTGCTCACCGGCCCGGCAACGACACCGCCAGCGCCCACTTCCGGCAGCGCCTCCGCATCGCCTGTCTGCACCGGCAACGCTATCCCGGCACGGAATTTCTCCGGCAGGTCGACCACATCCACCACCCCGTAGGGATAAAGAATGGCCAGGCGTTCCATCAGATTGGCCAGTTCCCGCACGTTGCCCGGCCAGCCGTAGTGGGTCAGGGCCGTTACCGCGGCGGGCGTGAGGCGTATGGAGCCGCGCTTTTCGTGCTCGATACGCGAGATAAGGTCCGCCACCAGTACCGGGATGTCCTCGCTCCGGTCGCGCAGTGGCGGCACCTCGATCGGGAATACGTTCAGGCGGTAGAAGAGGTCCTCGCGGAACTTGTCCTGCTGAATGGCTTCCTCGAGGTTGCGGTGGGTGGCGGCAATAATGCGCACGTCGCAGCGTATGGTCTTGTTGCTGCCGACGCGCTCGAAGGTCCGCTCCTGCAGCACACGCAAAAGCTTGACCTGCATGTGCATGCTCATGTCACCGATCTCATCGAGAAACAGGGTTCCCCCCTCGGCCAGCTCGAAGCGCCCCTGGCGGGCATTGATCGCCCCGGTGAAAGCGCCCTTTTCGTGCCCGAAAAGCTCGCTCTCGAGCAAATCGCCCGGAATCGCCCCACAGTTGACCGGGACGAAAGGCTTGCCACGCCGCTTGGAATGGTAGTGCAGCTTGCGCGCCACCACTTCCTTACCGGTGCCCGATTCGCCGAGGATCAGGACCGTCGCGTCGGTATCCGCGACCTGCTCGATCATCTTGTTTATGCCGCGAGTGGCCCGGCTGTTACCCGAGAGGCTGCGGAACAGCTCGACCGGACGACGTCCGCGCTCACCCTCCTGCTGGGATTCGGAAAACACCTGCGCCCGATGCAGGATCGCGGTGATTGCCTCGAGCTGGGTGGGGAGACGCAGCGTCGCAAGCACATCGCCACTCATCAGCATCTCGTCCGTCTCACCCTCCTGCACCTGTATCAGTGCCGGTCGGGGGGACGCCTGCTCTATCGCACGTAACCAGGCGTTGCGTTCGCCGGCGTCCATACCGCTACTGAGGAACACGCAAGGGGCATGATCGACAAAACGCTCCAGCTGGGCCTGCAGCTGACCTGTGGATTCAGGGGAATTTACTTGACAATCAACAAATTGAAGGATGTTTCTCAGGTACTCTCTGGAATCCTCGCCCGGCATTACCAGCAGCGCGACCGTCGCCGCCAGGCCACCCTCCTTACTTTCATTTTCCATTCACGCTCCCCCGCGCCCAAACCGAAGACAAGGCCTATTAACCCTTTGTTTTTGGCGAAGTTAAACACCAGCAACCCGAAATGTCAAAATTACGTCATTGTGACAGAAAAATTGGCTTAACTGATCCAGATTTGGATCACATAACAACCTCCCGGGCAAAGCATCGCGATCACAATCAGATAAGCTTGACAGTCGCGGGGCTGAACCCTTGAAATGCGGTATCCGCGTGAACCGAGCGCCCAAGATTGGACGACATACCCCTTAGCGCCTTGTTCGGCGCCCTCGCCTGCCTGCTCATGCTGTCCGCCTTCTTTTCGGGCTCGGAGACGGCCCTGATGACCCTCAACCAGTATCGGCTGCGCCATCTCGCGAGCAAGGGCCATTTGGGTGCTCGCCGGGCGGAGGCTCTGCTGGCAAAACCGGACCGCCTGATCGGTCTGATCCTGCTGGGAAATAACTTCGTAAACATCCTGGCGTCCTCCCTGGTCACGGTAATCGCCATCCGTCTCGGAGGCAGCGGTGCCATCCCGATTGGGGCGGGGATATTGACCCTGGTCGTGCTGATCTTCGCCGAAGTCGCACCCAAGACCCTGGCCGCGCTACACCCCGAGAAACTCGCCTTTCCTTCGGCCTGGGTCTACGGACCGCTGTTACGGGTGATGCTCCCATTGGTATGGGTGGTCAATCTGGCCGCCAACTCGGTGCTCAAACTGCTGGGAATCTATCCGGATGATGCCGGTGGCAATTCGCTCAGCCGCGAGGAACTGCGCACCGTGGTCAAAGAGGCCGAATCGATGATCCCCCACTCCCACCAGCAGATGCTGATCAGCCTGCTGGACCTGGAAAAGGTCAATGTGGAGGACATCATGGTGCCGCGTACCGAGATGGACGGCATCGATATCACCGATCCCATCAGCGTCATCCTGGAACGACTCGAACAACTCCCTTATACCCGTGTACTGGTACACCAGGAGAGCATCGACCATGTGGTGGGCTTCCTGCATTCGCGCCGGATCCTGCAGTCCGCACTCGATAACGATGGACTGACCCATGAAGAGCTGCGGGCCCTGATCCGCCCTCCCTACTTCATCCCCAGGGGCACCTCGCTTTACGATCAGCTGCACAATTTCCAGAAGAGCCGCCGGCGCATAGGGCTGGTGGTGGATGAGTACGGCGATGTGCAGGGACTGGTCACCATGGCCGACCTGCTCGAGGAGATCGTGGGCGAATTCGCCACCGACCCGGCCGACAGTATCGCGGATGTCACCGCACAGAGCGATGGAAGCTACCTGGTTGACGGTTCCGCCAACCTGCGGGACCTGGTGAAGAACATGGGATGGGATCTGCCCACGGAGGGCCCCAACACCCTCAACGGCCTGATTGTGGAACATCTTCAGGATCTCCCGGAGTCAGGCACCTCCCTCATGATCAAGGGGTATCCCATCGACATCCTGCAAACCCAGGACAACATGGTAAAGACGGCTCGCGTCCGTCCGCAGGAAAGACGCCCGGAGGGCCAGGAATCCTCGGGCTAAACTTAGGTGGCAAACCGCCGATAGACTCTTTCGAGGTCCACAAACGGGATCCTATACGTGACCGACACTACAGAAAGACGACGATTTCAACGCTTCATTCTGAACCGCCCTTCCTCGCTGGTGATGGAAGGCAAGACCTACCCCGGTCTGCTGATAGATATCTCGCTGAGGGGGGCGTTGATAAGGAATGATGGTGCCGATATGCCCGTCCTGGGTGCTACTGGTACCGCTGATATCGCACTGGACGAGGATCCGGAGTTCATGATCCGCATACACGTCAGCGTTCGGCACGTGCGGGACGACCTGATCGGGCTGATGGTGGAATCACTCGATCTGGAGGATGCCACCACCCTGAAGCGCCTGGTGGAACTGAACATCGGCGATCCGGGCCTTCTGTACCGGGAACTCGGCGAACTGGCGGAGCAACAGGCGGGCGCCTGAAAAGGCTTGCCGATACGCTGTCTACGAGGCCTCGACAGCCTCTTCTATACGACTCACCGGGACCACCTCCAATCCCTCGATTGGCCGCTTGGGCGCGTTTGCCTGCGGCACGATGGCGCGTTTGAACCCGTGCTTGGCGGCCTCACGCAGCCGATCCTGCCCGCTCGGCACAGGCCGGACCTCGCCAGCCAGCCCGATTTCCCCGAAGGTGACCAGATCATTCTGCAACGGGCGATCACGAAAACTCGAGAGGATGGCCAACAGCACGGAGAGATCGGCCGCGGGCTCGGTGACACGCACACCGCCAACCACGTTGATGAACACATCCTGATCGAACATTCCCACACCCCCATGACGATGGAGGACGGCAAGCAGCATCGACAGGCGGTTCTGCTCCAGCCCCAGGGCTACCCGGCGTGGATTGCCCAGCGGGCTCTGATCGACCAGCGCCTGAACCTCGACCAGCAATGGCCGGGTCCCTTCGCGGGTGACCAGGATGGCACTCCCGGGCACCAACTGTTCATGGCGTGAAAGGAAGATGGCAGAGGGGTTACTGACCTCGCGCAGACCCTTGTCCGTCATGGCGAACACGCCCAGCTCGTTGACCGCGCCAAAGCGGTTCTTGATCGCGCGAATGAGGCGGAAGGGACTGCCGCTTTCCCCTTCGAAATACAACACCGTGTCCACCATGTGCTCGAGCACACGCGGACCGGCCAGCGCGCCTTCCTTGGTCACGTGCCCCACCAGGAACAGGCTGGTACCGGTCTGCTTGGCAAAGCGCACCAAGCGCGCCGCCGACTCGCGTACCTGCGCCACCGAGCCCGGCGCGGATTGCAGGTCCGCAGTGTAGAAGGTCTGAATGGAATCGAGCACCAGTACGCGTGGCTGGTGCTTCTGGGCGAGCGCAATGATGCGCTCCACGCAGGTCTCGGTCAGCAGTTGCAGCTGTTCCCCCTTAAGCCCCAGCCGCTGGGCGCGCAGGCTGATCTGCTCCGCGGACTCCTCGCCACTCACATAGAGTGCAGGCATCTTGGTGGCCAGCAGTGCCATTGCCTGGATCAGCAGGGTTGACTTACCGATCCCGGGGTCCCCGCCAATGAGCGTGACCGATCCCAATACGAGCCCACCACCCAGGACCCGGTCGAGCTCGCCAAGCCCGGTACCGGTACGGGCCGAGCTCTCCGCCGACACCTCGGACAATGGACGCACACGCTGCTCCGCAGCATCGCCTGTATAGCCCGCAAAGCGTCCGCTGAGTGGTGTGCTGGTTTCCGCTGTCTGCTCCTGCAGGGTATTCCAGGCACCGCACTCGCCGCACTGGCCGGCCCACTTGGGGAAGCTGGCGCCACATTCGGTGCAGACGAAACGGGTCTTGGGTGCCTTGGGCATATCAGCTCCGATAGCGGCGTTCGACCCGCTCGGTCACGCCGCAGAACAGGGTGTACGGAATGGTACCGGCCCACTCCGCGACTTCTTCCACCGGCAGACCGTCACCCCACAAGGTAACGCTGTCTCCGACGTTCGCATCCACGCCACGCAGGTCGATCGTGATCATGTCCATGGAGACCCGGCCCACGATCGGAACACGGCGGCCGGCAAGCAGAACCCCGGCTCCCGCGCCGATATGCCGTGGATAGCCATCGCCATAGCCGATACCCACCACGCCCAGTGGCATGTCTTCCGGCGCCGTCCAGCTTGCGCCGTACCCGACCGGGTCACCCTTCGCCAGAGTCTTGGTGGCAATCAGGGGCGCGCGCAGGGTCATGACCGGCTGCAGGTCCAAGGTTGCCGCCGTCCTGCCAATTAGGGGGGAAGCGCCGTAAAGCATCAGGCCCGGGCGGACCCAATCTGCATGACTGTCGGGCCAGGCGATGATTGCGGCCGAGTTCGCTATTGATTGCTCGGCCTCCAGCCCTTTGCAGGCACGACGCATTCTTTCCAGCTGCTTTTCCGTCATCGGGTCGTTGGGATCATCGGCGCAGGCCAGGTGCGTTATCACGCCGCGCTCTTCCACCGAGGTGGTTTCTGAAAGAAAAGACCAGGCGCCACCGACATGGTCCAGAGAGAAACCCAGGCGATGCATACCGGTGTCACACTTGAGCCAGCATGCCAGCGGACCCCCGCGATGGGCGCGCAACAGATTCAACTGACTTTCGTGGTGGATGGTGAGCTCAAGGCCAAGCCGATCGGCCAGATCCAGGTCTGCCTGTTGCACCGGACCCTCGAGCACCACAACTGGACAATCGATACCCGCTTCGCGCAGCAGGCGCCCCTCCTCCATGCGCGCCACCGCAAGCGCATCCACCCCGGAGGCCAGGGCCTGCGCGACCCCCACTCCACCGTGGCCATAGGCCTGCGACTTGACCACCGCCATCACGCGACTGCCGAAGGCATGACGACGCACTACCGAAAGGTTGTGTCGCAGGGCGGAAAGATCGATCTCGGCGTAAACGCTGCTGTCAGGCACGATCAGTAATCGGAATCGCTGTAGACGTCCTGGGCAAAGTTATCGAAGCGCGTGTACTGCCCCTGAAAGGTCAGGTTCACCGTGCCGATGGGGCCGTTCCGTTGCTTGCCGATAATGATCTCGGCCTTGCCCTTGTCCGGGGAATCCTCGTTGTACACCTCGTCCCGGTAGATGAAAACGATCAGGTCCGCGTCCTGCTCGATGGCACCCGACTCACGCAGATCCGACATCACGGGCCGCTTGTTCGGTCGTTGCTCGAGCGAGCGGTTCAGCTGGGAAAGCGCGACGACGGGGACATTGAGTTCTTTCGCCATGGCCTTGAGGCCGCGCGAAATCGCGGAGATCTCGGTCGCCCGGTTTTCCCCCGACTCCGGCGCCTGCATGAGCTGCAGATAGTCGAGCACGATCAGACCCAGCTGGCCCGACTCCTTCATCAAACGACGACAGCGGGCACGCACCTCGGTCGGAGTCAGTGCCGGCGTATCGTCGATAAACAGCTGGGCATTGTTGAGCAGACTGACCGCCGACATGACCCGTGGCCAATCGTCGTCTTCCAGCTTGCCGGAACGCACTGCCTGCTGGTTGATCCTGCCCAGCGAGGAAATCATGCGCATGGTCAGTGCCTCGCCCGGCATCTCCATGGAAAAGATCGCCACCGGCAGGCCGGAGCTGATAGCGACGTTCTCCGCGACGTTCATGGCAAAGGTGGTCTTACCCATCGAAGGTCGCCCGGCGACGATGATGAGATCGGACTTCTGCAGACCCGAGGTCCGCGCGTCGAAGTCATGGAAACCCGAGGAGACACCGGTGAGGGCCGAATCACTGGCGAAAAGCTCCTCGATACGATTGACCGTCTCGGTCAGCAGTTTGTTTATCGGTCTGAAGCCGCTGCGCCCCTTGGCCTGCTGTTCGGCTATCTGGAACACCTGGTTCTCGGCCTCGTCCAGCAGCTGGTGCACCTTGCGCCCTTCGGGCCGGAAACCGGCCTCGGCGATGCGGTTGCCGACCTTGATCAATTGCCGGACCACCGATTGCTCACGCACGATGTTGGCGTAGGCCGCGACGTTCAGGGCAGTGGGGGTATCGTTGGCCAGCGAACCCAGATAAGGCATGCCGCCGACGTCGCTGAGCTCGGCGCGTCGTTCCAGCTCCTCCCCAAGGGTGATCACGTCCAGCGGCTGATCTGCCTGCGCGAGGGCCGACATGGCACGGAAAATCAGCTGGTGCTCGCGTCGGTAAAAGTCCCCCGCGGTGACCTGGTCGGCCACCTTGTCCCAAGCCTCGTCGTCCAGCATGAGGCCGCCGAGGACGGACTGTTCGGCCGGAATGGAATGCGGTGGGACGCGCAGGGATTCAAGTGCCTCACCAGGCGCCATGCTGGCGTGCGGCGGGGGACTGTCGATGTCTGGAATGAACTGATCGGGACCGGATGGCATAGCGCGAATTAAAACATAAAATCACGCCCGATCGGCAGGATACGACCGACCCGGTTCATGAAAAAACCCGGCCACGATCGTGGCCGGGGTGCTGACAGCTACTGTACCGCGCTGTGCTCAGTCTTCTGCTACGACGTTGACCTTGAGGTCGACGTTGACATCGGCATGCAGGTGCAACACAACGTTGTATTCGCCGGTCACGCGGAACGCGCCTTCAGGCATGCGCACTTCCGAACGTGCAATCTCAACACCGGCTGCTGCGCAGGCATCCACGATGTCGCCGGTACCGACGGAACCGAACAGCTTGCCTTCCTCGCCCGCCTTGTGGGTGATGGTAACGCCGTCCTCGAGCGCCGCGATCTGTGCCTGGCGACTCTCAGCAGCCGCCAGTTTGTCAGCGGCCTGCTTCTCGAGCTCGGCCCTGCGCTCTTCAAAGACCTTGACGTTCTCGGCACTGGCAAAAACCGCCTTACCTTTTGGAATCAGATAGTTGCGCGCAAAACCTGATTTAACCGCCACCTTGTCACCCAAGGATCCGACATTGTCGACTTTTTCCAGCAGAATGATTTCCATCGTTACAAACCCCTTCTCATAAGGTTAATCATGCGGGCCCAGCCTGCCCCGGAGTAAGGTTCCCAACCTACTGTTCCGGTCCAGGCGGTTTTCGGGTGCCACGCACCTTCGCCCTGAAATCCAACCAACCGTCGGCGTATCCGGCCGCGGCTATTGCCGTCACGCTATGCGGAAGCCCGACGAACATCAAAAAATACACACCGAACAACCAGCCCGGACTGGCTCCGGTCGCCGCCACCAGCCCATGAGCCACAGCGAGCCCCTGGAACAGGAACAGCACGATGCCCACGAGGTAAAACTGCCCCGCAATATTCGGCCCATCGCCGATAAGGCTGAGTCCCAGCAGCACCGGCAAAAGCAACAACCAGAACCGCGAGATCCGCAATGAGCGGAACTCACGCCCGAAGCCATCTGAGCCATCCATCACCGCCTGCCCCCAGCGCCCGAACATCAGTCCAAACACCATCGACAGAACCCAGCTGGCGGCGACACCGCCGGGCATCCAGCCGGCCAGCATCTGCAAAACCTTCTGCTGGTCGCTCTCCGCGACCACTGCCGCATCCAGCGCCTGATCCAGGTAATCCTGCAACAGACCCTGCCAAAAAGCGGCCGGATCACCCAGCGCCAGGTACTGCAGCCCCACCAGCACAAAACCGGCCAACGCGGCTGTCTCCAACGCCCTCATCAGGGAAGCACTGCGCCCCAGTACTATCGCCAGCCCCCAGGCGGGAAGCCACAGCACCAGGCCGAGTCCGCCCAGAACCAAAGGCATGTGAAAGATCAACATGCCCAGAACGGCCAGGGCCAGGGTGGACATCAGTACCACCAACAGGCCCTCGCGTGGACCGTTCCGCACGGTTGCCAGCACCACGAGGCCCGTGCTGACGACAGAGAACGGGGTGATCAGCAGCGCCAGCATGGCTGTCACCACAGCACCCATCACTGCCTGGGTCCGACCCCTCATCATGAGGGTAAGCAGACCTTTCATTTGTTTTCCCTGGAAATCAAGGAGGGGACGCCGCTCAATGGCTGCACCCCAACCAGGCCGATCAGTGCGCGTCGGAGTACGGCAGCAAGGCCAGGAAACGCGCGCGCTTCACTGCAGAGGCCAGCTGACGCTGATACTTGGCACTGGTGCCGGTAATACGGCTCGGAACGATCTTGCCGGTCTCGGTGACGTTCTGGCGCAACAGGTTGAGATCCTTGTAATCGATCTCCTTGATGCCCTCAGCGGTGAAACGGCAGTACTTACGACGACGATAAAAACGGGACATTGAGATATCTCCTCCGATCAGGAAGCAGCAGCTTCAGGGGCTTCGTTCTTTTCCTCTTCCTTGGCGAGCGGAGAGGCCTCGGTGATCGCCTCATCGCGGCGAATCACCAGGTGACGCAGAACGGCATCATTGAATCGGAAGGCACTTTCGATCTCGTCCAGCACATTCTGGCCGCATTCGACGTTCATCAGCACATAATGCGCCTTGTGAAGCTTGTTGATCGGATAGGCCAGTTGACGGCGACCCCAGTCCTCCAGGCGGTGGATGGTGCCGTTATCGCCTTCGATAAGGGACTTGTAGCGATCCACCATAGCGGGGACCTGCTCGCTCTGGTCCGGATGGACCAGGAACACGATTTCGTAGTGACGCATTGTAGCTCCTTACGGGTTAACAGCCTCCCGCGCCAGGCGGTGAGGCAAGGAGGACCGGACTGGAAACGAGCCAGGGGGCCGGTCGAAGCGCGCGATTCTAGTGAGACCTCGTGCGAATTGCAACCGTATACCTCCGACTTGCTTCTTTTCAGCCTTTGAACAGTGGCTCACAAGGCGCATCTTGTTGACCTGAAACAAAGCCCGGCCGGGCCCACACTGCTAAATACAGGCTAATCTTGCATCCAGAACGCGATACTCAAAGGAGAGAACCATGACGACCTGGGTAATTGTGGCCGACGCCAGCCGGGCACGCCTGTTCAAAGCAGAAGACCGGAAAGGCCCCTTGGAGGAGATCGGCGATTTCACCCACCCGGCCTCGCGACTACACGAAGGAGACCTGGTCAGCGATGGCGAGGGCAGCCTGAAAGGCCCCGGCAACACGGCCGAGTTGGCCGATGAACCAAAACACCGACAGGGTGAAGCCAGGCGCTTTGCGCAACAGATCGCCACGGAACTCGCGCGCGGCCTCGCCGCAGGCCAGTGCTCCGGCATCTACGTAACCGCGCCGCCGAAGTTTCTCGGACTGTTGCGCGAAGCCATGTCGCCGGCAGTGCGCGGAAGGATCAGGGGCGAGATCGTCAAGGACCTCAGCAAACATTCCATCGAGGATGTCCGGTCGCAGCTACCGACGTACCTGTAGAAGGCGGGCTGACCGGCCACATCAGGACACGAAGCTTTTTCCCTGCAGCACCTTGAGCCGGTCACGCACCCGCGCGGCCTCTTCGAACTTGAGGTCACGCGCCAATGTGTACATCTCCTTCTCCAGGCGCTTGATTTCCCGTGCCGCGGTCAGGGGGTCCATGACCGCATAGTCGGCCCCCTCCTCGGCCACCTTGCGATACTTGTGCGCAATCGCCGCTCCACCGGGGACGGCTGTCTCCATGATATCCGCCACACTCTTCTCGACCGTCATGGGCGTGATTCCGTGGGCCTCATTGTACTCGACCTGTTTGTGTCGACGGCGCTCGGTCTCGCCCATGGCACGGCGCATCGAACCGGTGAGCTTGTCGGCGTACAGGATGGCCTTGCCACGTGCGTTGCGGGCGGCGCGCCCGATCGTCTGGATGAGCGACCCTTCCGAACGCAGGAAGCCTTCCTTATCGGCATCCAGGATCGCCACCAGCGAGACCTCGGGCATATCCAGCCCCTCGCGCAGGAGGTTGATGCCCACCAGCACGTCGAACTCACCCAGGCGCAGGTCGCGGATGATTTCGACCCGCTCCACAGTATCGATATCCGAATGCAGATAACGCACCCGGATGTCGTGTTCCATGAGGTAATCGGTCAGGTCCTCGGCCATGCGCTTGGTCAACGTCGTGATCAGTATGCGATCCCCCAGTTCGACCCGGGCATTGATCTCCGACATCACATCGTCGACCTGGGTAGTGGCCGGCCGTACCTCCACCTCCGGATCGACCAGGCCCGTGGGGCGTACCACCTGTTCGACCACCGCACCGGAGTGTTCGATCTCGTAGTCCCGCGGAGTGGCGGAGACGTAGATGGCCTGCGGCGCCCTGGCCTCGAATTCCTCGAACTTGAGTGGACGATTGTCCAGCGCAGAGGGAAGACGGAAGCCGAACTCCACCAGGGTTTCCTTGCGTGAGCGGTCCCCGCGGTACATCGCACCCAGCTGCGGAATGGTGACGTGTGACTCGTCCACCACCAGCAGGGCATTGCCCGGCAGATAGTCGAACAGGGTTGGTGGCCCCTCCCCAGGATCCCGCCCGGAGAGATAACGCGAGTAGTTCTCTATACCTGAGCAGTAGCCCAGCTCGAGCATCATCTCGATATCGAACATGGTGCGCTGCTCAAGGCGCTGTGCCTCCAGCAGCTTCTGGTTGTCACGCAGGTTGGCGAGGCGCTCCTTCAACTCGGCCTTTATCCGGTCCACGGCGTCGAGGATGATCTCGCGCGGCGTGACATAGTGGGTCTTAGGGTAGACGGTATATCGCGGAACCTTCTGCAGGATCTCGCCTGTGAGCGGATCGAACAGCGAGATACCCTCCACCTCGTCGTCGAACATCTCGATGCGTACTGCCTCATCATCCGACTCAGCGGGGTAGATATCGATTACCTCCCCACGAACGCGGTAGGTGCCGCGCTGAAGCTCCATGTCATTGCGCGTGTATTGCATGTCCGCCAGGCGACGCAGAACCTGGCGCTGGTCCATGGTGTCACCGCGGGTCAGATGCAGCACCATACTGAGATACTGGCGCGGGTCACCCAGTCCGTAGATCGAAGACACCGTGGCCACGATGATGGTGTCCGGGCGCTCCAGCAGGGCCTTGGTCGCGGACAGGCGCATCTGCTGCACGTGTTCGTTCA
>Ga0180435_10001974_pt1 | contig 21055 bp, 19 predicted proteins | sample SS_ome_3_FD_132467 | JGI IMG/M metagenome (GOLD analysis project Ga0180435, IMG submission 132467) | Hypersaline lake sediment archaeal communities from the Salton Sea, California, USA - SS_3_S_1 metaG | ecosystem: Environmental > Aquatic > Non-marine Saline and Alkaline > Hypersaline >...
GGGGAACGTGCCTTCGACATCTACAGCCGTCTGCTCAAAGATCGCATCGTCTTCCTCGGCACCCCGATCGACGACGGCGTGGCCAACGTGATCATGGCTCAGCTGCTGCATCTCGAGGGCGAAGACCCGGACAAAGACATCAACATGTACATCAACTCACCGGGTGGCTCCACCTATGCGTTGATGGCCATCTACGACACGATGCAGTTCATCAAGGCCGACGTGTCGACCTACTGCATGGGTCTTGCCGCTTCAGCAGCCGCCGTGCTGCTCGCCGGCGGAGCCCAAGGCAAGCGCTTTGCGCTGCCGCACTCCCGCATCATGCTTCACCAGCCGCACATCTCCGGTCTTGGGGGTCAGGCAACCGACATTGAGATTCACGCCCGGGAGATCCTCAAGACTCGCGAAGAGATCAACGAGATCCTCACAAGGCACACCGGACAGGACATCGCGCGTGTGTCGGACGACACCGAGCGCGACTACTGGATGAGCGCTGTCGAGTCGAAGGAGTACGGAGTCGTTGACGAAGTCCTCTCACGGCGTACGCTAGAGGCTGTCGACGGGTAGGGAAGAGAGAACGGTTTGGCCAAATACGAAGGCGGCGAACTCCTCAAATGCAGCTTCTGCGGCAAATCGCAGAAGCAGGTCCGCAAGCTGATTGCCGGTCCCGGCGTCTACATCTGCGACGAATGCGTTGAGCTCTGCAACGAGATCATCGAAGAGGAATTGGCCGACACCGAAGAGGTCAGCTTCGCCGAACTTCCCAAGCCGAACGAGATCTACGAATTCCTGGACAGCTACGTAGTCGGCCAGGAGAAGGCTAAGCGAGTCCTCTCCGTTGCCGTCTACAACCACTACAAGCGGGTCCGAGCCGGGCAGAAAGCCAAAGACGAGGACGTCGAACTGCAGAAGTCGAACATCCTCATGGTCGGTCCCACCGGCGTTGGTAAGACGTTGCTTGCCCAGACGCTGGCCCGCCGGCTCAACGTGCCGTTTGCCATCGCCGATGCCACAGCCCTCACCGAAGCCGGTTACGTCGGCGAGGACGTCGAGAATATCCTGCTCAAGCTGATTCAGGCTGCCGACTTCGACATCAAGCGGGCCGAGACCGGCATCATCTATATCGACGAGATCGACAAGATCGCTCGCAAGGCAGAGAACCCATCGATTACCCGGGACGTCTCGGGTGAGGGTGTCCAACAAGCATTGCTGAAGATCCTCGAAGGCACGGTTGCCTCCGTTCCTCCGCAGGGTGGCCGGAAGCATCCGCACCAGGAGTTCCTCCAGATCGACACCACCAATATGCTGTTCATCTGCGGGGGGGCTTTCGCCGGTCTTGAAGAGGTCATTCGCAAGCGCGTCGGCAAGAACTCGGTCGGCTTCGGTGCCGAGATCCGATCTCTCGACAAGCGGTCGGACACCGAGATCTTCGCTGAGGTGATGCCTGAGGATCTGATTGCGTTCGGGCTGATTCCCGAGTTCATCGGGCGGCTCCCGGTCGTAACCACAGTCGATGCTCTCGATCTCGACGCGCTGGTTCGGGTTCTCCAGGAGCCGCGGAACGCACTGACCCGTCAGTACACGAAGTTCTTCGAAATGGACGGAGTCGAACTGGTCGTCACCGATGAGGCGCTCGAGGCCATCGGCGAGCAAGCACTCAACCGGGGCACCGGGGCCCGGGGGCTGCGGGCGATCATGGAAGAGGTTCTCCTCGACACGATGTACGAGTTGCCGTCGCGTACCGATATTGCCCGAGTCGTGATTGATGAAGAGGTTGTGCGCGAGAAGGTCAATCCGACGCTGATCCCGGTTCAAGAACTCGGAGCATCCGAGCACCAGGAGCGCTCGGCCTGAGAACCTGCGGTTCTCAGTTTCGATTCCATCGAACTCCCAGCTGCCCGCAGGGCAGCCGGTGCCGGCATCACCCCTTGACCAACTCCCCGCCCTTCCACACGTGAGTGACACGGTCGGGATCTCCCCAGACACTCATGTCGTCGAGCGGGTTCACATCGAACGCAATCACATCGGCGTCGTAGTCCTCGACGAGCTGCCCGGACTTTGGAGCCTGTGGTCCGAGAGTGAGCGGGCCGGTTGCGGTCGCTGCCTCGACTGCCTCAAGAGGATTCATTCCGGCATCGATGAGGTACTTGATCTCTAGGCTGTTAGTGCCATACATCGGCCCGCTGATGAAGATGTCCGTGCCCATCGCAATCTTGACTCCCTCGGCAACTGCGATCTTCAGCGCCATTTCGTGACGATCGGCAATCATCAGCGCCTTCTTCCATACGTACGGGGGAAGAATGTCCTCCATCTCCAGCAGTGCCGCGACGACGAATCGGGTTGGGACGAGGATGGCGCCCTGGTCAACCATCATCTTGGCGCTTTCCTCGGTGAGGTAGGAGCCGTGTTCGATGGTCTGCACGCCGGCGCGCAACGCCGCCATGATCCCCGGATCACCGTGGCAATGCGCAGCAACGTAGCGTTCTGCCCGTCCGGCCTCTTCGACAATGGCGACTAGCTCTTCGTGGGAGAACTGTTGATGGATAGGGTGGTCCAGTTCGCTGAGGACTCCGCCTGAGGCACACACCTTGATCACAGCTGCGCCGCGCCGCAGCTGTTTGCGGACTGCGAGCAGGCATTCCGGGACGCCATCGGCGAGCTGGCTGAACTTGAAGCCGCGGTCCTCGAGGCTGTGGACAAAGTCGAGGGGCAGGCCGTGGATGTCGGCATGGCCGCCGGTTGTCGAGAGTATTGAGCCGGCGGGGTAGATGGTGGGACCGACGATGGTCCCTTCGTCGATGACCGGCTTCAGTGAGATGCCGAGCCCACCAGCTTCACGCACGCTGGTTACCCCGCCGTTGAGGGTCGCCGCGGCGTCGGCAGTGGCGCGAGCTACCAATGCTCCGGGATCGGCGGTGGCCATGTGCTCGAGGTCGGGGATGGGGGAGCCGACGAAGTGTCCGTGTGCCTCCCATATGCCCGGCATGGCGGCCGGAACATTGAATTCGCTGTCCTCTGGGCCGGCGGGCGGAGCGACGGCTGCAGGCCCGGCGAAGGCAATGGTGTCACCTTCGAGGATCACCGTGCCGTTCGGGATGGGCTCACCCTTGCCCGGGATGAGTGTGTCTGCCGTGATCCTGGTCGCCATGCTTCCTCCTCGAGAGATCACGACAAATCTAGTCGTCGGCAAGCCCCGCTAGTCAGCTGACTAGTCACAATGGTCGGCTACCCTTTGTGTCTGTTTCGCCACTAATAGTGGTTGTAGTGTGTCGGTGGGTGAGAGAACCCAACCGCAGACGGCGGGCCATAGGACGCACGATCCGGGCGCAAGCAGGGGGAATGCCTGGGGACGGTAGGTGGGAAGGTACGTGCACGAACCCGGAGCCCAAGGCTCCGGGTTCTTCCTTGTTATCATGCGCGGCCCGTCGGGATATCCCGCCGGGTCGATCGAGGCAGAGGAACGATGGAAGCTTCTTACGACCCCCAGTCAGTTGAATCGCGCTGGTATCAGGTGTGGGAAGACGCCGGGGTATTCAAGCCTGAGGTCAATCCGGGGGGCGAGCCGTTCTCGATCGTCATCCCGCCTCCGAACGTAACCGGCGTTCTCCATATCGGCCATGCGCTCAATATGTCCATCCAGGATGTCATTATCCGGCGCAAGCGCATGCAGGGATACGCGGCACTCTGGCTGCCCGGTACCGACCATGCCGGTATCGCCACCCAAAACGTTGTCGAGCGAGAGCTTTCCAAAGAGGGGAAGAGTCGCCACGATCTCGGTCGGGAGAAGTTCGTCGAGCAGGTGTGGGCGTGGAAGGCCAAGCACGGCAATCGCATCAAGCAGCAAGTGCGGCGTCTCGGCTTCTCGACGGACTGGAGCCGGGAGCGGTTTACCCTCGATGAGGGTCTCAGCGAGGCTGTTGCCAAGGTATTTGTAGATCTGTACAACCAGGGGCTCATCTATCGCGGAGAGCGCATCATCAATTGGTGCCCCCGCTGTCACACTGCTCTCTCTGAGATCGAGGTGGAGCATGAGGACGAGACCGGTGAGCTGACCCACATCCGCTACGACTTCAGCGACGGCAGTGGATCGGTTGTAGTTGCAACCACGCGCCCGGAGACGATGCTCGGCGATACGGCCGTCGCCGTCCATCCTGATGATGAACGCTACCGCCACGTAGTCGGCAGAACCGTCACGCTGCCACTGATAGGTCGCGAGATTCCGGTTGTCGCCGACGAAGGCGTCGAGCTGGAATTCGGCACCGGGGCTGTCAAGGTGACCCCGGCGCATGACCCCCTCGATTTCGAGATCTCGCAGCGGCACCTACTGCCGGCGATCACCGTCATCGACACCGAAGCCAACATCACCGAAGAAGGTGGCGAGTTCTATGGCCAGGATCGCTTCGAAGCGCGCGAAGCGGTTCGCCACTCACTCAACAAGCAAGGTTACGTAGTCAAAGTCGAGGACCATCACCATTCAGTGGGACACTGTTCCCGGTGCGGTACTGTCGTTGAGCCAATGCTCTCGCTGCAGTGGTTTGTCAAGGTGGGGCCGATGGTCGAGCCATCGATTGCGCTGGTCGAGGACGACCAAGCCAGGTTTGTGCCCAAGCGGTGGGAGAACAACTACTTCCGCTGGATGGAGAATCTGCGCGACTGGTGCATAAGCCGCCAGCTCTGGTGGGGGCACCGCATCCCCGCCTGGTACTGCAACTCATGCGACGAGACCATGGTGACCCTGGAGGAACCGGAAGTCTGCACCAAATGCGGTGGCGGCTCACTGCTTCAGGAGCAGGACGTACTGGACACGTGGTTCTCGTCGCAGCTGTGGCCGTTCTCGACGATGGGTTGGCCGAGCGAAACCGACGATCTCGCCACCTACTACCCGACCGACGTGCTCGTTACCGCCTACGACATCATCTACTTCTGGGTGGCGCGGATGATCATGATGGGCGTCCACTTCACCGACGCCGAGCCCTTCCGGGACATCGTCATCCACGGCCTGGTCAGAGCCGCCGACGGGCGCAAGATGTCGAAATCCACGGGCAACACCATCGATCCGTTTGATATCGCCGACGAGTACGGCGCCGACGCGCTCCGACTCGCGCTACTGCAGTCTGCCGCACCTGGTCACGACATTCCGTTGAACGTCGAGTGGATCGACGCCGCCCGCCGGTTCGGTAACAAGCTATGGAACGCGGTTCGATTCGCTCGCAATCATGTCGAGCTGGGAACGGTGCCGGCGACGGGCGGTTATCCGGAGAACCCCGGTCCGGTCGACGCTTGGATCCTGGATCGTCTCGGTCAAACAATCGCCGAGTACGACCGGCTGCTCGATCAGTACCGGTTCTCCGATGCGGTTGGGCTTCTCTACAACTTCGCATGGTCCGAGGTCTTCGATTGGTATCTGGAGATGGCGAAGACGCTGTTGCGCAACGACGAGACCGCCGCGGCAGCCCGGCAGACGCTTGGCGTCGTTATCCGCGATCTGCTGGCCCTGTTCCACCCGGTCATCCCCTACGTCACCGAAGAGCTGTGGTCCGAGTTCGTTGGAGACGGCCTGGTCGCCGGGAGCAGATGGCCCGAACCGCCGGCAACGTCTGGTCCCGCCGGCATGGATGAACTGCAGTCGCTCATTCAATCCATCCGTCGGTTCCGGGCCGAGCACGGTATCTCCCCAAAGGTCGAGATCACGGCTCTCATCGACGATCCTGATTCAATTGCCGGAGAATGGTGGCGCAAGCAGTTGTCTGCAATGGCCAACGTCGTCGGCGCATACGAAGGCCAGCCCGCCGATGTCGGTGGACACACCCGGATGACCGTCGGTTCTATTCAAGTGTTCATACCTCTGGCCGGGCTCGTAGATGTAGAGGCGGAGCGGCCCCGCCTCGAGAAGGCCATTGCCAATGCCAAGCAGGCGCTGGATCGATCTGAGAGCAAGCTCGCCAATCCCAACTTCGCCGAGCGAGCACCAGCCGAGGTTGTAGCCGCAGAGCGAGAACGAGTAATCGAGTTGGCGGCAACACTGCAGAAACTCGAAACCCAACTGGCGGAACTGAGCTAGATGGGCGCTGACTATCCCGGCGATTATGAGGCCGCCGTCGGATTCCTCGATAGGCGAATCGGCGAAGGGATTCGCCCGGGCCTGAGCCGGATCGAGCGTCTGCTGGAGCTCATGGGCAACCCGCATCGTGCCTATCCGGTCATCCATGTGGCCGGAACCAACGGCAAGACCACCGTGGTGCGGATGATCTCCGACATACTCGGTGCCCACGGCCTATTCACCGGGACCTTCACTTCGCCACATCTTCACCGTGTAGAGGATCGATACGCTGTCGGCGGGACCAGCTTCGGCCCGACGCATCTGGCTCGCGCCGTCGAGGACGTCGCACCATTCGTTGTGATGCAAGAGGAGCAGTACGACGAGAGCCCAACCTACTTCGAGCTCACCGCTGCGGTTGGGTTCAACGCGTTTTCCGTCGATGCGGTCGATGTCGCTGTTGTCGAAGTAGGGCTCGGCGGCCGGCTCGATGCCACCAATGTTGTCAAGGCCGATGTGTCGGTGATCACGGGAATCGCGATGGATCACATGTCCTATCTCGGGGATACGCAACGGAAGATTGCCGCAGAGAAGGCTGCCATCCTCAAAGACGGCGGGACGCTCGTCACCGGCCCGATGAGTGAGGAAGCTTTGAGCGCAGTTGCGGAGCGGGTCGACGCCACCGGCTCGGCATGGCATCGATCCGGCGACTTTGCAGTTGCGTCTGCGGATCGTGACGAGCGAGGGTGGTTGGTGACCGTCAATGGCCTCTACTCGACCTATGAGGATCTCGTCCTCGGTATTCACGGACGCCATCAAACCACCCATCTGGCGACGGCGATCGCCGCTTGCGAGGCGTTCTTCGGGCGGGCGCTCGATCCCGATGCCGTTCGGGAGGCAGCGGCCACAGTGCAGTCGCCCGGGCGCTTGGAGGTTGCCGGCCTGGCGCCGACGGTTCTGATCGACGGTGCTCACAACGAAGAGGGCTTTGTCGGGCTGAGCCACACGCTGGATAGCGAGTTCGCCGAGGACGAATGGGTGCTCGTGGTCGGGGTGCGTGGCAAGCGAGACATCGGCGCATTGCTGGCCCCGTTGCGCGGAAAGGTCGCGCATGTCATCGCAACCCAGGCGGACGACCACCTGGCGATTCCTGCTGCTCGTGTGGCCGAAGAAGCCGGGAACGCACTTGACGTATCGGGCGAAGTAGTCGTTCCGACGGCTGCGGCACTGGATGCCGCATTGGCTGCCGCAACCGGTGACCGAGGTGTAGTCGTGGCCGGCTCGTTGTACGTCATCGGAGAGGCGCGGCACGCCATGGGGCTGGACAACGCACCTTCGCCGGTGCACCGGCGCTTCGAGGCTCCGCTGGACCTAGGGGAGTGATCCGGCTCCGGTTCGGCGCGAGCCGTTGCGACGGGTAGCATCTCGGCCCGACAACACCGAGACAGAGGATTTGTGATGGCAGTCGAACACACCTTTCTCATGGTCAAGCCGGATGGCGTTCGTCGCAGCATCGTTGGCGAGGTCATCAGCCGATTTGAGCGCAAGGGACTGAAGCTCGAGAAGATGCGGATGCTCGAGATCGACGAGGAGATGGCCGGCCGCCATTACGCCGAGCACACCGAGAAGCCTTTCTTCGGCGAGCTCGTCGAGTTCATCACGAGTGGTCCCGTGGTCGCAATGGAATGGTCCGGGGAGGGCGCGGTTGCCGTAGCCCGAACCGTTATGGGCCCGACCAATCCCGCCCAGGCACCTCCGGGGACCATCCGGGGCGACTTCGGTCTCATCATGACCAACAACATCGTCCACGGCTCTGATTCGGTCGCCAGCGCCGAACGCGAACTCGCCATCTTCTTCGACTAGCCCAGCCACTCCCACCTGTTCCTGCGTAACTGGCGGCAATATATTGCCGCCAGTTACGCCAGAAGCTATGACAGGAGGGGGCGATCGAATTTGGGGTAGTGGCCGACCGTCGATACGGTGTAGGCCCACAGAAAGGCGCGTTTTCGCGACGTGCCCCAGTGGCGTCTGGGTAAACTGAATCTGTCCCCAATTGTGAGCAACGATGCTTGACAACCTCTTCTCGGTCGCAGGCCGGGACATGGCCATCGATCTAGGTACAGCGAACACGCTGGTTTTTGTGCGCGGTATGGGCATCGTCCTCAACGAGCCGTCGGTAGTTGCGATCAACACTCGCGACAACCGGCCTCTTGATGTGGGGATGGAAGCCAAGCGCATGATCGGTCGGACTCCCTCGCACATCCAGGCGATTCGCCCGCTCCGGCATGGGGTCATTGCAGACTTCGACATCACCGAGAAGATGCTGCGCTACTTCATCAACAAGGTGCACAATCGGCGCTTTGCCGCCCGTCCTCGTATCGTCATTTGTGTGCCCTCAGGCATCACTGCTGTGGAGCGTCGTGCGGTGGAGGAGGCGGCCTATCACGCCGGCGCTCGCCGCGCCTACACCATCGAAGAGCCGATGGCCGCAGCCATCGGTGTCGGCCTGCCGGTCCACGAGCCCTCCGGCTCGATGGTCGTCGATATCGGCGGTGGTACCACCGAGGTCGCGGTGATTTCTCTAGGCGGTATCGTCGTTTCCAAGAGCACCCGCATCGGCGGAGATGAGCTTGACGAAGCAGTCATGGCGTGGGTGAAGAAGGAATACAACCTCATGCTCGGCGAGCGAACGGCCGAGCAGCTCAAGATGGCCATCGGGTCGGCCTTCCCGTTCCCCGACGAGCCATCCGCCGAGGTACGAGGCCGTGACCTGGTCAGCGGCCTTCCCAAGACCGTCGTGCTGAGCGCGGCCGAGGTTCGGGAGGCCATCGAGGAGCCGGTTCAGCAAGTAGTCGACGGTGTCAAGTATGCCCTTGACAAGACCCCTCCAGAGCTGGCGGCGGATATCATGGATCGCGGGATCGTTCTCACCGGGGGCGGTGCTCTGCTGCGCGGCCTGGATCAACGGCTTGCCAACGAAACCGGCATGCCGATCGTCACTGCCGACAAGCCGTTGCAGTCGGTTGTGCTTGGTTCCGGGGCTTGCCTCGAGGAGTTCGAGGTCCTCCATGTCGTACTCTCTTCCAGCGGCCGGCGGTAGCCGAACGGCCCGGCAGACCCTCCGGAGCCATCGCACCCGAGCGCATCTCCCCGGCGGCGCTCGGCGGGGGTGGTGATGCAGTCATTCCAACGATTTGATAGATCCACGACACTGACGATTACGTTGATCATCGTCGCCTTCCTGCTTGCCACCTTTGATGTGCGAGCCTCGGGTTCGGGAGTTGGCGAGACCATGCGCGAAGGCGCACAGACGTTGTTCTCCCCACTCCAAGATGCCACATCTGCAGTCACCCGCCCGGTTGTCGGCTTCATCGATGCTCTTTCCGACCTCGCCAGTCTCCGCGAAGAGAACGAGGCGCTGCGACTCGAGAACGAGCAGCTGAAGACTCAGATCGACCAGATCGACAGCATCGAAGCTGAACTAGAACAACTCATGGAGATCAACGATCTCGAGGTTCCCAACGACCTGCCGACTGTGGTGGCCCGCATCACCTCTGCCGGATCGAGTTCGTTCGACCATGTTCGCTACATCGACAAGGGATCTGATGACGGCATCACGATCGGGGCCGCCGTCGTGGACGAGCAAGGTCTGGTCGGGCGGGTCGATTTAGTTCTCGACGATCGCGCTCGGGTCCGGCTGATCCTGGATCCGAATGTTGAAGTCGCCGTGCTTGATCAGTCGACGAGCCAGGCCGGGATCCTCAGGGGAGACAACGAGAACGATCTGGTGTTGCGGGTGTTCGAGGCCGATGAGCCTGCTCGGGCCGGTAGCGCGATCGTGACGGCCGGAAGTAGGTTCCCGCCCGGAATCAGAGTCGGCACGATCACGCAGACGGCTACCGACAATGCAGAGTTCCAGTTGGTGACTCGCGTCACCCCGGCCGTCACCTTCTCCCGTCTCGACTTCGTCAAGGTAATCGTCGGCTACTCACCGCTCGATGCTCCCAGCATCGAGGAGGAGCTGGCTGAGCTGGAACGGACCGAAGACGGCGAAGAGACCACCCCGGATGGCGAAGGCGACAATCTGCCGGCTGCGGATGGATCAGACGAGGGGGAATCGCCATGACTGGGCGCTCGGTTGCCATCTCGATTGGCCTGGTTGTATTGGCCGTTGTTGCACAGACCGCAATGTTTGGTGACGGCAGAATCAACCCGTTTGGTGTGTCGCCGGCAGTTGTGATCGTGGTCGTACTAGCTTGCGCGCGCTACCTGGATCCGGAGCCATCCATCCTGCTTGGCTTCACCGGAGGGATGTTGCTGGACCTTCTCGGTGGATCCCCGCTCGGTCTATGGGCACTGTCCTACACCGTGGCTGTCTACGCTGCGTTGCGTTTTCGGGAGCGCGCCGATGACGGAGCCCTAGTGCTGGCGGTCGGCATTGTTGCCTTCACGCTGCTCGTCAACGCATTGTTTCTCGTCGTCGGTACCCTGTTCGGGGAAAGGTTCTTCACCAGCACGGGATTCATCAAGGACATGGTTGTCCCAGCCTTCTACAACCTCGTCATCGCCGTAGTGGTCTTCCCTTTGGTCACACGCCTGCTCGGCGCGCGGCGGCGTCTCGGCTGGTCGGCATGAAGTCGGGATGGCGTCTCGCCGCGGTCGGTATGGGCTTTGTGGCGATGTTTGCGGTGTTGACCCTGCAGCTGTGGCAGGTGCAGGTTGTGGCCTCCGAGGACTTCGTCGATCAGGCGGAGCAGTCACAGGTCGACACGGTACTGACCCCGGCGCCGCGGGGGCAGATCGTCGACCGCAACGGAGTGAAGCTGGCCGGCACTACCACGGCGCTGTCGGCCGTTGTAGATGGTGCCCTGGTGCCCGAGGACGCGGTGGACGATCTGGTTCCGCTGCTCGCCGCGTTTACCGGGCTATCTAGCGAGGAAGTCGCCCAGATTGTTGAGGATGCACGGGAGCGGGGAGATCGGCGCGTCCTGGTTCGGGAGATGGATCCCGAGGATGCGGTCTTCCTATCGGAGCATCGTGAGGATTTCGTGGGGGTGTCGGTTGTGCCCGTCCCGCAGCGCACCTATCCCAACGGACATCTGGCATCGGGAGTGCTTGGCTATATCGGTCGCCCGAACCAGGCGGATATCGAGGCGGGTGCTCGGTATACGGACATCCTCGGCCGTGCCGGATTGGAAAAGCAGTACGACACCTATCTCCAGGGGGAGGAGGGTGTTATCAAGTTCCAGGTGGATGCCTACGGCAACGTACTCGACGTGCTCGGCGAGGACTTCCCGGGCCCGGGTCATACGCTGGTGACGGAGCTCGATATCGAACTCCAAGAGGTGTTGGAAAACGCCCTCAGCGACGGTCTGGAGCTGGCGCGATCTGAGTACAACGAGGACGGGTGCGACCCTGGTAGCGAAGAAGACGGCACCGAGGACAAGGGTTGTCCGGTCCGTGCCGTTGGCCTCGTCCAGGAGGCAAAGACGGGTGCGATCCTGGCGATGGCCTCGGTTCCCAACTTCGACCCAGGCTTGTTCGTCAAGTTTGATCAGGATGAGTTTGACGCACTCCCGGAGGGTGCACTCACCAACTTCGCAGTGCAGGGCCAATATGCACCCGCATCGACGTTCAAGGCAGTCACCTATGTGATGGCGATGGAGGAGGGAATCTCGCCGGAGGGAGTGGATTCCGTCGAGGACGAGATTCTTTGCTCGGCCCAGTTGGCCGCGGCTGCTCTCGAGGAGGGAAGCACCAAGGTCTTCCGGAACTGGACCCGTGCCGACGATGGCCCGCAGGACATCCACGCCGCCCTGATGCGCTCATGTAACACGTACTTCTGGGAGTTGACTCTGTCGTTGTGGAATCAGTTCAAGGGCACTGCACAGGAGAATCTGCTGCAGGATTGGGCGCGTCGGATCGGGTTCGATGAGGAGACCGGTGTCGATCTGCCGTTCGAGAAGTCCGGCATCATCCCGGATCGCGATCTGTTTGAACGCTGGGACGTCGACGATGACCCTCGCCTTGATCCCAGCCGCAAGGAGTTCGAGAGCCCCTGGTTCGGTGGCGACCTCTTCCAGGCCGCCGTTGGCCAGGGCTCGGTGCTGTCGACACCGCTGCAGCTGGCAACGGGATACGCAGCGCTGGTCAACGGAGGGACTGTGTGGCAACCGCGGGTCGTAGCCGAGATCAGGACCGACGACGGTGCGCTGGTCAGAGAGATGCCGCCGAATGTGCTCAACCGAGTTCCGGAGCTCTCCTCTTCGACGGTGCGGGCACTCCGCAACGACCTGCAGCAAGTGGTCAACAACCCCCGGGGCACTGCGTACTCCGCATTTGCGGATTTCGGTCCGGATAAGTCTCTCGTTGGCGGCAAGACCGGCACCGCCGAGATCATCCGGCAACAGACCGATGACGACGGCAACGTCACCCAGGAGGCCGTGACCAGCGCGCTGTTTGTTGGCGTTGCCCCGATCGACGACCCGGACTACGTCGTGGTTGTCATCGTCGAGCGTGGTGGCAGCGGTGGCGGAATCGCAGCTCCGACCGCCAAGCCCATTCTGCAGTACCTGTTGAATCAGCAAGTGACTGAGATCATCCCGGGCGACAAGGCCGACTGATGGTTCTCACTGCCCGCCGCACCGAACCGGTCACGCTCTTGCAGAGAGAGCGGGCGCTGCGACCCGACGTTGTCCTGATCCTCTCGTATCTGGCTCTCAGCGGCCTCGGACTCGTGATGATCTACTCGGCCTCTGCGCCCAGGCTCATCGCTGAGGGTGGCAGCCCGACCTCGGCGGTGTTTCGGCAGATGATCTTTGTCGGGTTGGGCATTGTCGCGTTCTTTGCCTCATCGCTCATCGAACACCGTACGCTCAAGATGCTGACCCCGATTGCCTATGTAGCCAGTCTGGTAACGCTGGTTGCAGTGTTGTATGCACCGGTCCGCGCCGGGGCTACCCGCTGGATCCCGATCGGCGCATTCCAGTTTCAGCCGTCGGAGGTGGCCAAGATCGCAGTGATTCTGGCGCTGGCTGCGGTTCTCGCCGGCTCCCGCGACAAGGCGCTTCATTGGTCCGAGGTCGCCAAGGCTGTGCTCCTCGTCCTGGTGCCGGCAGTTCTGATTTTCCGGCAACCGGACCTCGGGACCATGCTCGTCTTTGGGTTTGTAGCTGTGGTGATGGTCTTCATCGCCGGAACGACGTGGCGCCAGTTCGCCTTTCTCACCATCGCCGCCGTTGTCGGCGCGGTCAGCCTGTTCGAAGTGGGAGCGATCAAGGACTATCAGATCACCCGGATCACCGCGTTCCTCGATCCGGGTGCGGATGTGGCGGGTGCCGGCTACAACCTGGCCCAGAGCAAGATCGCAATCGGTTCCGGTGGCATTTTCGGCCGGGGGCTCTTTGAAGGAACCCAGACCAATCTGTCGTTCGTTCCCTATCAGTCAACCGACTTCATATTCACTGCAATTGGGGAACAGCTCGGTTTTGTCGGGGCGACGTTGGTGATCGCGTTGTACGCCATCATCACCTGGCGGTTGCTGATTGCCGCGGCGAACGGGCGCGATCGTTTCAGTCAGCTCGTCGCTATCGGGGTTGCGGCGATGCTTGTCTTTCACGCCTTTGTGAACATCGGCATGACCGTCCGGCTGACCCCTGTTACCGGATTGCCCTTACCGTTCCTCAGCGCAGGGGGAACTGCGTATTTGGCGATGAGTATTGCGCTCGGACTGGGACACTCGGTGTGGATGCGGAGGTCGCCGGTCCCCGCGGATGTCGATCTCTGATTCGGAGAATCAGAGATCGAGCGACGAAGCGCCGGGCGCTTCGTCGAGGTGGTGTTGGTACGACAGGGAGGCAACGCCCTGCAGTTTCCGCAGGAAACTGCCAAGGAACTCACGCAGTGAGTTCCCCTCTACCCCCGCACTTCGTGCGGCGATACTTTCCCCCACTCCGCGGGGGGACTGACAAGGACCCCTGCCCAGGTTGAGTTGAATTGCATGGCCCTCAGTCTGAAGTTGCATTGCATGCAACTTCAAATTGATTGCAACGAGTTCCATTGCATGGAACTCGAAGCCGATTGCATCGGCCTCAGTCCTCGACCAGCTGCAGGCGGGTCTGTTTGGCCTCGTGTGGGTCGTAACAGCGACGGCAGCGCGCCTCGTATGCGTCGGTGGCGCCCAGAACAACCAGTTCGTCGGAATCGACCACTCGCTGGGTGAACAAGCCGGGCCCGCCACAGCGATGGCAGACGGCCAGGCTCTTGGTGACGTACTCGGCTCGCAGCATGAGCGAAGGGATCGGCTCGAAGGGGCGGCCCAGGTAGTCGAGATCGAGCCCGGCGACTATCACCTGCTTGCCCGCCTTGGCGAGCAGCGTTGCTACCTCGATCAGGCCGATGTCGAAGAACTGGCCCTCGTCCACGCCGACGACGATGGTCTTGTCCTCGACTGCGGAGAGAAGCTCAACGGAGTCTTTGACCGGCTGGGCGGCAACCGACAGGTTGCTGTGCGATACGACCTGCTTGTCGGCATACCGTGTATCCAGCTCGGGTTTGAAAATCTGGGTCGGGATTCGCGCCAGCTGGTAGCGGATGACCCGGCGGATGAGCTCCTCGCTCTTGCCGGAAAACATTGGACCGGAAATGACTTCGAGCCAGCCCTGTTCGGAACGTCGATGCATGTGTGGTGAGCGTAGCAGTTGGAGCACCGAAATCGGTATGTGGCGGCGCGGATGGGATTCGGCAATTGCCGCTTGGGTTTTCGTAGTTTTTCGCGCGTCTTCTGCTACTCTGCGAAGTCGCCGGGCCGCGCTGACCGCGGCCGAGTTTCTCGATTTTGGGATAGGGGATGCGGGCCAGCTTCGCACATCCGAGCTCATCGAATCACCCGGGCTTAGCCGGGTTCATTGCCGCCTTCGTGAGGTGGTCGGCAGGCGCTCGCTTCTTCGAGAACACTCTCCCGGCGACGGCATATGGGCCGTCAGCATCGTCCCGCCCGGTTGGGCGTCTCAAGGAGATCATCAATGGCATTGTTCCGCAGAAAGACCGCGCGGGTTGTCCGCCGGGGAGCGGTCCAGGAACCACAACGGACAGAACGGGAGCAGAAGCCATCCGGCTCTAAGGGCGGAAGCGCCCAAAGGTCGAAACAGCAACGCGACCGCAGCAGGCAGAAGAGCGGGCGCGGCAACACATCTCGCCGCAGCGGAGCGGCACGCAGCGAGGAACGCCGCAAAACCCGGCCCCATCTCGAGGTTGTGCCGCCACCGAATACAGCACGCAAGCAGATGTTGGTGCGGTCCAGTCCTCACCAAACCCAGATCGTGGTGCTGGAGGGACCGATCCTTGTCGAGCACTACGTCGCCCGGTCGGACCAGAGGTCGCTCGTCGGTAACGTCTACCTGGGCAAGGTCCGCAATGTGTTGCCCGGGATGGAGGCGGCCTTTGTCGACTTCGGCGAAGGCAAGAATGGTGTTCTCTACGCAGGTGATGTGAACTACGACGACGCCGAGATCGAAGGCAAGTCGCGTCGTATCGAGATGGTGATGAAGCCGGGCGACACCGTGCTCGTTCAGGTGGTGAAGGACGCGCTGGGTCACAAGGGAGCCCGGCTCACCAACCAGATCAGCCTCGCCGGCCGGTATCTGGTTTTGGCGCCGGACTCCGACGTCAGAGGAATCTCTAGACGCCTTCCCGATGAGGAGCGACGTCGCCTGCGCTCGGTCATCGGCGAGGTGCGTCCGAAGGGGATGGGAGTCATTGTCCGTACTGCTGCAGAAGGCGCATCGAAGGAGGACATCCAAGCCGACATCAAGCGCCTACTCCGCATTTGGGAAGGAATCGAGTCCAACACCGGGTCCAAGGCTCCTGCTCTTCTTCACGAAGAGCCCCCACTCGTGCTGCGAGTGATCCGGGAGCACTTCACCAGCGACTTCCGCAGGCTGCTCGTGGACGATCCCAAGACCTATGAGCAGGCACTGGCCTATCTCGAGGGCACCGAGGCCGATTTACTCGACAAGGTGAAGCTCTATGAAGACGAACTGGGGCTGTTCGAGCGGTTCCACGTTGAAGACCAGCTCCGCAAGGCGCTCGATCGCAAGGTTTGGTTGCCCTCCGGCGGGCATGTTGTAGTCGACCGCACCGAAGCTCTCACCGTCATCGACGTGAACACGGGCCGCTTTGTCGGTCGCTCCAACCTCGAAGAGACGGTCCTGCAGAACAACCTCGAGGCTGCGGAAGAGATAGCGCGGCAACTGCGACTGCGTGACATCGGCGGCATCATTGTCATCGACTTCATCGACATGGAGATCGCCAAGAACCGCGCCGCCGTGCTGCAACGCTTGCGTGAGCACCTGGCCAAGGACAAGACCCGCACCCAGGTATTCGATGTTTCCAATCTCGGCCTGGTCGAGATGACCCGCAAGAATGTGTCTGCAGGTCTGCTGGAGTCATTCAGCGATGTGTGCCCGCAGTGCAACGGTCGTGGTGTCGTGCTCTACGAGGAAGCGGCCACTACGGGATCGCCGCTTCCGGTCGGCGAGGCGGAGGAAGCCTGAGCACCGGCTTTTCGCCTCGTCGAACGTGTACTAACATGCGCCGGCGCTCACCCAGGTGCCTAGTTGTTCGCGGCGTGAGCGTGTACCGGCACGATGAGTTGTCCGGGGATCTCGGAGGAAATGATGTACGCGATCATCCGCGCCGGCGGAAAACAATCAAAGGTCAGTGAAGGCGACGTTCTCGACGTAGAGCGGCTCAAGGCGACCGGTGAGGTCTCCTTCACACCGTTGCTGATCGTCAAAGACGACGGCACCGTCATTTCCGACGCCAAGAAACTAGAGAAGGCCAAGGTCACCGCAGAGGTGCTCGGTGAGCATCGTGGCGACAAGGTCGAGGTCTTCAAGTACAAGAACAAAACCGGCTACCGCAGGCGCGCCGGTCATCGCCAGACCTACACCACGATCAAGGTGAAAAAGATCACGATGACTGCGGCCAAGAAGAAGGCAGCCAAGAAGGCCGCAGCGAAAGAAGAAGTCGCGGCAGCCGAGGAGAAGTAGCTCATGTCAAAGACAAAGTCGGGTGGTTCAACCCGGAACGGTCGCGACTCAGCGGCGAAGCGGCTCGGCCCTAAGGCCTTCGACGGCCAGACAGTGACGGCGGGCTCGATCCTGGTTCGGCAGCGGGGTACCCGTATCCATCCCGGTAACAACGTGGGTCGCGGCGGCGACGACACCCTGTTCGCCAAGATCGACGGTGTCGTCGAGTACGGAACCCGCAAGGGTCGTCGCCAGGTGAGCATCGTCGCGTCCGAGTAGCGCGGGAAGCCCGGGTGGCTTCATTCGTAGACCGGGTAACGATCCACGTGCAAGGTGGCTCGGGAGGCGCGGGCGTTGCCTCTTTCAAGCGGGAGCGCGGCAAGCCGCGGGGGAAACCGGTTGGCGGCTCCGGCGGCAGCGGCGGAGCGGTGTTTGCCGAAGCCGACCCGTCTGTCTCCACCCTCTTGCGTTATGCCCGCAAACCGCACTGGAAAGCGGCCTCGGGTACCCATGGTGAGGGTGAGTTGCGGCACGGGCGATCCGGCGACGATCTGGTTCTCCCGGTTCCACTTGGAACCCTCGTGCGTGATCCCGACGGCACCGTACTTGCCGATCTCGTCGAGCCGGGGCAGCGGGTTCGTATCGCTGCCGGCGGTCGATCCGGCCGGGGCAATGCCGCCCTGGTTGCGCGGCATCGAAAGGCTCCTACCTTTGCCGAGCAGGGTGAGTATGGCGAAGAGAGGTCGGTCGTCCTCGAGCTGAAGCTGATCGCTGACGCTGCCCTGGTCGGCTACCCGAACGCAGGCAAGTCAACCCTGATCAGCCGAGTCTCCGAGGCCAAGCCGAAGATCGCCGACTATCCCTTCACCACGCTCGTCCCCAATCTCGGCGTTGTCGCCCTCGAAGACTACGAGTTCGTGATGGCCGACATCCCCGGCCTCGTGGAAGGAGCGGCCTCCGGCAAGGGGCTCGGGCACGAGTTCTTGCGCCATGTTGAGCGCGCCCGGGTGCTGGTGATTCTGCTCGATCCCACAGGTCTGCAAACCGATCCGCCGCAGCGCCAGCATGACGTACTGGTCACCGAGCTCGAGCAGCATTCTCCCGAGTTGGCGGCCCGGCGCAGAGTGATAGCTCTCAACAAATGTGATGCAATCCATTCCACCGAGCAGTACCAGAAGTGGGCGGAAGAGAACGGGATCGAGCTCTATCCGATCTCGGGGATAACGGGCGAAGGTATCGACCGCATGCTCTTCGCCGTCGGCTCCGAGATCGAGAGGCACCTTCGCGAAGCTCCGGATCGCGAGGGGTTCATCCTCCATCGACCGCTGCCGGAGGCCTTCACGATCAGCCGGTTGGGTGAGGAGTGGGTGGTCTCGGGCAAGGCTGCGGAACGCGCAGTCAATCTCGATGATCTCACCGTGGCCGAGGCCGCCGATTTCGCGGCTAAGCGCCTTGCCCGACTCGGTGTCGATGAAGCCCTGGCCGCAGCCGGTGCAGTTGCCGGGGATGACGTTCGCATCGGCGATATCGTCTTCACCTACGAGCCCCGAGACGAAGCCTGGAATAGGGAAGAGGACGAGTGAGGACTCCAGCTGCCGCCGGAAGCCCGATCGTAATGAAGGTGGGTTCTTCGAGTCTTGCCCTCTCCGCCGGCGGGATCGACCCGGTCGGTCTGGAGCGCACGGTCGAGCAGGTTGCCGCGCTCTGGCACACCGGGTACCCCACTGTGCTGGTTTCATCCGGTGCGGTCGCAGCCGGGGTCTCCACGATGGGTCTCGAGCAACGTCCCGCTGATCTGCCCGGCCTGCAGGTGGCAGCCGCCGTCGGGCAGGGGAAGCTGATGGAGAGCTATGCGCGGGAGTTCGCCAAGCGGGGTCTGATCGTGGGCCAGGTGTTGATCACCCGGGATGTAGTTGCCGGCCGCGGCCAGTATCTCCACGCCCGGGAGGCTCTGGAGCGGATGCTGTCGCTGGGAATCGTTCCCATCGTCAACGAGAACGACACCGTTGTCGTGGATGAGCTGAAATTCGGTGACAACGACCGCTTGGCGGCAATCGTGTCGCACCTCATCGATGCTGCGCTGCTCGTGATCCTCACCGACACCCCCGGGCTCTACGACAGTGACCCACGTCTCGATCAGGAGGCTCAACTGCTGACGGCAGTCAAGGACACCGATGAGCGACTCGATGCAATCCACCGCAATCGCAGCACCGGTTCGATGGGGTCCGGTGGTGTCGCTACGAAGATCGCTGCTGCTCGCATGGCGGCCTGGTCGGGCGTTCCCACGGTGATCGGCGACGCCGCAGAGCCGGATGCGGGCACCCGTGCGGTCACTGGTGAGGAATTCGGAACCTGGGTTGCGCCCCGGGACAACAGGCTGCCCGCCCGCAAACTCTGGATTGCATTTGGCCTGCCGTCATGGGGTCGGGTGACCATCGATGACGGAGCGGCGCGGGCACTCTGCGACAGGGGCAGTTCTCTGCTTGCGGTTGGCGTCGTCGCGGCAGAGGGCGATTTTTCGGTAGGTGATGCCGTCGAGGTCATCGATACCAACGGCGACCTCATCGGGAAGGGTCTGGTCGGGGTTGGATCGTCGATGCTCCGCCAGGTCGCCGGCCGCCATACCTCCGAGGTGGGCGGCGAGGTCATCCATCGCGACGATCTGGTGATGCTTGTCTAGAGCGACGCTCAGTCAGACGGCTCTGATCATCTGTCCTCCCATGCCGTTCAGCTTCCGAGCTCGACCGGGATGATTGCTCCGTCAGTCAATGAGCAGACCCACATCGTGCTGCCGTGCAAGACGGCATCGCTGAGGCACGAGAACTCGTCCGCTTCCTCGAGATCCTCGGGCGCCGGCGTCGCGATCACGGTTGGATCGCCGACTACGTCGCCGGTACTCGGGTCAACCTGAGTAACAGTGGCGTCCGCGCAGTCAGTTATCCACAGATAGCCTTTGGCATACAAGATGCCGCGCGGCCACCTGCCGAGTTTGCCGAGTTCCTCTGACGTTCCGCTATCGGGATCGATCCTCACTACTCGGCTCGGCATTTCACCCCCGGATTCCAGGTCGAATGTGACCAGCCATGGAATGCCACTGGTGACTGTCATGGCGTGGGCGCCGATCGAATGGTTGTCTTCGCCGGATACCACGGCGACCCGGATTGCAGTATCGGTGTCTGGGTCAATCCGATAAACGTTCACGTAGCCCGAATCCCCATCACAAAAGGTCAGCGCCCAGATCGCATCGTCGTATGCCTCAAGCTGGAGCAGGGATGGCGTTTGGCCGGCGCCCGGCGTTAGGCACACTCCTTCGATCGGGATGCGGGCCGTCACTGTGCGCTCGTGCGGATCGATCCGGATGATGCTGGCATTGGCAACGGCCTGCCCGGACTCGACGGCGACCCAGAGTGACCCGAAGGCGGCGGCGAAATGGTTCGATTCCTCGAATCGGGGCATCGATCCGACTATCTCCATCGTCTCCCGATCGATCTCCAACCAGGACTCGGCCATCAGCCAAACATGGCCATCGAGAACTGCGACATCCATCGCGCCATCTATGGTCTTCATCACGCGTGCCGCTTCACCCGAGGCGGGGTCAATTCGGGCAAGGGTGCCTTCTTCCGCGGACGTCACCCAGACGTACTCATCGTCGGCCTCGGCTCGGAGGAATGCGCCAACGACGACCGGTTCTCCGGCAGCTATCGCGGGCGGCACCGTCACCGGCTCATCCTCGGGGATCTGTGTCACCTCGACCCTTGTGGGTGTTGTCTGTGGTGATGTCTCCGGGATCTCATCCGCCACGACTTCCGGTTGTCCCGAAGTTGTCTCGGAAGTCTCCGACGTCGACTCATTGCATGCCGCCAGCAGCATCGAGACCAGGATCATGATCAAAGGGCAGATACGGTTCCTCATCAGAAACCTCCTTCGCTCAATTCACGGTGACTTGCTCCGCTCCTTATTGTCTTCCGAGTGAGCCGCGAGAGGATGA
>Ga0180435_10001977_pt1 | contig 21037 bp, 23 predicted proteins | sample SS_ome_3_FD_132467 | JGI IMG/M metagenome (GOLD analysis project Ga0180435, IMG submission 132467) | Hypersaline lake sediment archaeal communities from the Salton Sea, California, USA - SS_3_S_1 metaG | ecosystem: Environmental > Aquatic > Non-marine Saline and Alkaline > Hypersaline >...
CGACCACGCCCACCTGGTGATGGTGCCGAACCCGGCGCACAACCCGGACGGCGACTTCGCGCTGCGCCACGCACGGCTGAGCGAGGACGGGCCGGACAAGCTGACCTACAGCGGCATCGCCGTCTACCACCCCAGGCTTTTCGAGGGCTGCAGTCCCGGCAAGTTCTCGATGGTTCCGCTGCTGCGGCGCGCGATGCGCGAGCATTTCGTGACCGGCGAACGCTACGACGGGCCGTGGAACGACATCGGCTCGCCCGCACGCCTGGACCAGGCGCGGCGAGCGGAAGACCCGGCTGACGAGTGAGCGGGGCCGGCGCCAGTAGGTCTTTCAGACCCGCGCCCCATGACCGTTGTACATTGGTGTTGTACTGTGGTATAACACCTATACACAAGGATCATACTTACGGAAGTCCATCATGAAGACGATTCGCAATACCTATCTCCTGTTTCCGCTGTCACTCGCGCTGGCGCTCGGCGCCTGCGGCAAAACCGAGGAGCCCGAAGCCTCGCCCGAGTCGCAGCATTTGCTGGCCTTCGTGCCCGCCGACACGCCGTACCTGATGGCCAACCTGCAGGCGCTGCCGGACGAGGTCATCGACGCGAACTTCGAGCGGCTGCGCCCGGCGCTGGAGGAAACCCAGGTGCAGTTGACCCGGCTGCAGGCACGTATCGAGGCCGGCGAATCACCGAGCGGGGACGACACAGTGGACCGCCTCGTACTGGCGGTACTGGCCGAACTGGATGGAAACCTCAGCCGCGAGGGCCTGGAACGCCTGGGTTGGGACACGAACCAGACGGGCGCGATGTACGGCGTCGGCGCCTTTCCGGTGGTTCGCATGGCCCTGAGCGACCCGGCGGCGTTGCGCGCGACCATACAACGTATCCTGCAGAACGCCGCGGTCGAAGCCCCGGAGTCGGAGTTCCAGGGCAAGACCTATTGGCGGGTCACCGCGGACGACACGTCCGAAATGCCGCTGGCGGGTTACATCGCCATCCTCGACGACCACATGGCCGCAGGCCTGTACCCGATCGCTGCCGAGGCCGACTTCCTGCCCGGCCTGCTGGGCCTCGAAATGCCGGCCAACAACGATGCCGCGGCGAGCCTCGCCCGGCTCAACGCGAAGCACGGCTACTCGCCCTACTTCAGCGGCTGGCTCGACCTGCACCGCCTGGCGGACGAGTTCATGGACCCCGAGGCGCGCACCGCGCGCACCCTGATGGGGATGGACGCCTACGACATGGACGACCTGTCGCCGGAGTGCGTCGCCGAGACGCACGCCATCATCGACAACATGCCGATGGTCAGCGGCGGTTTCACCGAGGTCAGCACGGACGCGATGAGCTACCGCGTGGTCGCTGAGACCCCGGCCGACCTGGCCGACCGGCTCGTCGGCCTGGTCGCGCGGATGCCGGCCGCACGGCCGCTGGCCGACCACCTCGCCGAGCTTTCTTTCGGCATCAAGGTGGGCGCCGTCCGCGACTTCCTGCGCGAAAAGGCCCAGGCCGTGGTCGACGCGCCCTACCGGTGCGAGCACTTCGCCGACCTGAACGCGCAGGCGGAACAGGTGCTGACCCAGGTTACCCAGCCTCTGCCGCCTTTCGTCAACAACTTCCGTGGCATTCACCTGAGCATCAAGGACCTGGTGTTCGCAGAGGGCCAGGACCTGCCGAAGGACATCCGCGGCCACCTCGCCGTGCACGTCGAGCAGCCGGAGATGTTCGTCGGCATGGCGCAGATGTTCCTGCCCGACCTGAGCGAGTTGCAGCTGGCCCCCGGCTCGGACCCGGAGCGGGTGCCCGAGTTCCTGATCTCGATCCAGGGCGTCACGGCCTATGCCGCCATGTCCGACCGGGCGATCGGCATCTCGCTCGGCCAGGGCGAGCAGGACACGCTGATCGAATTCCTGGAGATGGACGCCGGCGAGGAAGGAACGCTGATGTCCGCCGACTACGACAGCGCGGCCCTGCAGGAACTCCAGCAGCGCCACCTGCCGGCGCCGCCTGCCGACGACCCGGACGATCCGCTGATCGCGCTGTCCGAAGCCTGGTCGGAAACCGCCCAGGCCGCCAGCGACCGCACCCACGTGGAGGTGAAATTCACGCCCGCAGGGTTGGTGGTGGATAGCCGCGTGAGCTACAAGCCGGCCGAGTAGTCGAGACCTGCAGGACCGGGGTCAGGGTAGCGGGGCTACCCTGACCCCATGTTTTTCAGCACCTCGCGCGCCAGCGGCACCGTGATCTTCCGCTTGGTCACGAAGGCCGCGTCCTTCAGCCCCTCCACCACCGCCAGCAGCGACGCCATGTCGCGGCGGCTCGTGCGCAGCACGTAGGCCTCTACTTCGTCCGGCAACTCGATATGCAGGCTGCGCGCCCGCTGGCGCAGGATGGCGGACTTGGCCTCGTCGTCAGGCACGGAGAGCTTCAGGCGCACGCCCCAGGCCAGCCGCGACTCCAGGTCGGGCAGGTCGAATTCCAACGAACTCAGCGGTTCACGGCTGGCCACCAGCAAGCGCCCGCCGGACGCCCGGACCTCGTTGAAACAGCGGAACAGCGCCCGTTCCCATGCCGGGTTGCCGGCGGCGCGGTCCACGTCGTCGACGCACACCACGTCCAGTCCCTGCAACCCCTCCAGCCCGGCCGCGGCCGCCTCCGGCAAGTGTTTCAGGGCGATGTAGAAGGCGCCCAGGCCGCGTTCGCGGGCCGCGTGGCAGAGCGCGTTCAGCAGGTGTGACTTGCCGGAGCCCTCGGGCCCGGACAGGAACAGGCTGGCGCCGGTCTCGTCCAGCAGGTGGCGAACCGCCTTCAGCGCAGCGGCGTTCGGACCGGCGACGAAGTCCTCGAAACGGTCCGGCCGGGGGGGTTCGAGTTGCAGGGGAATCTGCGGGGAGAACAGCACTCAGGGCGCCTCGTCCTCACCGGGCTGCCTGGCGGTGGGATTCGCTACGGCCGAGCGGGTATAGAGGACGCTCTCGCGGTAGCGCCGGTTCAGGTGCCGCACCAGCACGTTCAGCGCGGCGGCCACCGGCAGCGCCAGCAGGATGCCCAGGAAGCCGAACAGCTGTCCGCCGGCGAGCACCGCGAAGATCACGGCCACCGGGTGGAGCCCGATGCGGTCCCCCACCAGTTTGGGTGTCAGCACCATGCCTTCGAGCATCTGGCCGACGCCGAACACCAGCAGCACGAATACGAGGTGCCAGATGTCGCCGAACTGGAACAGGGTGGCGATCACGCCGGCGATCACGCCGATGAAGGTCCCGAGGTAGGGCACGATGCTCAGCAGACCGGCGGCGAGACCGATGATGAAGGCCAGGTCGAGGCCGACGAGCCACAGGCCCAGCGCGTAGATCACGCCCAGGGCGACCATCACCAGCAACTGGCCGCGGATGAATGCGCCCAGCACTTCGTCTACTTCACGCGCCACCTGGCTGACGGTCGGCTCGACCGAACGCGGCAACAGCTGCCGCACGCCGTCGACCAGCTTGTCCCAGTCGCGCAGCAGGTAAAAGGTCACCACCGGTATCAGTACCAGGTTCATCAGCCAGTTGACCGCGGCCTGGCCGCCCCGCGAGACCGTGCCCAGCACCCCCAGCATGGCGCTGCCGGCTTCCTGCCAGTAATCCTTGGCGTTGTCCAGCAGGGCCTCGAGGTCCAGCGAAGTGTCGGTGAGCCCGAACTGCGCCTGCACCCACGGGACGGCCGACCCGACCAGCCAGTCCAGCATTTCGGGCGCCCGCTCCACCAGGTGCTTCACCTGCTCGGCCAGCAAGGGGATCACGATCAGCAACAGCAGGCCGATCACCAGGGTCATCAGGATGAACACCAGCACGACCGACACGGTGCGGCTGATCGGCCACTTGAAAAACCGCATGCGCTCGAAGCGATCGACCAGGGGGTCGCCCAGGTAGGCCAGGCCGGCCGACACCGCGAACGGCGTGATCACGGGCGCCAGCCGGTACAGCAGCCAGCCGCCCAGCAGGATCAGCGCCAGTGCAAACCAGGGTCGGGATTCCTGCATCATCGGTTCGCTCCTCCGTACGTCCAGGTGCCGCCGTCCTCCGAGGGTTCGAGCAGGCCGTCGCGCTCGAACGATTCGAGCAGGTACTGCGGCAGGGCGTTCAGGGCCAGGCCGAACGTGACCTCGCCGGGCCGCGCCGAACGCACGGTCACACTGTCTACGACGGCCACGCTCTGCAGGTACGCCAGGCAGGCCTGGTAATCGGCGGAGCCGTACAGCCCGGTAACGGTCACGTCCCGGCTGGACGCGAACAGCTCGTCCGCCTGTATCACGCTGCTCGCCGCGACGCCGTCGATGGCCCATTGCAGGCCCTCGGCCAGCGCGCGTTCCAGGTCGATGTCCCGCAGGCGCGAGGACAGGTGCTCGCCGCGGAAACCGAGGTTGGCGCGAACGCCCCACTCGACCCCTTCCCGGCGCGCGGCGAGGATCAGCACGCCGACACCGGTGGCGCTGGCCAGTTCCTCGGTGTAACCGCCCCACAGCAGCTGCATGTCGACCGGGTACATTCCGTCCTCGTCGGGCCGCGGCCAAAGCAACGGCTGCCCGCGCCCCTGGGCCACGTCCCCGAGCGCGTCCTGCAGGTAGTCCAGTTCCAGGGGCATCACTGTCCTGCCGCGCCCGTCGTCGACCACGACCCAGACCTCCAGCGCCGGTCGTGCCGATCGCCACAGGGGCAGCTGTAACTCGCGTGCGAGCTCGTCGACCCGGGACGGCGTGAAGCGGGCCAACAGGCGCCGTTCCTCGTACAGGCTGCCGTCGGCCAGCGGACGCTCGAAGTTCTCGTAGTAAAAGGTGACCAGGATCGCCGGCGCCATCGCGGTCGCTGCTTCGGCGCCCTCGACGTTCTCCAGGCTGCGCAGGCCACTGTACTTCTGCAGTACGTTGGCGAGCGCCAGCGGCAGCGCGCGGTTGCGCTCATCGGCGGAGGTGTCCGCGACGGCCACGGAACCCGTGTAGACGTCCACGTCGACCGCCTTGGCGCAGGGCGCCAGCGCCATCGTCAGGATCAGCAGAAGGAAAAATCGGGCCATGTTCAACGCGGTGCGCAAAGAGCAAATAAGATACCATAGGCGCCCTGACCGACCTAACTGAACGAGCCCCTGGAAAAGACCTTGAGCACAGCTTCGAAGGACCCGCAGAGCCTCTCCTATCGCGACGCCGGCGTCGACATCGACGCGGGCAATGAACTCGTCGAACGCATCAAGCCCGCCGTGCAGCGCACGCTGCGCCCCGAGGTCCTGACCGGGCTGGGTGGTTTCGGCGCCCTGTTCCGGATGGATCTCGATCGCTGGCGGGAACCGTTGCTGGTTTCCGGCACCGACGGCGTGGGCACCAAGCTGATGCTGGCCCGGATGCTCGGGCGCCACGACACCATCGGCATCGACCTCGTCGCCATGTGCGTGAACGACATTCTCACCGCGGGCGCCGAACCGCTGTTCTTCCTGGATTACTTCGCTACCGGCCGGCTGGCGCTGGAAGAGGCCGAGCAGGTGATCGGCGGCATCGCCGAGGGTTGCCGCCAGGCCGGTTGCGCCCTGATCGGCGGCGAAACGGCCGAAATGCCCGGCATGTACGGCGACGGCGAGTATGACCTCGCCGGGTTCACGGTCGGCGCGGTCGAGCGCTCCGAGTTGCTCGACGGCAGCCGCATTCGCGCCGGCCATCGCTTACTCGGCATGGCTTCCAGCGGGCCGCATTCGAACGGTTATTCGCTGATACGGAAAGTCATCGAAGTGTCGGGGGCCGATCTCGACCAGGCCATCGCGGGCGCGGACGGATCACAGACCACGCTGGGCGAAGCCCTGCTGGCGCCAACGCGAATTTACGTGCGCCCGGTGCTGGACCTGCTGGCCGGCGGCGGCATCGACGGGCTGGCCCACATCACCGGCGGCGGCCTGACCGAGAACATCGTGCGCGTGCTGCCCGACGGCCTCGGCCTGCGCATCGACACCTCCGCCTGGCAACGCCCGGAAGTGTTCGGCTGGCTGCAGCGTGAGGGCAACATCGCGGAAGCCGAGATGTTGCGCACTTTCAACTGCGGTATCGGCATGGTGATGCTGGCGCCCGCGGAGCGCGCGCAGGACCTGATCGACCGTTCGGCCGCAAGCGGCATCCCCTGCTGCGAAATCGGGGCGGTCACGACCGCCGGCACCAAGCGGGTGGAGTACGTCGCTTGAACCCGGTGCGCAAGGCCACGGTGCTGATTTCCGGCACCGGCAGCAACCTGCAGGCCCTGATCGACGCGGTCGACGCGGGCCGGCTCAACCTGGATATCGTCCACGTCATCAGCAACGTCGCCGATGCGCCGGGGCTGCAACGGGCGGAACGGGCCGGTATCCGCAGCAGCATCCTGGAACACGGCCGCTTCGCCGACCGCGCCGACTTCGACGCCGCCCTGGCGCTGCTGATGGCGGCGGACGAGCCCGACCTGGTGATTCTGGCCGGGTTCATGCGGATCATCGGCGACGCGGTGCTGGAACCTTTCGCCGGCCGCATGATCAACCTCCACCCCGCTCTGCTGCCCAAGTACCGGGGCGTCAATACCTACCAGCGGGCGCTCGACGCGGGCGACGACATCCACGGCGCGAGCATCCACTTCGTCACCGCCGAACTGGACGGCGGCCCGGTGCTTTCGCAGGTCGAGATCCCCATCCTGGAGGACGACGACGCGACCACGCTGGCGGCCCGTCTCGGCCCGAAAGAACACGAACTCATCGTGGCCTCGGTGGAATTCCTGACCCGCCACGCGGTCGAATGCGGCGATGGCACCATCACGATCGACGGCAAACCGCTCCGGGCGCCCTACCGTTTGCAGGCAGATGGCACGCTGGGCGCCTGAACCCGCGCTGTGGCTGGCCGGCTTGCTGCTGGCCGCCTGGTCGGCGCCGCTGTGGGCAGACCTCAGCCCCTACGACGCGCGCTACTCGATTTTCCGCAACGGCAAGATCATCGGCAAAATGGACATCACGCTCGAGCAGAACGGCGAGCAGTGGGAGCTGCGCAGCGACGGCGGCGGCACCCACGGGCTGGCCCGCATCCTGGCGGCGCAAGACCGCGAACGGGTGGTCGGCGAGTGGGACGGCGTCCGCTTCCGGCCCTCGTTCCACCGGCGCCATACGCGCGTCGCCGCGATCGACGATGTGTGGGAAACCACCTTCGACTGGAGCGCCGGGCAGGTCACCGTGGTCCACGACGGCAAGCAGACGTACGTGCTGCCGTTCGAGGACGAGGCCTTCGATCCACTGTCACTGAAGCTGGAAATGCGGCGGCGCCTCGAGTTCGACGACCCCGACCTCAGTTTCATGATGGTCGAGGAGGACGAAATCGAGCAACAGAACTTCCGCATCCTGGAAACCGAGTGGCTGGAAACGTCGCTGGGCTGCCTCGAAACCACCCCGATCGAGAAAATCCGCAACAACAACCGGCGCTACACGCGCGCCTGGCACGCCCCCGCGCTCGGCAACATCGAGGTGCGGGTCGAGCATGGCAAGACCGGCGGCGACCACCTGGAGATGAGGATCACCGGGCTGACGCTGAACGGTGCAACGGTGGAAGCCAGGCCGGGCTGCGCGGCGCGCCAGTCGGCGTCCACCGAACTGACATTGAGGAGCGAGGGATGAAACGTCTGCTGCTGGCGCTTCTGCTGGTCTCTGTTCTGCCGGCCTGCCAGGTCAACCCCGTCACCGGCAAGAGCAATTTCCAGGTGTACGGCACCGACTGGGAGCGCCAGGTCGGCGCGGAAATGTACGCCCCGCTCAAGCAGTCGCAGGGCGGCGAATTCGTTCTGGACCCGGAACTAACCGCGTACGTTCAGGACGTCGGCACGCGTCTTGCCGAACGCTCGCGCCGCGAAGGCGAACTGGACTACGAGTTCAGCATCCTGAATGACTCCGTGCCCAACGCCTGGGCGCTGCCCGGCGGCAAGATCGTGGTCAACCGCGGCCTGCTCACCGAGCTGGAATCGGAAGCCGAACTCGCCGCCGTGCTGGCCCACGAGATCGTCCACGCCGACGCCTCGCACGGCGCCCGTGCGCAGTCCAAGGGCATGATCACGCAGTCGGCCGCGGTGATCAGCATGGTCGTGCTGGGCAGCACCATCGACAACCAGCAGGCCCGCGAGGTGGCCATGATGGTGCCGGCCATGGGCGCCCAGATGCTGACCCAGAAGTATGGCCGCGACGCCGAGCGCGAATCCGACGAGTACGGCATGCGCTACATGCGCGAAGCCGGTTACGACCCCCAGGGGGCGGTTGAACTGCAGGAAACCTTCGTCGAACTCTCGGAAGGGCGCAACCAGGACTGGCTGAGCGGCCTTTTCGCCTCGCACCCGCCGTCGCGCGAGCGCGTCGAGAACAACCGCCGCACCGCGCGCAAACTGCCGCCGGGCGGTGAACTGGGCCGCGAACGCTACCGGGAGAAAACCGCCTACCTGAGGCGCGTGCAACCCGCCTACGAGGCCTACGACGAGGCCCAGGAGGCCCTGGCCGACGACGATGTCGCCCGCGCCCGGGAGCTCATCGACCGCGCCCTGTCCATCGAACCGCGCGAGGCGCTGTTCCTGCAATTCCAGGGCGACCTGTATGCGCTGGACGGCGAAACGGAGCAGGCGTTATCGCTCTACCGGCGTTCCCTCGAGTCCAACCCGGACTTTTTCTACGGTTACCTGCGCCAGGGCCAGATGGAATACCGGCTCGACCGGTACGACGCCGCGCGGAGCAGCCTGGACCGCAGCAACGGCCTGATGCCCACGGCGGAGGCCCACTACCTGCTGGGCATGATGGACAAGCGGCAGGGCAACCTGAACGGCGCGATGACGCATTTCAGGACCGCGGCCCGCTCCGAGTCCGAGACAGGCGCCAGGGCCGTCAACGAACTGGTCCGACTCGACCTCGGCCAGAACCCTTCCGCCTACATCGCCTCGCGCGCGGCCGTGGATTCCGGCGGTCGGGTCTCGGCCCAGTTTCTGAACCGCACCGAGGTCGCCGTGCGTGACGTGGAAATCTCTTACGCCTGGCTGGACGATGCAGCCCAGACACGCCGCGGCTCCCAGGTGTACCGCGGACCGCTGCAGGGCGGCCAGCAGGCCGAGCTGTCGCTGGGCATCCGCATCGCCAACCCTGCCGAACTCGACCGCCGCGTCCGCGTGGAAGTCACCGCCGCCGAGATCGCCGATTGATTTGTAGGAGGCGCGTAAGCGGCGACTGAAAAAAGGGGCCAAAAAATGGGGCCGGATACATTTTATGTGAGCATAAAATGTATCCGGCCCCATTTTTTTCCGGGCCTACGAAATGATCAGCCTTGCTCCGAGGGGGCGATCGTTTTCAGGCCGAGGGCGTGGATTTCGTTGCCCATTTTACTGCCGAGCGTGGCGTAAACCATGCGGTGCCGCTTGATTGTCGGGACCCCCTCGAAAGACGGGCTCACGACCACCGCTTCGAAGTGCGTTCCGTCCTCGCCGCTGACCCGAACGTCCGCATCCGGCATTCCGTCGCGGATCATTTGCTCTATTATTACGCTATCCATAGACTAATCACCCTCGTAACAGCTTGCAGCCCGGCCGCGACCGGTTTTGGAAGCCGGACATCATAATGGAATCGCGCGATATTCTAAACTCATCCGGTAGCCCATGCTGATCTCGGTAGCACAGATCATCGGCGGATTCATCTTGCTGGTCTGGGGCGCCGACCGGTTGGTCGCGGGCGCCTCCGCGCTGGCCCGCAACCTGGGCGTATCGCCGCTGGTCATCGGCCTGACCATCATCGCCTTCGGCACCTCCGCGCCCGAACTGGTGGTCTCGGGCGTGGCCGCCTACCGCGGCAATCCCGGTCTGGCGGTGGGCAACGCGATCGGCTCGAACATCGCGAACATCGGCCTGATCCTGGGCCTTACCGCCATCGTGTACCCGCTGCGGGTCGAATCCGAGACCCTGAAGCGCGAGTACCCGATGCTGATGCTGATAATGATCGCCAGTTTCATCATGGCCGCCGACCTGGTCTTCAACCGCACCGAGGGCGTGTTGCTGCTCACCGGCCTGGTGGCGCTGGTGATCTGGATGATCCGCTACGGACTGCAGGGCGGCACCGACGACATACTGGCCGAGGAGTTCGAAGCCGAGATTCCCCGCGACATGCCCACGGGCCACGCCACGGCCTGGCTGCTGGTCGGCCTGGTGGTCCTGCCGCTCAGTTCCAGCTTCCTGGTCGATGGCGCCGTGTTCATCGCGCGCAGCCTGCACGTTTCGGAGGCCGTCATCGGCCTGACCATCATCGCCTTCGGCACCAGCCTGCCCGAACTGGCGGCGGCATTGACCAGCGCGTTGCGCCAGGAGGACGACCTGGCGATCGGTAACGTGATCGGCTCCAACATGTTCAACATCCTCGGCGTGCTCGGCATCGCCGCGACGGTCAAGCCGGTCGCCGTCGACGCCCTGATCCTGAAGCAGGATTTCCCGGTGATGTTTCTGTTCACGGTGCTGCTGTTCTTCATGGCCTACGGCATACGCGGCCCGGGGCGCATCAACCGGCGTTCCGGCCTCCTGCTGCTGGCGCTGTTCCTGGGCTACCAGGTACTGATCTGGGTAACCGCCACGCGCATTCCGGAAGCCGCGCAGGCCTGATCCACGCGGCTGATTTCCCGCCCTGCGACAGGTACACTAGCGCCATGAACGCCGAAGCCCTTATCAAGCTGGCACGGGCCGTCATCGAAAACGAGGCCGCGTCGGTCGCAGCCCTGTCGTCGCGCCTGGACCAGGGATTCCTCGACGCCTGCCGCTTCATGCTCGACTGCGCAGGGCGCATCGTCGTCATCGGCGTCGGCAAATCCGGCCACGTCGGCAGCAAGATCGCCGCCACGTTGGCCAGCACCGGCACGCCTGCTTTTTTCGTACACCCGGCGGAAGCCAGCCACGGCGACCTCGGCATGATCAAGCCCCACGACGTGATCCTGGCCCTGTCGAATTCCGGCGAAACCGACGAGGTCAACGTGATCCTGCCTATCCTCAAGCGGATCGGCGTGAAGATCATCGCGTTCACCGGCAACCCGGAATCCACGCTGGCGCGGCACGCGGACGCGCACCTGGACGTCGGCGTCGAGAAAGAAGCCTGCCCGCTGGGCCTCGCCCCCACCTCCAGCACCACCGCCGCCCTGGTGATGGGCGACGCGCTGGCCGTGGCCCTGCTCGAAACCCGCGGCTTCACGCGCGAGGATTTCGCCCGCTCGCACCCGGCCGGACGGCTCGGACGCAGGCTGCTGCTGCACATCAGCGACGTGATGCACGCCGGCGACGAGATCCCCTCCGTGCCGGCCACGGCAACGATCGCGCAGGCCATCGTCGAAATGACGGAGAAGCGCCTCGGCATGACCGCCGTCGTGGGCGCAGACGGCCAGGTCCTCGGCATCTACACGGACGGCGACCTGCGCCGCACGCTGGACGCCAACCTCGACCCGCACCAGACGCCCGTGAGCCGGGTGATGACCGCCGGCGGCAAGCGCATCCGGCCCGACGCGCTGGCCGAGGAGGGCATGCTCCTGATGCAGAAACACCGCATCCAGGGCCTGCTGGTGACCGACGAGGCCGACCGCCTGGTCGGCGCGCTGAATTTCCAGGACCTGCTCAAGGCGGGGGTGGTCTGAATGGGCGTGATCGACACCCGCGGCTTCGACCCCCTGCTGCTCGAGCGCGCCGCCGGCATTCGCCTGCTGGCGCTGGACGTGGACGGCGTGCTGACCGACGGCCGCCTGTATTACGACGGCCAGGGCAACGAGACCAAGGCGTTCTCCACGCGGGACGGCCTCGGCCTGCGCCTGCTGGCGCTGCAGGGTATCGAACTCGCGCTGATCACGGCGCGCAGTTCCGCGATCGTCGAGCGGCGCGCCGCGGAACTGGGCATCACGCATATTTACCAGGGCAGCCTGCGCAAGCTGGATGCCTTCAGCGACCTGCTTGCCGCCACCGGCCTGGCGCCCGGGCAGGTCTGCTATGCCGGCGACGACTGGCTGGACCTGCCCATTCTGCAGCGGGCAGGCCTCGCCGTGACCGTCGCGGACGCCGATCCCCTGGTGCAACGCCGGGTCCACTGGGTCACCGGCCGCCCCGGAGGGCATGGCGCCGTGCGTGAAATCTGCGACCTGATCCTGGCCGCGCAGGGACTCGACCAGGCCGCCCTCGAAGGAATCATGAATCCGTGAGTCCGAGAAAGACGCGCCGCGCCATCCTGCTGTTCGGCCTGCTGGCAGCGCTCAGCTGGGTCCTGGCCCGCCCCGGCGCGGAAGAAGACGCGAAGCCGATGGAGGGGCTGGACACGCGGCTCAATTACGCCCTGTTCGATTTCGAGGGCCGGGTATTCAACGAGCAGGGCGAGACGCGCCTGCGCATCCAGGCGCCGTTGCTGCGCAACGACGCGGCCACCGGCATCGGAACCGTCCAGGAACCGGACATCCGGATTCAGCAGGACGACGAAGAGTGGTACATTACCGCGGAGTCCGCGGTGATCGCCGCGGACCACGAAAACATTACGATGTCCGGCGAAGTCAGGCTGGTACGGACAAACGTGGCCACCGGCGAACGGCTCGATATCGACACCCGCGATGTCCTCCTGCACGTGACGCCAAGAACGGCCCAAACCGATTCGAGCGTGCACATCCGGCAGGCCGGTAGCCGGCTGGACGCCGTCGGCATGCGGCTCGACATGATCAACGACCGGGTCGAACTGCTCAGCGAGGTCAGGGCTCACTATGAAACGCTTTGAGATTTCCGTCGCGATCGGCCTGTGCCTGCTGCTGGCGGCCGCCCCGCTGCAGGCGTTGAAAACCGACCGCCAGCAACCGCTGGAGGTCAACGCGGACAGCACCGACGGTACCCTCGGCGACGGCCTGGCGACCCTGAAGGGCCAGGTCGAAATCCGCCAGGGCACCCTGTTCATTCGGGCCGACATTGCCAACGTGACCAAAACCGAGGGCCGGGTCCAGCATATCGAGCTGACTGGCGCGCCGGTGCATCTCGAGCAGGAGATCGAGGAGCAGGGCCTGGTCACGGCCCAGGCTGCGCGGATCGAGTACGAAGTGGCCTCCGGCGTCGTCACGCTGACCGGCGCCGCGGACGTCGTGCACCCCCAGTACCACATCAGCGGCGAGCGCCTGGTGTACGACATGAACGCCCAGCACTTCCAGGGCAGCGGGGGCGACACGGAAGGCCGGATCCAGATCCGCCTCGATCCGGAACTGCTGCCCGACAACGTGCCGGATGCCGAACCGGAAGACCGGCCCGACGACCCGCCGCCGGCAGAACCGGACGGCGACGAACCTGAAGGAACCGGTTAACGTGCTGAAGGCGGTCAACCTCCACAAGACGTTCGGCAAGCGCGAGGTCGTGCGCGGCGTGACGATGCACGTCGAGCCCGGAAACGTCGTGGGGCTGCTGGGGCCGAACGGCGCGGGCAAAACCACCTGCTTCTACATGATCGTGGGCCTGATCGCGGTGGGAGAAGGACACATCGAGGTCGACGGCACGGACATCACCCATCACCCGGTGAACGTGCGTTCCGCGCTCGGCGTGGGCTACCTGCCGCAGGACGCCTCGATTTTCCGCAAGCTCACGGTCGAGGAAAACATCCTGTCGATCCTGGAGATCCGCGAGGGGCTCTCGCCCGACGAGCGCGAGGACCGGCTCAACCGCCTGCTGGAAGACCTGAAGATCGTGCACATCAAGGACCAACTCGGCATCAGCCTCTCCGGCGGCGAACGGCGGCGCGTCGAGATCGCCCGCGCCCTGGCCGCGGCCCCGCGCTTCATGCTGCTGGACGAACCGTTCGCGGGCGTCGACCCGATTTCGGTCATCGAGATCCAGAAAATCGTCGAGCACCTGACCGAACTGAACATCGGCGTGCTGATCACCGACCATAACGTGCGTGAGACGCTGGGCATCTGCGACCACGCCTATATACTCAACGAGGGCCGCGTGCTGGCCCAAGGCCGGCCCGAAACCATCGTCGAGAACGACGAGGTGCGGCAGGTTTACCTCGGCAAGAACTTCCGGCTGTAACGATGGAACCGAAACTCCAGATACGGCTCGCCCAGAAACTCGCGCTGGCGCCCCAGCTCCAGCAGGCCATCCGCCTGCTACAGCTGAACCGGATCGAACTGCGCGAGTACATCCAGGAAGTCCTCGACGCCAACCCGTTGCTGGAGCGCGACGAGGGCGACTCGCCCGGGGAGGGCCCCGATCTCGAGCAGCCGGCCGAAGCCGGAAGCCTGGCCGAGGACACCGCCACGGACTGGGAGATGGACACCCTGCCCGGCGAACAGTGGACCGAAACGCCGTCCTACGAGGGCTACTCCGGTGAGGCGCAGATCGCGGACAGCAGCGAAGGCGGCCTGCTCGACCACCTGTTGTGGCAAATCAACCTGGCCCACTTCAGCGACATCGACAGCGCCATTGCCCAGGCCATCGTCTACGGCCTGGACGAAGACGGGTTCCTGCAGGAAACGCTGGCGGAGATCCGCGCCAGCCTGGCGCCCGAACTGCTGGTATCGGAGGACGAGGTGCTGGCCGTGTTGCACCGTGTACAGCGCATGGAGCCGGTCGGCGTGGCCACCCGCGACACGCGGGAGTGCATCCGCGTCCAGTTGAGCGCCCTGCCCTCCGACACGCCGCACCGCGACCTGGCGTCCCGCATCGCCCGCGACTACCTCGACCTGCTGGCGCGGCACGACCTGGACGAGTTGCGCAAGCGCACCGGCGCCGGCGAGGACGCGGTGCTCGCCGCGATCGAGCTGGTGCAGTCGCTGGAACCCCGGCCGGGTTCACGGTTCGACAACCGCCGCGACGAATACCTGGTGCCCGATGTTTACGTGACCCGGGCCGACGACGAATGGCGCGTGACGCTGAACCCGGAAAACGAACCCGGCCTCAAGCTCAACGGCTACTACATCGACCTGCTGCGCAAGTCGGGGGGCAGCGACGCCGATTACCTGCGCGGCCGCCTGCAGGAAGCGCGTTGGCTGATGTCGAGCCTGGAACTGCGCAACCGCACCTTGCTGCGCGTTTCACAGGCCATCGTGGAAGCCCAGCAGGACTTCATGGAGCACGGCGAGATGGCGATGAAGCCGCTGATCCTGAAAGACATCGCCGACGCCATCGAGGTGCACGAATCGACGGTCTCCCGGGCCACCACGCGCAAGTACATGCTCACGCCGCGCGGGCTGTTCGAACTGAAGTATTTTTTCTCCAGCCACGTGCGTACCGAGCGCGGCGGCACCCGCAGCGCCACGGCGGTGAAGGCCCAGCTCCAGGTTCTGCTCGAAAACGAACCGGCCGACAAGCCGCTCAGCGACCAGGAACTTTCGGAACTGCTGCGGCAGACCGGTGTGATCGTCGCGCGGCGCACCGTCGCCAAGTACCGCGAATCACTCGGCATCGGCTCGTCCAGCGAACGGCGGCGGCTTTACCGTCTCCAGGCCCAGCGCCCGGCCTGACCCCCGTCATCCAGACACGCCGATCTGTCTTTGCAATGTGTTAAATCGGGTATAAGATTAAGTCATGGATTACGAATTAATCCTTCTTGTTCGCAACATGAAGGGATCAGGGCGCCAGGGACGGAAAGCCGGATCCACCCTCCGTTCAAACAGGCCGGTCGACGCCGCGGGCCACAGCCCGAAACGGCGCCCGGTCCCAGCATTTGGAGATTGACATGCAGACCAACATCACTGGACATCACATCGAAGTCACCCCTGCACTGCGCGCTTACACCACCGAGAAGCTGCAGCGAATCAGCCGCCACTTCGACCACGTGATTTCCATCGATGTCATTCTCAAGGTAGAAAAGAACGTCAAGCACGCCGAGGGCAAGATCAACGCGGCCGGAACGCCGAATGCCCTGTTCGCCCAGGAGACGAACGGCGACATGTACGCCGCCATCGACGGTCTTGCGGACAAACTGGACAAGCAGGTGCGAAGGCACAAGGACCGAATTCGCGGCCACCACGCCAAGCGGGCTACCGCCGGCTGAGAGCGCCGACTGCCGAAACCAAAAACATGCTCATTCACGACCTGCTGAGCCCGGAGCGGATCAGCCTAGACCTTCATGCGGGTAGCAAAAAGCGCCTGTTGGAACTCATCAGTAAAAAGCTGGCTGAGAACAGCAGCGAGCTGGACCAGCGCGAGGTTTTCGACAGTCTCGTTACCCGCGAACGGCTCGGAAGCACGGGCCTCGGCGAAGGCGTAGCCATTCCCCACGGCCGGGTTACAGGCATCCACCACGTCGAGGCGGCCTTTTTTCGCCTGTCCAAGCCGCTGGCCTTCGAGGCCACGGACGGCAAGCCGGTGGACGTGCTGTTCGCCCTGGCGGTACCCGAGGAATGCGGCGAGGACCACCTGAAACTGCTCGCGCACATCGCCGAACTGTTCAGCCAACCCGGCTTCGTGGGCGCTGTCCGGAGCGCGGAGACGCCGGCAGCACTGCTCAAGTTGCTATCGGGCGCCGGCCAGTAGTGGCGCGGTCCGTCACAGCCCGGAGCCTTTACGAGGCGCTCCGCGAGCGATTGAAGCTCCACTGGGTTGCCGGCGGTGTCGGCGAAGAGCGGGCCATCCTGGTCGAAGACCTCACCCTGCGACCGGCAACCGTGGGGTTCCTCAACCTGATCCACCCCAACAAAATCCAGGTGCTCGGAATCGAGGAGCGCCAGTACCTCGAACGGCTGGAGCCCGCCGAGTTCGAAGCCACGGTGTCCCGCATGTTCGACAGCGCGCCCATCGCCATCGTGTTCAGCGACGGCCTCGAAGTACCCGCGCAGATCCTGTCCCGTGGCAACGGCAGCCCCACCGCGCTGATCCGCTCGGCGCGCCGCTCCCACGAGATCGTGACCTACCTGCAATACCACGTATCCCGGGCACTGGCGCGAAAGACCACGCTGCACGGCGTGTACATGGAACTCTTCACGATGGGCGTGCTGATCACCGGCGGCGCCGGGACCGGCAAGAGCGAGCTCGCGCTGGAGTTGCTCACCCGCGGGCATCGCCTGGTCGCCGACGATGCGCCGGAATTCACCCAGGTATCCCCTGAACTGGTTGATGGAACCTGCCCGGAAATGCTGCAGGACTGCCTGGAGGTGAGGGGCCTCGGCGTGCTCAACGTGCGGCACATGTTCGGTGATTCCGCCGTGAAACTGAACAAGTACCTGCGCCTGATCATCCACCTCGAGGTTCCCGACGGCGGCCGGGCCGGCGCCATGGAAGACCGCCTCAAGAGCAACAGCGGCATCCAGGAAGTTCTGGATATTCCCATTCCGAAAATCACGATACCGGTGCTGGCAGGCCGCAACCTGGCCGTGATGGCCGAGGTCGCCGTGCGCGATTTCATGCTGAAGGCGAAAGGTTACGACGCCGCCTCCGAGTTCATCGAGCGCCACTCGCGCCTGCTGCAGAAACGCAACGGGGCGAACCAAGACTGAACGTGACGGGCGCAGAGCGAAAACTGGTGCTGGTGACCGGGCTGTCCGGCGGGGGCAAGTCCACCGCGCTGCGGGCGCTCGAAGACCTCGGCTTCTACTGCGTCGACAACCTGCCCGCCGGCCTGCTGTCCGAATTCGTCCGTCAGATCAGCGGCCGCGACGACGCCGAATACGGGCGCGTGGCCTTCGGCGTCGATGCGCGTTCACCCGGGCGCGACCTCAGCGAGATCCCGGCCTGGCTCGACCAGCTGGACGCCGAGGGCGTGCATTGCCAGTTGCTGTTCCTGACCGCCGAGACACCCGCCATCATCAAGCGCTTCAGCGAAACCCGGCGTCGCCACCCGATGACGGGAAACGAGCAGTCGCTGCCACAGGCCATCGAAGCGGAAAAGACGCTGCTCGAACCGCTGAACCGCCGGGCCGACTGGGTCATCGATACTTCCGATACGAACATTCACCAGTTGCGTCGCCAGGTGTGGAAATGCGTGGGCGGCGAGAACGAGGCGATGACGGTCGTGCTCGAATCCTTCGCGTTCAAGCGCGGCGTGCCGCAGGACGTGGATTTCATCTTCGACGCGCGCATCCTGCCGAACCCTTACTGGGTGGAAAGCCTGCGCGAGTTGACCGGGCTCGACGAGCCGGTGCGTAAATGGCTGGAGAAAGACGACGCGGTCCAGCGCATGGTCGGCGACGTGCTCGGTTTTCTGAAGAACTGGCTGCCGGAGTTCCAGAACAGCCAGCGTAGCTACGTGACCATCGGTATCGGCTGCACCGGCGGCCGCCACCGCTCTGTGTACCTGGTCAACCGCCTGGCGGGCGAACTGGGCGAGATTTACCGGGATGTCCTGGTCCACCACCGGGAGACGCCGGTTTGAGCGTCGGCCTGGTCATCGTCACCCACGGCGAATCCGGCGCCGACCTGCGCGCCGAGGCCGAGTTCATCCTGGGTGAATCGCTAGAGGCGATGCGGGCCGTGCCGTTCAACCACTCCGAGGGCCAGCGCGAAGAAATCTACCAGATCCACTCCGCCATCGCCGCGGCGGACTCCGGCGACGGGGTGCTGGTGCTGACCGACCTGATGGGCGCCAGCCCTTCGAACCGAGTGGCCACGCTGCTCGAACACCACAACGCGGTGATGGTGACCGGCGTGAACCTGGCCATGGTGCTGTGCGTCTGGGCCAACCGGAACATGCCGCTGGGCCAGCTCACCCGCAAGGCCGTGGACTGCGGCAAGCGGAGCGTCAAGATATTCCAGAAATGAAGTCCCTGCCCGTCACCATCGTCAACAAGCTCGGGCTGCACGCCCGCGCAGCGACCAAGCTGGTGAACTGCGCCTCGGGTTTCGAATCGGAAGTCAGCCTCGTAAAGGGCACGCGCACGGTGAACGCGAAATCCATCATGGGTGTGCTCACACTGGCCGCCTCGATGGGCACGGAACTGGTCATTCTCACCGACGGTGCGGACGAGGAACAGGCCGCCGCAGCGCTGGCCGAACTGTTCGCAGACCGGTTCGGGGAAGGCCAGTGACGCTGGCGCTCACCGGGCACGGCGTCGCACGCGGCATCGCCATCGGCCGCTGCCACATCGTGGTCCGAAGCGAACTGGATATCGGCGAGTACAGCATCGCGCCCGACCAGGTGGACCGCGAAATCCGGCGCTACCGCGAAGCGGTCGAAGCCGCCCGCGACCAGCTCAGGGAATTGGCCGGCCGCATGGACCAGAACGTAACCGCCTCGGCCAGCGAAATCCTGCAGACCCACATCCTGATGCTGGAAGATTCGACGATCCGCAGCAACACCGAGGACCACATTCGCAACCAGTTGTGCAACGCCGAGTGGGCCTTGCAGACACAACTGGAAGCCGTGCTGCTCGAGTTCCGTTCGCTAGAGGACGAATACATCCGGACCCGCGGCGAGGACATCATGCAGGTGGTCCGGTTGGTGCAGGGCAAACTGGCCGCGGAGGAAACGGCGCACCTCGAAGGCGTTCCCGATCGCCTGGCCGACACGCTGGTCATCGCCACCGACCTGACGCCCTCGGAACTCTCGACCCTGCACGAACGCGGCGTGGCGGGCATCGTCACCGAACACGGAGGCCCGAACAGCCACGCCGCGATCCTCGCCTCCAGCCTCGGTGTGCCGGCCGTGCTGGGCGTCCGCCAGGCCCAGGGCCTGCTGCGCGAAGGCGAGGAACTCATCCTCGACGGGGGTAAGGGCCTGGTCTACGCAAGCCCCGACCGCATCATTCGCCGTCACTACCAGGAAGTCCAGGCGGAAACACGCCGGTTCCGTGAAGCCCTGGAGCTGATCCGCGAGCGGCCGGCCGTGAGCCTGGACGGTGAGGCCATATCGCTGCAGGCCAACGCCGAGCGCGAAAACGAGTTCAGGGAAGCCGTGCGCGCGGGCGCGCGCGGCGTCGGCCTGTACCGGACGGAGTTTCTCTACCTGCACGGCGCGCCGCCCGACGAGGCCGCCCAGCTGGCCGAATACCGCGCAGCGGTCAAAGCGCTCGCCGGCCTGCCGCTGACCATCCGCACCCTGGACCTCGGCGGCGACAAGATGCCCGGGATCGGCGCACTGGCCGAACCGCTCCGGAACGCGAACCCCGCGCTGGGTCTGCGCGCCATCCGTCTCTCTCTGCGGGAAACGCCGCACTTCAAGGTCCAGCTGCGCGCGATCCTGCGCGCCGGCGCCGAGGGGCCGGTGCGCTGCCTGGTGCCGATGGTCACGAACGGCGAAGAAGTCGCCAAGGTCCGCTCGCTGCTCGCCGAGGCGCAGGCCGAACTCCGTCGCGAGGGGCTGGACCACGATGCCGATATGTCGCTGGGAGCCATGATCGAGGTGCCCGCTGCGGCGCTGGCGCTTGATGACCTTGCCCGGCACCTGGACTTCATCTCCGTCGGAACCAACGACCTGCTGCAATATGCGCTGGCGGCCGACCGTATCGACGAGCAGGTGGCGCACCTCTACGAGCTTCATCACCCGGGCGTCGTGCGCCTGCTGCACGCGATTTTCCGCGACGCGGCCCGCCTGGGCATGCCGGCCTCGGTTTGCGGCGAAGCGGCCGGCGACCGCCGCTACACCCGCCTGCTGCTCGCCCTGGGACTGCGCGATTTCAGCATGTATCCCGGCCGCCTGCTGGAAGTCAAGCAGGTCATCCTGAACACCGACATCGCGCGCGCCACCGCCGCCCTCACCCGCTGGCTCAACGAAACCGACGGCCACCCGCAAACCCTGCTGGAAGCCCTCGACGCCTCGCAGGCCTGAGTCGCAATCTTCTTCTGTAGGAGGCGCGCAAGCGGCGACCAGTCTTTTGTGAGAGCGGTTTTAACCGCGATTGGTCTTCGAACGCAGCCCCGCCGCCCGCACCGTCCATGCGCTTTGACTCTCTGCTCAGCGGGCCTCGGCCCGCTTCCACCAACCTGCTCTGGAATTGCAAAAGGCCGCCGAAGAGCGGCCTTTTGCTTCGCCGCTTACGCGCCTCCTACACAGATCTCTTGCTTGTCACGGGCAGCCTGTATAATGCGCGGGCGCACCGATCAACGGGGGAGAGCGTCATGGCCGAACAGCAGCAGGA
>Ga0180435_10001978_pt1 | contig 21036 bp, 20 predicted proteins | sample SS_ome_3_FD_132467 | JGI IMG/M metagenome (GOLD analysis project Ga0180435, IMG submission 132467) | Hypersaline lake sediment archaeal communities from the Salton Sea, California, USA - SS_3_S_1 metaG | ecosystem: Environmental > Aquatic > Non-marine Saline and Alkaline > Hypersaline >...
GAGTCTGCGTTGGATGAACTGATGGCCAACCTGGGGGAGCCACCTTTCCTATTGGTTCTGGATGGAGTTACTGATCCGCACAACCTGGGCGCCTGTCTGCGTACTGCGGACGGTGCCGGGGTGCATGCGGTAATTGCCCCGCGCGACAAGTCGGTTGGTTTGACTCCGGTAGCATGCAAGGTGGCCAGCGGCGCAGCAGAAACGGTGCCCTTTGTGCAGGTCACCAACCTGGCCCGCACCATGCGGCACCTGCAAGATGCCTTTCGCGTGTTCTTCGTTGGCACCGCCGGGGAGGCTGGCGGTTCGCTGCACCAAGCGGACCTTAAAGGGGCCTTGGGGATCGTGATGGGAGCAGAGGGGCAGGGCATGCGACGCCTGACGCGCGAACAGTGCGATTTGCTGGTTTCACTGCCCATGCTGGGCAGTGTCGAGAGCCTGAACGTCTCGGTGGCGACCGGCGTGTGTCTTTACGAAGCGCTGAGACAGCGCTCCGGGTGATTCAGAAGAGGATGTTGTCGTCGTTCTGGGTCTGCCTGGACTCCTTCAGATCAGCCTGGTGCTGACGTGCTTCGTCCACGAGTTCCCGCAAGTTTTCAACCAGGCTGAACTGGTTGAACAACTTGAGCATGTCTTCAGAAACAGCGGTGAGGTGATTGCCCGCCTCGCTGTTGCTTTGTGTCAATGCAAGGGTATTGCCGGCCATGCTGGTGATCGTGCTCATCTCGTTGGTGATGGCTTCGGCGGTATACAGCTGGGCATTGGCGGCATCAGCAATTTCTGCATTCACAGCGTTCATTCTTACTACCGCCATGGTCAAGTCATCAATCGATTGCAAGGCTTCGGTTGATTGTTCTGTAGCCTGATCGGCTTTGCTTTGCCCTTTGTGCATGACATCGATGGCATCGTTGATACCTTGCTGCAGTTGCTCGATAACGTTGTTGATTTCCCCTGTGGCGTCGGCAGTCCGTCCAGCAAGTGTTCTCACTTCATCGGCCACCACGGCAAATCCCCGCCCTTGTTCGCCGGCACGGGCGGCCTCGATGGCTGCATTCAGAGCCAGCAGGTTGGTTTGTTCCGCAATCGCCCGGATGACTTCCAGAATCTGGGTAATGTCCTGACTCTTGGCGTTCAGGTCAGCGATGACTTGTGAAGAGTTTCCGACCTCTTCAACCAGGTTTTCTATGGTCGAACGAAGATGTGTGATGTTGCCTTTGCCGTTGATGGCAGCCTCGTTAGCTTCCGATGCCACCGTTACGGCATTTTGGGTGTTGTCTGCGACTGCCTGAACGGAATCACGCATTTGCATCATCGAATTACCGGCCTGCTCGGTACTTCTCTGTTGCTCGAACATCAGTTGGAAAGTTTCAGCGCTGCTTGCCGAAACCTGTTCGGCGCTGGTTGCCAGGTTGACTGAAACCTCGGACATCTGGCCGACGACAGTGCGGAATCTCGCTTGTAGTAAAAGGGCCGAGTTGTACAGCTCTCCCATCTCGTCGGTGTAGGGGTATTTCAACTCGCAATTCAGTTTGCCCGATGCCATGGTGCCTAATGCATCCGACAGAAATCTCATCGGCTTGAACATCGTCGCGTAAACGTACATGCCGAGCAGGCCAGTCAGCAATGGAGTGGCAAGCGCAAAGGCCGTCAGCAGCCCGTCGTCAAGCACTCCCATGGACATGAGAATGTTACCGAGTAGCGGCAACAGGCTGATCAGTAACAACGAGCCCCCAAGCCGCTTCATGATGCCGATATCCCCGAAACGGAAGGGTTTGGGCATCTTGGCTTCAGGGTTGTTTTTGAGCTCGGCGTAGAGTTTTTCCGCTTTCTGGACTTGCTCCCTTGTCGCGGCATTGCGCACCGACTGGTACCCTTCGACCTGGCCGTTTGTCACCACTGGCGTTACAAATGCCTCAACCCAATAATGATCGCCGTTTTTACAGCGGTTCTTCACGATGCCACGCCAAGGTTTGCCTTGTTTGACGGTTGCCCAAAGGTCCTCGAAAGCGGCAGGGGGCATGTCAGGGTGGCGAATTACATTGTGATTTTTGCCGATCAACTCGGCCTCGGAGAAGCCGCTGATCTCCATGAAATCACGGTTCACATAGCTGATAGCACCTTTCAGGTCAGTGGTGGAAATGATGCTGCTGCCGGGCTTGAGCATCACCTCGCGGTGGGTCACAGGAAGATTTTCTTTCATCTGGCGGGCGTTTTTACCGGTGTTCACCTAACTCATTACGAGCTTTTTCGGCCGCTAGCGGTGAGACCTTTAGATATTTTTTATGCTTGCATTTGGCACTCGGCTTGCCTAAAATCGCGCGCTTCGATTCGGGTACTGTCCGAATTCTCCTTGCCTCACCGACTGATTCGGGAGGCTGTTAACCCGTAAGGAGCTACAATGCGTCACTACGAAATCGTGTTTCTGGTTCACCCGGACCAGAGCGAGCAGGTCCCTGCCATGGTGGACCGCTACAAGTCTGTCATCGAAGGCGATGGCGGCAGCATTCACCGCCTGGAAGACTGGGGCCGCCGCCAACTGGCTTACCCAATCAACAAAGTTCACAAGGCACACTATGTTCTGATGAACATCGAGTGCACCGGCGACGCGCTGTCCGAGATCGAAAGCGCTTTCCGTTTTAACGATGCCGTTCTGCGTCACCTGGTGATTCGTCGCGATGAGGCGATCTCCGAGGCCTCTCCGCTCGCCAAGGAAGAGGAAAAGAACGAAGCACCAGAAGCTGCCGCTTCCTGATCGTAAGGAGTTATCGGAATGTCCCGTTTTTTCCGTCGTCGCAAGTACTGCCGTTTCACCGCCGAAGGCATCGCAGAGATCGATTACAAGGATCTGAACCTGCTGCGCCAGAACGTCACCGAGACCGGCAAGATTGTTCCCAGTCGTATTACCGGCACCAGCGCCAAGTACCAGCGTCAGCTGGCAACTGCGGTGAAGCGCGCGCGCTTCCTGGCCCTGTTGCCGTATTCCGACGCGCACTGATTCGCGTGTCGACTAGTGCCGCCGTGTATAGCGGTGGCCTGTCCTTCGTAATGAGCGGGGGAGAGTTGTGAAGGGCCTGTTCGTCCTGGTGATGAAAGGCCGGACTCAGGCCATTGTTGCGACCGTGGTGTCAGCTGTGCTGGCGTTGATGATTACGCCGTTGGCGGTATTCAGCGCGGCAATCGTTGTGTTGGCAACCCTACGCAATGGCGCCAAAGAGGGCCTGCTGGTAGCGCTTTCCGGTGCCCTGGCAATAGCCGGTATCGGCGGTCTGATGATGAACATGCCGCTGGCGTTCGGTCTGTTTGGGTTGATGCTGTGGGTGCCGGCCTGGTTGATCGCCAGCGTGTTGGGAAGCAGTCACTCGCTTTCCAAGTCGCTCGAAGCAGCCGCTTTTGCAGGCTTGCTTGTTGTGGGTATTCAGTTCCTGTTGTTGGGCAATCCCGGCGAATTCTGGGGCAGCATCTTGCAGCAGTACATGCAGGGTCAGTTCGACCCGGCAGTGATACCGGAGGATCAGCAGCAACAGGTCGTAGCGATGATTGCAGGGTGGATGCCGGGCGGGGTCGCGGCCAGTTGGTTCATCAGCATGGCCCTGGCGGTATTGCTGGGTCGCTGGGGCCAGGCCTTGTTGGAGAAGCCTGGAGCCTTCGGGGCCGAGTTTCGGGAACTGCGGTTTTCGAAAACCTGGTTGATCCTGGTGCCCGTGCTGCTGGCGATCAGTTTCTTCGTCTACGGCGGAGAACCGAGCTTGGCAGGCCAGTTCTACCTGGTTGGCATGGCGCTGTTTCTGTTGCAGGGAATCAGCGTTGCACACGCCCTGGTTAATCGCCTGGGCAGGCAGACCGGTTGGTTGTTTGGTCTGTACTTTTTGTTGTTTGTCGGTGCGCCGCACAGTGTTACAGCCATAGCTGCAGCTGGTTACGCCGATGGTTGGTTGAATTTCAGGGCAAAGGTGCGTGGTGGCTCAGACCAGCCGCCCGGGCCGGAGTGACAACAGCGTTCACGCGCCCGCAGTCGGATGATGAAACGTCCGGTTGTTTTACCTTAACGAGGTTTGAAACGATGGAAGTCATTCTTCTGGAAAAAGTCGATAATGTAGGTGCCTTGGGCGACAAGGTCACCGTCAAGTCCGGTTACGCGCGTAACTTCCTGATCCCGAAGGGTAAGGCTGTTTTTGCCAGCGCCGACAACGTGGCTGCATTTGAAGAGCGTCGCGCGGAGCTGGAAAAGCAGGAGGCCGATAAGCTGGCTGCCGCTGAGGCCCGCAAGGCCCAGATCGAGGCGCTGGAAGAGGGCGTGACCATCGCTCACCAGGCCGGTGAGGAAGGCAAACTGTTCGGTTCCGTCGGTACCGGCGACATCGTTGCCGCGGTTGCCGAGAAGGGCGTCGAAATCGCCAAGTCTGAAGTGCGCATGCCGGAAGGCGTTTTCCGCGAGGTAGGCGAGTACGAAGTCGTGCTGCACCTGCACACCGATGTCAACGTCTCATTGAAGGTGAATGTCGTAGCCGAAGCCTGATCAGGCAACGGTTTTCTTCGATCTTTACTGAAATCACCCCGGTAGCTGCTGGCTGCCGGGGTGATTTCGTTGACGCCGCAGACTTAAAATCTGGCGACGAATAGTGTTAAACCGGTCGTTCAGAGCCGGTAGCTTTATGTTTTAATCTCAGCATGTCCAGCGATCCCGATCAGCTTATTCCTGACGACGACTATCCCATGCAGGCCAGCCTGTCGGCGGAGGCCGCGATGGAATCGCTACGCGTGCCACCGCACTCGGTACAGGGTGAGCAGGCGGTACTTGGCGGCCTGATGCTGGATGACGAGGCCTGGGACCGGGTTGCTGATCTGGTCAGTGCTGAGGACTTTTACCGTCGTGAACATCAGCTGATTTTCAGCGCCATGGCGGGGCTGGCCGAAAGTAGCCAGCCGTTGGATGTTGTGACGCTGGCGGAAGCCTTGGAGCGTCGTTCCGAACTGGCCGATGTCGGCGGCATGCCGTACCTGGGTATGTTGGCCAACGAGACCCCCAGCGCATCGAATGTCTCTGCCTACGCGAAGATAGTGCGCGAGCAGTCGGTGGTGCGCCAGCTGATCAAGGTCGGCAACAAGATCGCGGACAGTGGTTATCGCCCGGAAGGACGCAAGGTCAATCAGCTGCTTGATGAAGCAGAGACCCAGGTTTTTCAGATCGCCGAGCAGCAGGCCAAGGGAAAGTCAGGGTTTGAATCGATCAATACCCTGCTGACCAAGACGGTCAACAAGATCGAGGAGCTGTTCAGCAGCGATGAAGCCCTGACCGGTGTCTCCACCGGTTTCAACGATTTCGATGCGCGTACCTCCGGCCTGCAGAAATCCGATCTGATCATCGTGGCCGGACGTCCCTCGATGGGCAAGACGACCTTTGCCATGAACATCGCCGAAAACGTGGCAATCGGTTCAGGCATGCCAGTCGCGATCTTTTCCATGGAGATGCCGGGTGAGGCGTTGACCATGCGTATGATTTCCTCGCTTGGCCGCATCAACCAACAGGATGTGCGGTCCGGCAAGCTGCAAGATGATGACTGGCCGCGTGTGACCTCGGCGGTGAGCATTCTCAGCCAGGCCAAGATGTTTATCGACGATACCCCGGCACTGACCCCGACCGAGGTGCGTGCACGTTGTCGCCGCCTGATGAAAGAACACGGTCAGCTTGGGCTGGTCGTGCTCGATTACCTGCAGCTGATGCAGGCGCCGGAGGCGGGTGAAAACCGTACCAACGAGATATCCTTCATCTCGCGTGGCCTCAAGGCGCTGGCCAAGGAGCTGGAGGTGCCGGTGATTGCGCTGTCGCAGCTCAACCGTTCCCTGGAGCAGCGCCCCAACAAGCGACCGGTCATGTCGGACCTGCGTGAATCGGGCGCGATCGAGCAGGATGCCGACCTGATCGCGTTCATCTATCGGGACGAGGTCTACAACGAAGACTCACCCGACAAGGGCAAGGCCGAGATCATCATCGGCAAACAGCGTAACGGCCCGATCGGGACCGTGAACCTCACCTTCCAGGGGCAGTTCACACGCTTCGACAACTTCGCCCATGACGTGTATTCGGACGCCGATTACTGACCCTGTGACTTCTTCCAGCGTCTACGCCGAAATCGATCTGGCTGCACTGCGCCACAACCTGGGCGTGGTTCGCAAGCATGCGCCCGCAGCCGGGGTGATGGCGGTGGTCAAGTCCATGGCTTATGGGCATGGTGCGGTGCCGGTGGCGCGAGCGCTTGCCGATTCGGCCGATGCGCTGGGTGTGGCGCGCTTCGAGGAGGGCGTCGCCTTGCGTGAGGCCGGGCTGGCAACCCCTATCGTCGTGCTTGAGGGCCCGACCCGTGCCGAACAGCTGGAAGCGGCCTTCAAGCTGGATCTGCAGCTGACCATCCACCACGAATCACAGTTGCCGCTGCTACAGGATTACGCGGACGAACCGCTCGATTGCTGGCTCAAGGTTGATACCGGTATGCATCGCCTGGGCTTCCCGGTCGACAGGATGCGGACACTGTTCGAGCGATTGCGTCAGCTGCCGGCAGTTGCCAGCCTGCGCGTGATGACCCATCTGGCCTGTGCCGACGATCTGACCAACCCGGCGACGGCAAACCAGCTTCAGCGCCTGGTGGAAGCGACCGGCGGACTGCAGACCGAAAAATCCATCGCGAATTCGGCGGGCATCCTGGCCTGGCCGGACTCGCATGCCGACTGGGTGCGACCTGGCCTGATGCTCTACGGTGCTTCGCCAGTCATGGGCAAGGCAGCGGACGATTATGACTTGCAGGCGGTGATGACGCTGAAAGCGCCATTGATTGCGATCAATGACCTGGAGGCTGGCGAGGCCGTCGGTTATGGCGGTACTTGGCTGGCTCCCGAGGCTATGCCACTTGGAGTGGTCGGCATCGGCTATGGTGATGGCTACCCGAGGCATATTGGCGCTGGCGCGCAGGTGTTGCTCAACGGCCAGCGTGTGCCGGTGGTCGGGCGGGTTTCCATGGACATGATTACGCTTGATCTGCGCGGGGTCAGGGCGCAAGTCGGTGATATCGTCACCTTGTGGGGTAAGGGGCTCCCGGCCGACGAGGTGGCCACTTGGGCCAACACTATCCCGTATACCCTGTTCTGTGGTGTGACTGCACGGGTCGAGCGTCGATACCTGGATTGATTGGGGAATGAAGAGCAAAACCAGCTACGTTTGCAGTGACTGCGGTGCGACCTTTCCCAAGTGGCAGGGGCAGTGTGCGGACTGCGGTGCCTGGAATACCCTGAGTGAGTTCGTCGAACAGAAGCAATCGTCGGGCAGCAGCCGCTTTGCCGGTTATGCCGGCGATGCGCAGGCCGCGGCGATCCGTCCCTTGTCTGAAGTCTCAACAGAAGAGTCAGCGCGTACCAGCACGGGCTTGGGTGAGTTGGACCGGGTGCTCGGCGGTGGCATGGTTTACGGTTCGGTCACCCTGATCGGCGGTGATCCGGGGATTGGCAAATCAACATTGTTGATCCAGGCGCTGTCACTGCTTTCAGAGCAGATGCCGGCCCTGTACGTCAGTGGCGAGGAATCGGCCGAGCAGATCAGCCTGCGTGCGCAGCGCCTGGGGTTGCCGACCGAAAAGCTGCAGTTGCTGACCGAGACCTGCGTGGAACGCATCATTGCCCTGGTGCAACAGCACAAGCCGCGTGTGCTTGTCCTCGACTCCATCCAGACTTTTTACACCGAAGAGATGCAGTCGGCCCCCGGTTCGGTGGCGCAGGTCCGCGAGTCGGCCGCGCGCCTGGTGCGCTTTGCCAAGCAGACCGGCACCAGCCTGTTCCTGGTTGGCCACGTCACCAAAGAGGGCGCGCTGGCTGGGCCGCGCGTGCTCGAGCACATGGTCGACACGGTGCTGTATTTCGAAGGCGAGTCTGGCAGCCAGTTTCGCTTGGTCCGGGCGATCAAGAACCGTTTCGGTGCGGTCAACGAGCTTGGCGTGTTCGCCATGACCGACAAGGGCCTGCGCGAGGTCAACAACCCCTCGGCGATTTTCCTGTCACGCCATGATCAACAGGTACCGGGCAGCTGCATCCTGGTGACACGCGAGGGAACGCGCCCTTTGTTGGTGGAGGTGCAGGCATTGGTCGACCAGAGCCCGCTCGGTAACCCGCGCCGCGTGGCACTGGGGCTGGAGCAGAACCGGCTGTCGATGTTGCTGGCCGTGCTGCACCGGCACGGTGGGGTCGGCATGTTCGATCAGGATGTGTTTCTCAACGTGGTGGGCGGGGTGCGTGTGACCGAGCCGGCTGCCGACCTGGCGGTATTGCTGGCAGCCCTGTCGAGCTTTCGCGACCGTTCCCTGCCGATGGACCTGGCGGCATTCGGTGAGGTTGGCCTGGCCGGCGAAATCCGGCCTGTGCCGAATGGCCAGGATCGCTTGCGCGAGGCGCTCAAGCACGGTTTTAGCCGCGCCATCGTACCCAAGGCAAACGCACCGAAAAAACCGATCGAGGGTTTGGAGGTGATTGCGGTCAATCGTCTGTCCGAGGCGATCGACGCCATCGCATGAAGCGACTCAGCTGGCGGACAGCTGCTCGAGTTCGCGTTCCAGCAGCGCCGGGTCGGCCAGGTTGAGTTCCACCAGTCGCCGTAGGATGGTGGCACTGTCCAGGTCCAGGCTGAGAATCTCAAGGCCGACCTCGTTGTCGTCCACGTGCGCCACCCGTGCATGCAGCACGATCAGGTAATCGTTGCCTTCATCGCCCAAGTTGATGCGTGCCTGGGTCTCGTTACCGACCTCGGGTTGCCAGGAATCGCTCAGGGAGACCAATGCGCCCTTCAGCGAGATGTCGAGCAATTGCGCGATCTGATCGCCAGTGGGGCAGCTCAGTGCCACCGTCTTGTGCATGATGATGCGGTGAAAGCGACGTCTTTCGTTCTCAGACATGGTTCTGTCCTTTGATATATCTGTAGCGTATCGGCCGCTCCGGCGGATTGTTGAGCTTCAGGATCCGGTGTCGGTAACCTCGCGGCGTTCCAGCGGACGCAGGCGCGCAGTGCGTACCATATTGTCCTGGGTCTGGATAATGTCGATCGGGTAGCCGGCGATCATCAGCGAAGTGCCGCTTTCCGGCAGGGTTTGCAGGTGCTCGATGATCAGGCCGTTGAGCGTCTTGGGGCCGTCGGTAGGAAGCTCCCAGTTGAGCGTGCGCACCAGCTCGCGCAGGTTGGCACTGCCGGCGACCAGGAAACTGCCGTCCTCCTGTGGCTGCACGTCGGCGATACTGTCCGAGGGATCGGTAGCGAATTCGCCGACGATCTCTTCGAGCAGGTCGGCCATGGTCACCAGGCCGAGCACATCCCCGTATTCGTCGACCACCAGGCCGGTGCGCCGCTTGGTGCGCTGGAAGGTCAGCAACTGGCGGTTCAGCGGGGTGCCCTTGGGGATGTACAGCGGTTCGCGCAGCAGGTCTTCGATCTCGGTGTGGGTCAGGCCGTCCGCATCCAGGGTCGCCTGCAGGATCTTGCGCGAGTGCAGGAAGCCCATCACGTGGTCGATGCTGCCCCGGTAAACCAGCACGCGGGTGTAGGGCAGTTGTTCCAGCTGTTCGAGGATCTCGGAGATCGGGTCTTCAAAATCGATCCCATCGATCTCTGTGCGCGGCACCATGATGTCGTCCACGGTGACACTTTCGAGGTCAAGTACGCTCAGTAGCATGTCCTGGTGGCGCTTGGGCATCATCGCGCCGGCTTCGCCCACCACGGTGCGCAGTTCCTCGCGACTGAGTGCGTTACCTTCCGAATCCTCCGGGTAGATGCGCAGCAGCTTAAGCACGGCATTGGCGAACAGGTTGACCAACCACACCAGTGGAAAGAGCAGGCGCAATAGCGGGATATAGATCCAGGCCGCGGGGAAGGCGAGTTTTTCCGGGTGCAGGGCCGCGAGCGTCTTGGGGGCGACCTCGGCAAAGATCAGCACTACCAGGGTCAGTATGCCGGCGGCAAGCGGTATGGCGCCTTCGCCGCCAAGACGGATGGCGATCAGGGTAACCAGCGACGAAGCAAGGATGTTGACGAAGTTGTTACCCAGCAGGATCAGGCCTATCAGCCGGTCCGGCTTGTCCAGCAATTGCTGCGCGCGTCGCGCGCTCGGGTTTCCGTCTTCTGCCTGGTGGCGCAGGCGATAACGGTTCAGCGTCATCAGCGCGGTTTCGGAGCCGGAGAAGAAGGCGGAAAGGATGAGTAAAACGATGAGGGCGCCGAAAAGTGCGCCAAGGGGTATGTCGTCCAAGGAATGGGCGCTCGTTTGCTTGCAATGTGCCTTTTCTAGGTTGCACAGGGCCGGGTGTCAAGCGCACGTACTGTCGGCTTTTTACCGGTAGAAGGTAAATCCTTGAGGTAACGGAATGTTACGAAATGACGTATTTTTGACATTGCGGCAAATGAGTGCTTAACTTCAGCGAAATTAAAGGAATTTGATGCTGGTAAAGCGCAGGAAAACGCTCAAGGGGCTGTGTGAAGTGTCTATGGAGGATTCTCAGAAAATGCTGAACGCTGCGAGCGTGATGTTGGTGGTGCCTGGGCAGGAGTCCCGGGACTATCTGGAAAATATCCTGCGATTCGTCGATTGCGATGTGCATTCCCCCGGCTCTCCCGAGGAATTGGCCAGTCTGCTGCAGCGTTACGGGGACCAGGTGGTGTCGGTGTTCATCAGTAGCGCCTGGGATCGGGACACCCGCAACGCCTTTCTGCGTGTCACCGAGGAGGCAAACCCCCGTCCGGCCCTGATGCAGCTGCAGGAAGACGACGACGAAATGCTGATGAGCGGTGACGTACTCGGTACCTTGCGGCTACCGGTGCAGTTTGAGGCCATTTCGGGCCTGTTGCACAAGGCACAGGTGTTCGGCGAGTCGCAACGCGAAGGTGAGGGCAAGCGCCGCCCGGTTGAATTGTTCCGCAGCCTTTCCGGCAACAGCAGGGCGACTTACAACATCAATAAGATGATCGAGCAGGTCGCTGATTCCGAAGCGACCGTGTTGATCCTCGGCGAATCCGGCACCGGCAAGGAAGTGGTAGCGCGCAAGTTGCACTACCATTCCAAGCGGCGCGGCAAACCCTTCGTGCCGGTCAATTGCGGTGCCATTCCCGCTGACCTTCTCGAGTCCGAATTGTTTGGTCACGAAAAAGGCGCATTTACCGGCGCTATAACGGCGCGCCAGGGACGTTTCGAACTGGCCGAAGGCGGTACCCTTTTCCTTGACGAAATCGGTGACATGAGCCTGCACATGCAGGTCAAACTGTTGCGTGTGTTGCAGGAGCGGACCTTCGAACGTGTCGGGAGCAACAAGACCATTCGCTGCAATGTCCGCATCATCGCCGCTACTCATCGCAACCTCGAGGAAGCGATCAAGGAAGACCGATTCCGCGAAGACCTGTACTACCGGCTGAACGTCTTCCCAATCGACGTTCCGCCGTTGCGTGACCGTATCGAAGACATCCCGGTGCTGGTCGCTGATCTGATTTCGCGCATCGAGCATGAGAAGCGCGGGTCGGTACGCCTGACCCCGGCGGCAGTGACTGCGCTGACCCACTACCGTTGGCCGGGTAACGTGCGCGAACTGGCCAACCTGATCGAACGGCTTTCGATTTTGTTTCCTTATGGTGTGGTCGACCTCGCGGACCTGCCAGAAAAGTTTCGTGCCGGGATACCGGTGTCCACCAGCCCCGCTGCCGAGGACCCGATGCCCGAGGTCAGCATCGCCGGCGATGAACCGGGGACCGTGATGACCGTGCCGCGATTGCCGCCGGAAGGCATCGACCTGAAGGCCCACTTGGCGAATATCGAGCAGGGGTTGATCCGCCAAGCCCTGGACGAGGCGGATGGTGTCGTTGCGCATGCCGCCAAACGCCTGAATATGCGGCGCACCACGCTGGTGGAGAAGCTGCGCAAGTACGGGCTGCAGCGCGGTGGTGATGTCGCCTGATCAAGAGTTCGAATCGGACGCGTTTCTTTCTGAGTGCAGCGCCGGCGTCCAGCCGGCGTTTTCGTGTGTGCCCGGTCGCTTGGGTGGCCGACGAAGATTTGACATGGGCTTTTAGTTCCTCGGCTAAGTGGCTGAAAAAAAAGTAAATCATTCGATGGGCATGCCTCTTGCTAAAGACTGTGCAAGTGACGGAAACACACGCAATGCACAGCAAAATGAGCCAAGCCCAAGCACAACCGACCCCGATTGAAAGCGATGCTGCCTCGCTGACCGAGGCTTTCAATGCCTTCAATCAACTGTCCGAGCGACTCAGCAGCGCATATGGCCAGCTGGAAAGCGAGGTCTCGCAGCTCAGCGAGGAATTGGCGCAGTCACGCGCACAGCGTCAGCGGGAAAGGGCGCAGAAGGAGCAGCTGGCGGATCGCCTCAGTGCCTTGTTGGAAGCCTTGCCGGCCGCGGTGGTGTTGGTGGACGGGCGTGACCGGGTCGATCGTTTCAACCCGGCGGCGGAAAAACTGTTCGCCGGCCTCGCATGGGGGCGACGCTGGAGCGAGGTCTGCGACGAGTCCGTGCTGGCAGCAACCAGTACCGGAGAATGGCTGTTGTCCGAACAGCGTCGTGTGAACGTTTCCTGCCAGCCACTCAGCGATGGTGGGCAGATCCTGGTATTGGTTGACATGACCGAGCAGCGTGAGCTGGAAGAGCGACTGCAGCGACAGGATCGTCTCACCGACATGGGAGAGATGGCTGCTCAATTGGCGCACCAGGTGCGCACGCCCTTGGCAACCGCGCTGTTGTACGGTGGGCAACTGGGCAAGTCCGGCCTTGATGATGAACAGCGCAGGCGTTTTGCTGCACAACTGGTCGATGGCCTGCGACATACCGAAAAGTTGGTCAGCGACATGCTGGCTTTCAGCCGTGGCGGCAACTTTGTCGCATCCAGCATCCATTTGTGCGAAGTGGTCAACCAGGCCGCGGATACCCTGCATGCCAAGGTACAAGCACAGGCGACGAATGTTCACCTTGAGCTGGCCCAGGGCAATGACTTACTGCTCGGTAATCGCGATGCCTTGGTCGGCGTTCTGTGCAACCTGATCGACAACAGTCTTAACCATACCGCGCCGGGCGCCAGCATCTGGATCGGTCTGCAATTGGACGAAGATCACGCCTTGTTGCGTGTCGAGGACGATGGCCCCGGCATCCCGGCCGACGTGTGCGAACGCATCTTCGACCCGTTTTTCACCACCCGAGAGCGCGGCACTGGCCTGGGATTGGCGGTGGCGCAGTCGGTGTTGCTGGCGCATGGCGGCAGCATCCATACCTGTAAATCCGAACACGGCGGCGCCTGTTTCGTTTTGCGCCTGCCGTTACAAAAATCACCCGTACAAGGAGATCACGCATGAGCCTGGCACGCATTCTGGTAGTGGAAGACGACAGCGCGCTGGCGCAGGCATTGAGCGACACCCTGATGTTGTCCGACTACGAGGTGGTGCATGCCACAGACGGTGAGCAGGCCCTGGCGAAACTCGACTGCGAGCAGGTTGATATGGTGCTGACCGACGTGCAGATGCGTCCCATGGATGGTCACACCCTTCTGCGCCACTTGCGTCATCGTTTCCACGATATGCCGGTGCTGGTAATGACTGCGTACGGGACGGTCGAAAAGGCGGTCGAGGCGATGAAGCTGGGTGCGGTCGACTATCTGGCCAAGCCGTTCGAAGTGGATGATCTGCTCGACAAGGTGGCGCGCTTCCTGCCGCACCACAATCGCGAACCATCCCGCATGATTGCCGAGGATCTGCGCACCCGCGAACTGGTGGAACTGGCGCGACGGGTTTCCGGTAGTGATGCCACGGTACTGATCGGTGGTGAGTCCGGGACCGGCAAGGAGGTGCTGGCACGTTTCATTCACCAGAACTCGGCGCGCGTCGATGGCCCCTTCGTGGCCATCAACTGCGCTGCCATCCCCGAAAATATGCTTGAGGCGGTGTTGTTCGGTTACGAGAAGGGCGCCTTCACCGGTGCATCGCGGGCGAGTGCGGGCAAGTTTGAGCAGGCTCAGGGCGGTACTTTGCTGCTGGACGAGATTTCCGAGATGAGTCTCGCCCTGCAGGCCAAGTTGTTGCGCGTGTTGCAGGAACGCGAAGTCGAACGCATCGGGGGGCGCGACATGATCCAGTTGGACGTCCGCGTTCTGGCGACCAGCAACCGCCTGTTGCGCGAGGAGGTTGCGGCGGGCCGTTTCCGCGAAGACCTTTTCTACCGCCTCAATGTGTTCCCGCTGACGCTGCCGGCATTGCGGGAGCGCCCGCGCGACATCGTGCCGCTGGCACGCTTCCTGATGACCCGTCACGTGCGCCCCGGCGAGGCGCTGCCCGAACTGTTGCCGGAGGCTGAATCGAAACTGGCATCACACGCATGGCCGGGCAATGTGCGCGAGTTGGACAACCTGATGCAACGTGCGCTGATTCTGTGTGACGGGCAGCGTATCACTTCCCAGGATATCCACTTTGAAGCACTTGACCGGATATCGGCACCGGTGGCTGTGCCCACGGCTGCTGCCGCAGTGGTGCCGCTGGAAGACGACCAGGCGAAGGGGTGTCTGAGCGAGGATCTTCGCTCGGTGGAAGAGCAGATGATTATCGATGCCCTGCGTAACGGAGGTAGTCGCAAGGAGGCGGCCAGCCTGTTGGGTATCAGTCCACGCACATTGCGTCACAAACTGCAGAAGTTGCGCGAGGCGGGGGTGGCCCTTCCTGCGTGATGCCGCAGGGCACCAGCGCAAAAAGTTGGTGCGGAATCTGCATGAAACATATTAAAGCGTCTGAAGTGACGAAAAACGAACGTAAGCGACGGAGTAGAGAGGCATGAGTAGCCCGGAAATTTCCCAGGTTCTGGCACAGATGCGAGTGATGGCGGCACAGACCCAGTCGCTGCAGGGTGGTGGCGTCGATCAGGCCCAGGCAAGCGGTGGCAATTTTCAGCAACTGCTGAGCAACTCGATTAATCAGGTCAACGAGATGCAGCAGGAGTCAGGCGCACTGAAGACAGCTTTCGAGCAGGGGCAGGATGTCGATCTTTCGCGTGTGATGATTGCCTCGCAGAAAGCCAGCCTGTCGTTCAGTGCCATGGTGGAAGTGCGCAACAAGCTGATCGATGCTTACAAAGACGTCATGAATATGCCGCTGTGAGCGGCAATCTCAGGAACAGGAATTTAAACGGGAACTGACATGGCAGAGGCAGCAGAGACCAACGCACTGGCCCCGACCGGTACCGATGACGGCGTCGCAAGCCTGACTGACAACCCATTGTTTCGACAACTCGCGGTAATGATAGGTATTGCCGCCAGCGTCGCCCTGGGTGTCGCGGTCGTCCTGTGGTCTCAATCACCCTCCTATGCGCCTCTGTACGGCAATCTTGCTGACAAGGATGCGACCCAGGTACTCGAGGCCCTGCAGAAAAGCGGCGCTGACTACAAGGTGGACGAAGCCAGCGGCATGATCATGGTGCCGGCCGGCAAGGTGAAGGAACTGCGTATGCAGCTGGCCTCCAGCGGTCTGCCAAACAGCGACGGCCTGGGTTTCGAACTACTGCAACAGGACGTCGGTTTCGGGACCAGCCGCATCGTCGAAAGGGCCCGCCATCAACAGGCCATGCAGGGCGAGCTGGCACGCACCATCGGGACTATCGGCGCGGTGCAAAGCGCACGGGTTCATTTGGCGATTCCGAAGCAGTCCGTTTTCGTGCGTGAACGCAAGAAACCCAGCGCCTCGGTCACCGTACGCCTGTTCTCGGGCCGGACCCTGGAAGACGGCCAGGTCGAGGCCATCGTGCACCTGGTGGCTTCTAGTGTTCCCGAGATGGAGCCAAGCCGGGTTACCGTCGTCGATCACAAGGGGCGGCTGTTAAGTGGCGACAGGACTTCGGACGACGTGAAGCGTTCGTCTACCCAGTTCGAATTTACCCGCAAGATCGAACAGCACTATCGTGAACGTATCGAGTCCCTGCTGGCACCTATTGTCGGAGCCGACAAGGTGCGTGCGCAGGTTACCGCGGAGATTGACTTCACGGTGACCGAGCAGACGCAGGAACGTTACAACCCGGATCAACCCGCTCTGCGCAGCGAACAGTTGAACGAGCAGCAGCGACGTGCCGGTGCCGCGCAGGGTGTGCCGGGCGCGCTCACCAACCAACCCCCGGCAGCCGGTAATGCGCCTGAAGTAGCAGGTGGCGCCGGTGCACAAGGTGCTGATGGTGCACTCGACAGCAGCCGTCAATCGACGCGCAACTATGAGCTGGATCGTGTCATCAGCCACACCCGGATGGCGCCTAATGCCCTGCGCCGCCTGTCGGTGGCCGTCGTGGTCGACGATTTGTTGGTGCCGACCGCCGAGGGAGGCGTTAGCGACCGTGAACGTACACCTGAAGAGATGGAGCGCCTGACCCAGTTGGTGCGCGAGGCGATCGGTTACGACGTCCGCCGCGGCGATAGCGTGAAAGTCATCAACAGTGCCTTCCTTGACCCCGAACCGGTTGAAGACCTGCCGGTACCGGCAATGTGGGAGGAAGCCTGGTTCTGGGATGTCGTGAAACAGGTGGGTGGTGTCCTGCTGGTGTTGCTGCTGGTATTCGGTGTGCTCAAGCCGACGATGAAACGCCTTACCGATACCTCGCATGCCGAGGTCGGCGAAGGCGCACAAGGTGCTGGTGCCACTGTGACCGGTCCACTGGGCCCGGATGGTCAGCCGCTGGCCGTAGGAGAGGATGGCGAAAGCCTGCTGTTGGGGAGGGATGGGGCCCCGATCAAGCTGCCGGGGGGCGGTGAGTACGAGAACATTATGGATGCCGCGCGTAACCTCGTGGATGAGGATCCGAAGCGTGTGGCGCAACTGGTCAAGAACTGGATAGCCGAAGATGCCGCCTGAAAACGCTGTTGAGTCCACCGCTTCCGACCAGCAGGTCGTTGACAACCTTTCCGGTCTGGAGCGTTCCTCCCTGCTGATGTTGGGATTGGGCGAGCAGCATGCTGCCGAGATCCTCAAGTACATGGAACCAAAAGAGGTTCAGGAGATCGGCATGGCCATGGCGGGCCTGAGTAATGTCACCAATTCGCAGATGGAACTGGTGATGCAGAAGTTCGTCGATACGATCGGTGAGCAGACCTCGCTGGGGATGGGTTCAGACGACTATATTCGCAACATGCTGACCCAGGCGCTGGGGTCCGACAAGGCCAGCGGCATGATCGACCGCATATTGCTTGGCCGCAACAGCAAGGGTCTGGAACAACTCAAGTGGATGGATTCGCGCCAGATCGCGGAACTCATCCGTTACGAACACCCACAGATTATTGCCATCGTGATGTCGTTCCTCGACCCGGACCAGGCCGCCGGTGTGCTGGCCGAGTTCCCTGATCAACGGGTTCGCAACGATGTGATCATGCGCGTGGCGACACTGGACGGTATCCAGCCGGTCGCCCTGCAGGAGCTGGACGAGATCCTGGAGAAACAGTTTGCCGGTGCGAATAATGTGAAATCTTCTGCACTTGGCGGTGTCAAGAAGGCTGCGGATATTCTCAATTTCGTCGACGGCACAATCGAATCCGCGGTCATCGAGGGCATAACGGATGCCGACGAAGATCTGGCCCAGGAGATTCAGGACAACATGTTCGTATTCGAGAACCTCTTGGACATCGACGATCGTGGTGTCCAAACCTTGTTGCGCGAGGTCTCGTCCGACCAGTTGTTGCTGGCGCTGCGCGGAGCCCCCGACGAACTCAAGGAAAAGATCTTCAAGAACATGTCCTCGCGTGCGGCCGATATGCTGCGTGACGACTTGGAGGCCGCACCGCCGGTCAAGGTCAGTGACGTGGAATCTGCACAGAAAGAGATTCTGACTGCGGCACGCAAGCTGGCTGATGCCGGTGAGATCATGCTCGGTGGCGGGGGCGGTGATGAGTTCATCTGATCGCCATGAATGACCTGCGCAATCGCAACCGGGTAATCCGGGGCAATGCCGAGGATGCCGCCCAATGGTTACCGCCATCGGTCGGCGGCAAATCGGTCGAAAGCGGTGACACCGCTCCCTTGTTGACTGCGGCACAACTCGAAGAGCTCTCTCGTCAGGCGCATGTCGAGGGTTATGAGCAGGGGCGTCAGGAGGGTTTCGAATACGGACACCGGGAGGGGTTGGAAGAGGGACGCCAACAACTCCTGGATCGTGTATCCCGCCTGGATGAACTTATTGCCAAGTTGGAGAAACCCTTCGAAGACCTTGATGATCAGGTCGAACACGAAGTGGTGACGCTGGTGGTCGCCATGGTGCGACAACTGGTGCGCCGCGAGGTGCGTACCGATCCGGCACAGATTGTCGGGGTGGTGCGGGAGGCGTTGGGCGTGTTGCCGGTGAATGCGCGCAGTATCCGGGTGTTGCTGCACCCTGAAGACGCGGAACTGGTGCGTGAGGCGTATGCCGTTGGTGAGTCGGAACAGAATTGGCAGATCGTCGAGGAGCCGGTTATTCAGCGCGGTGGCTGCAGAATTTACACAGACAATTCCCAGATTGATGCGACATTGGATTCGCGCCTGAACAGTCTGATTGCACCTTTGTTGGCAAGTGAACGGAATTCGGACGACGAAGCCGAAGACCTACCGGATCAACCACGTGGTGATGAGACATCAGATGCCTGAGTTGAATCGCAATGACCTGTGGGCCGGGCGAATCGCGCAGCTGGCGCATACGCTACCCGATTCAAGGGGGTTTGTGGTCGAGGGTAAGCTCACGCGCATGGTCGGGCTGACCCTGGAGGCCATTGGCTGTCGTGCTGCCATCGGTGAGATTTGCGACGTGATTAACGCCGACGGCCAGCGTATCGAGGCCGAGGTGGTCGGCTTTGCCGGTGAGAGCATCTACCTGATGCCGACTGGCGATATCCGCGGGCTGGAACCCGATGCGCGGGTGGCACCGAGCGGACGTGTCAGTGATGCAGTGGTCGGGGAACAGCTGCTCGGGCGAGTGATTGACGGCAGTGGTGTTGCGCTCGATGGCAAAGGAACGATTCACTCCAAGCAACGCTGGTCACTCAACGGCGAAAGCATCAATCCATTGGCACGTGACCCGATTCGCCAGCCGCTCGACGTCGGTATTCGTGCTATCAACTCCTTGCTCAGCGTTGGGCGAGGGCAGCGCCTGGGGCTGTTTGCCGGGTCCGGCGTGGGCAAATCCGTGTTGCTTGGCATGATGACCCGTTACACCAATGCCGATGTGGTGGTTGTCGGCCTGATTGGTGAGCGCGGACGCGAAGTGAAGGAGTTTGTCGACAACATCCTGGGTGAAGAAGGTATGCGTCGGGCGGTGGTGGTTGCGGTTCCGGCTGACCAGCCTCCGCTGCGCCGTATGCACGGCGCCATGCTGGCCACGTCGATCGCCGAATATTTCCGCGAGCAGGGCAAGCAGGTTTTGTTACTGATGGACTCGCTCACCCGCTTTGCCCAGGCCCAGCGCGAGATCGGGCTGGCGATCAACGAGCCCCCCGCCACCAAGGGCTATCCGCCCTCGGTGTTTGCCAAGTTGCCGCACCTGGTCGAGCGCGCAGGTAACGGTGATAAGGGCGGCGGTTCGATCACGGCCTTTTACACGGTGTTGGTCGAAGGTGACGATCAGAATGATCCGATAGCGGATGCTGCACGCGCGATCCTGGATGGACACATTGTGCTTTCGCGGCGGATTGCCGAGTCAGGCCAGTACCCGGCGATCGATATCGAGGCCTCAGTCAGTCGTGCCATGAACGAGATCACCAGCAGGGACCACCAGCTGGCGGCACGCGAGTTCAAGCAGTTGTACAGCGTCTACCAGCAGAATCGTGATCTGATCTCGGTCGGCGCCTACGAACAGGGCTCGGACGAACAGATCGACCTGGCTATTCGTGCCATTCCCTCATTGCTGGCGTTTCTTCAGCAAAGCATGGATACGCCGGTGGACCTGGATCAGAGTCTGCAACAGCTGATGGAAATGTTTCCGCCGTCAGCACCGCTGCCAGCCGAGCAGGTGATGTGAGATGACCAAGTCGCAGCGATTCAAGCCGATCCAGAAGATCGCCGAAAAAAAAGAACGCGATGCGGCTTCGGTATTTGGCCAGAGTCTGCGGGACAGGGATGAAGCGCAGAAGCGCCTGCAGGACCTGGAACATTATCTGGATGAGTACCTGCAGCGTTTCAACCAGGCGAGCCGGCAGGGGATTGGCGCTGAGCGCATCCGTGACTACCAGGTGTTTATCGACAAACTGGAAACAGCAATTCGTGAACAGAAGCGTGTATTGCTAGAGGTGCAGGAGCGTTGTGATGACAGCAAGGCACAGTGGCACGGACATTTCACCAAGGTGCGCGCGGTAGACAATGCCGTCGAGCGGATGCGTGACGATGAGTTGAAGGTGCGCGAAAAGAAGGAACAGGCGCATAGCGACGAGCACGGTCAGCGTCGGCGCTGAATATCATTTGGCAGAACTTCCGCGCATCAAGGCAAGCGCTGCATTGCGTCCTTCTCCCAGAAGGATATTGAAGGTTCGACAGGCTGCGGTGTTGTCCATCACCTCGTAACCGATTCCCGCGTCCATCAGCGGGATGAACACGCGTGGTTCCGGGAACTGCTGGCGCTCTCCGGTACCGATGATCAGGACTTCGATTTTTCTGGCGGCGATCTGGCGCAGTGCCTTGCCGTCGAGCATGTAGACGTTGTCAATCGGCCAGTCGGTGACCAGTTCAGTGGGGTAGACCAACAGGCTGGGGGAGTGGTTGTTGCCGCGGATTTTCACCAGGCCGGGCTCATAGGCCGAAATCAGGTTCAGCCCTGCCGCGTCGTCGAGCACCATTTTCATCGATCTTTACCCCCGCTTTTTAACGCCCGGGCTATCGGTCCGCAAAGCTGTGTTTTCATTGACAATTCAGGCCCTGCTCAGTAGCGTAACGCCCTTTGGGGAATTGGCCCAGAACGGCGTTTCCCCCTCGAATTCCCCCTACCTGCCGATCAGAGGTTCCCGTGTCGTCCCCCGAAATGGAAGATTTCCACAGAATCAAGCGC
>Ga0180435_10001981_pt1 | contig 21020 bp, 18 predicted proteins | sample SS_ome_3_FD_132467 | JGI IMG/M metagenome (GOLD analysis project Ga0180435, IMG submission 132467) | Hypersaline lake sediment archaeal communities from the Salton Sea, California, USA - SS_3_S_1 metaG | ecosystem: Environmental > Aquatic > Non-marine Saline and Alkaline > Hypersaline >...
ATCAGCTCCTCCACCTTCTTGCCCACCACCATCATCATGTCGGCCAGCTCGTCGATGATGACCACGATGTAGGGCATGGTGGTGAGATTGGGGATTTCCGGCAGTTCACCGGTGATGACGTCGGGCTCGGGCTGGAACAGGGGGTCCTTGATCGGCTCGCCGGACTTCTCCGCCTCTCTGACCCGCTTGTTGTAGCCGGCGATGTTACGCACGCCCAGCGCTGCCATGAGACGGTAGCGACGCTCCATCTCCGCCACGCACCAACGCAGCGCATTGGCCGCGTCTTTCATGTCGGTCACCACCGGGGTCAGCAGATGCGGAATGCCCTCGTATACGGAGAGTTCCAGCATCTTGGGGTCGACCATGATCAGGCGCACCTGCTCCGGCGTGGCCTTGTACAACAGGCTCAGGATCATGGTGTTGATCGCGACCGACTTGCCCGAGCCGGTAGTGCCTGCGATCAACGCATGCGGCATCTTCCCCAGGTCGGCAACCACGGGCTCGCCGGCAATGTCCTTTCCCAGTGACAGCGTCAGCGGCGACTTGGACTTGTCGTAGGCCTCCGAACGCAGGATCTCGCTCAGATACACGACCTCGCGGTGCGGATTGGGTATCTCCAGGCCGATGACCGATTTGCCCGGAATGACCTCCACCACGCGCACCGAGATCGTGGATAACGCGCGCGCCAGGTCCTTGGCCAGGTTGGTCACCTTGCTGGCCTTGGTTCCGGGCGCCAGCGAAAGTTCGAACAGGGTGACCACCGGTCCGGGATGGACCGCGACCACCTCGGCCGCAACACCGAAATCGGCAAGCTTGCGCTCGACCTGCCCCGAGAGTGCCTCCAGGGTCTCCTTGGAGAGGGTGTGACCGCTCGGCTTGGGTGGATCGAGCAATCCCAGCGGGGGCAGCTCGGTGTTGTGCGGGGGTTCGAGCAGGGTCATCTGCTTTTCCTTCTCGACCCGTACGCTCTCCTTGACCACCGGTTCGCGCTTCTCGATCTTCGGTGGTTTCCTGTTCCTGGTGCGTTTCTTTTCCTTGCGCCGGACCTCCTGGCGCTCCTGCTTCATCTGTTTTGCCTTGCGCTGCTCGACGACCCGTTGGATCAGCTCATTGGCCTGGCGCCAGACATTGAGCACGAAACCACCGATGGCATCCATCACGGCAAGCCAGGAGATACCGGTAAAAAGGGTAAACCCGATCAACAGGGAGGCCAGCATCAGCAGGCTGGTTCCCCCGTGGCTGAGCGCCTCCACCAGCGAGCCCCCGACGGCCTGTCCAAGGATCCCGCCCGAACCTTCGGGCAGATGACCGAAGTTGCGCATGTGCAGTGCGGCCAGCGCGGTGGCGCCGATCAGGGTGAGCAGAAATCCGGCGCTTCTCACCACCCACAGGTAGGGATGTGGCTGCGCCTCGTTGCGTTCGCGGAACATCATCCAGCCTGACCAGGCCAGCATGAACGGAAACGCATGTGCCATCAGGCCGACCAGCGAGAACAGTACGCTCGCGAACCAGGCGCCCGTCGGCCCTCCTGCATTGAGCGCAAGCGTACGTGGGCCGACGTAGCTCCAGCTCGGGTCCTCCGGCGAATAGGTGAGCAGGGCCATCAGAAAGAAGCCACTGACCGCCAACAACAGAAGGAAACCGGCCTCTTTGAGGCGTTTTTGGAGACTCGTGTGCAAAATACTTTTAAATCAAAAAGATGGGGATCAAATCTCGTGTAATTTCCAAATTATTCCATAATTGTTGGAAACTGACGAGCGGGATTCCTGAAGAAGCCGTCGCCTGGCAGCGACTGGACATGATACGCGAGCTCCCGACCGGCCACGTGGATCACCCCTGTCGGACAAAAACCACACCTGGTGAAAACGATCGCGCTTGACGCTTCAAAATGCACGAAAAACAGGCAAGATAGGTCCATCATCCAGGTATCCGCGCATTCATAATGACAACCACGCCTTCAGACATCGCCGGCAACGCAAATCCCGCCGCCGGCCAGGCACGCATCGACTGGGCCCTGCAGGAGATGCCGGTGGTGCGCGGGATGATGTCGCAGCTGGAGGCGGAACGTCCCCTGGAAGGCGTTCCTATCAGCGGCTGCCTGCATATCACCACCGAAACGGCCAACCTCGCGCGCGCCCTCAAGGCCGCAGGTGCAGACCTGATGCTGTGTGCCAGCAACCCGCTCAGCACCCAGGACGATGTCGCCGCCGCCCTGGTCAAAGAGTACGAGATACCCGTTTTTGCCATCCGCGGGGAAAGCAACGCGGTCTATTACGAGCATATCGACAGTGCGATCGCACATGTGCCGTCCATCACCCTGGATGACGGCGCCGATCTGGTCAGCCGGATCCACCGGACTCGCCCCGACCAGCTGGACGGTATGCTCGGCGGCACCGAGGAGACCACCACCGGGGTGATCCGACTACGTGCCATGGCTGCCGAGGATGCACTGGGTTACCCCATCATCGCGGTCAACGATGCGCTGACCAAACACCTTTTCGACAACCGCTACGGGACTGGTCAGAGTGCCCTGGACGGCATCATCCGTGCGACCAACGTGTTGCTTGCCGGTAAGGTGTTCACCGTGGTCGGTTATGGCTGGTGCGGGCGCGGTATCGCAATGCGGGCAAAGGGAATGGGTGCGCAGGTGGTGGTGACCGAGGTCGATCCCTTGCGTGCGCTGGAGGCCGCAATGGACGGTTTCCGGGTGATGCCACTGCTCGAAGCCGTGGCCCAATCGGACTTCGTGACCACAGCGACCGGTGATCGCCACGTGGTCGACCGGGAACATCTCGAGGTCATGAAGGACGGCTGCATCCTGTCCAATGCCGGACACTTCAACGTGGAAATCAATATCCCGGCACTGGAAGCGATGAGCACGGCCCTGTCCCACCCGCGTCCGTCTGTCGGTGAATATCAACTGGAGGACGGCCGTCGCCTGCGCTTGCTGGCCGAAGGGCGTCTGGTCAACCTCTCCGCCGCCGAGGGGCACCCCTCCGCAGTCATGGACATGAGTTTCGCCAACCAGATCCTGAGTGTGATCCATCTCGTGAAACATCCGCACCAGCTCGCCAAGGGCGTTCATCCGGTACCGGATGAACTGGACCGCCAGGTCGCACGACTCAAACTGGCCGCCCTCGGTCTGAGTATCGATCAGCTCACCCCTGAGCAACAACGCTACCTCACGTCATGGCGCGAAGGCACCTGAGGGCCGCATGATGAGCACAGGCATTCAACGAATGCTGGCGGATATCGAACGCGAGCTAACCCTCACCGCGCCGTACACCGGGATCACGAGACTGAACCAGGATGTCATTCGGGCGATGGCCGATATCGCCCGGGATGAGTTTGTGCCATCCGGCATGCGGGCGTATGCCTATGACAACCGTCCGCTACCCATCGGACACGATCAGACGATCTCCCAACCCTTTGTCGTGGCGCTGATGACCCACCTTCTGAATGCCCGGAAAGATGCCCGCATCCTGGAGATCGGCACCGGCTCCGGTTACCAGGCCGCGGTCCTTGCGCGCGTGGCTGGTCGGGTCTACTCCGTGGAACGCATTCCCGAACTGAGCGAGAACACCGGCAGGGTGCTCGAATCGCTGGACCTGGACAACGTGGAACTTCTGGTCGGCGACGGCTACCGCGGGTGGCCCGAAAATGCACCCTATGACGGGATCATCGTCACCGCTGCTGCCCCTCAGATACCACCGGCACTGCCGGAACAACTTGCTCCCGGGGGACGACTGGTGATTCCGGTCGGGCAACCCTACGGCCGTCAGGACCTGCTCCTGATCGAGAAACAGAAAAACGGGGAGTTGCGTAGCTCGAACATTCTCCCGGTGGCCTTTGTGCCCCTGCTGAATGAAGAACCCGACAACACGTAAATCTTCACGGGCGTTTGATCCAGAACGGTCGAATACCCTTGTGCCAGTTCCACAAAACGGCCATCTTTCAAGAATGGAATCCCGCAAAACATCTCAGGCATCGCTGCAGATCGAAAACGGCCGGGTTATTTGCGGCGGCCATTGGACGGCGCGACACCTCGGTAGGGTCAACCGGCAGCTCGAACACATGCAATGGCCTGCGGGTGAGGTTCCAGTCGATCTCTCGCAGATCGAGCGCCTGGATACCGCCGGCGCCTGGCTATTGCACCGGCTGCGCGAGCAACTCGCCACGCAGGAACGCACTGTCGAACTCGAAGGCGTCACCCCGGAAACCGAAGGACTGCTGCAACTGGTCGCCCGTTCCGGCGTGAACGTCGCCGACCTGCCGCGTCCCTACCGTGCGGGCGCGCTGGAGAACATTGGCCACATCAGCCTGCGAAGTGCGCGCAATTCGCTCGGACTGATCGGCTTCGTCGGGGAGGCCTGGCTGGCCGGAATGCGCCTTCTGCTGCACCCGGGGCGGATCCGCTGGCGCGAGATCGCCTACAGCCTGGGCGAGGCCGGTCACAAGGCCCTGCCCATCGTTGGCCTACTGGCGTTTCTCCTGGGTATCGTGATCACCTACCAGGGTGGCGTGCAGCTGCGTCTGTATGGTGCCAGCATCTTTGTTGCCGACCTTGTCGGCCTCTCCATGCTGCGCGAACTCGCGCCGATCATGACCGCGATCATCGTGGCGGGACGAACCGGATCTGCCTATACCGCGCAGATCGGCACCATGAAGGTGACCGAGGAGGTGGACGCCCTGCGCAGCATCGGCATCCAACCCATGGAACTCCTGGTGCTGCCCAAACTGCTGGCGCTGATCATCGCCCTGCCCCTGCTCACCCTGTACGCGGATGTCATGGGGGTGCTTGGTGGCATGGTGATGGCAAAGATACAACTGGATATTTCATACACCACCTTCATCGACCGGTTGCAGGTCGCGCTGACGGTCAAATCCTACCTGGTTGGCATCGGCAAGGCGCCCGTGTTCGCCGCCATGATCGCGGTGATCGGCTGTTACCAGGGTTTCAAGGTCAGCGGCAGTGCCGAGAGCGTCGGCCGTCACACCACCATCAGCGTGGTCCAGTCGATCCTGGCCGTGATCGTGGTCGACGCGATTTTTTCGGTCGCCTTCAGCTATCTCGATATATGAGCACGGACCATTCCCAGTCAGCGGTAATCGAGGCGCGCGGACTCAGCATGCAGTTCGGGCGCAGGCGGGTGCTCGATCAACTGGACTTCGACATCCAACGCGGCGAAATCCTCGCGATCGTGGGTGGCAGCGGCAGTGGCAAGTCGACCCTGTTGCGCCAGATGACCATGCTGCTGCAACCGAGTGCCGGCTCCCTGCGTCTGTTCGGCCAGGATACCCAACACCTCAGTGAGCACGAGCGACTGCGCCTGCGGCGCCGCTTCGGCATCCTGTTTCAGAACGGTGCGCTGTTTGGTGGCCAGAATGTACTGGAGAACATCGCCACTCCGCTGCGGGAGCACACCGAGCTAGATCACGCCACGATCCAGGAGATTGCCGCGATCAAGCTGCAACTGGCCGGCCTGCAGCCCGAGGATGGACTGCTCTACCCCAACCAGCTCTCGGGCGGGATGCGCAAGCGCGCTGCACTGGCGCGTGCCATTGCGCTCGACCCGGAACTGCTGTTTCTGGACGAGCCGACTTCTGGGCTGGACCCCCTCAGCGCCGAAGCCCTGGACGACCTGGTGCTGCAGTTGAAGGCATCGCTTCAGCCCACTATTGTGGTCGTGACGCATGATATGGATTCACTCTGGCAGATTGCCGACCGCGTTATGTTGCTGGGAGATGCCCGAATCCAGGCAACCGGGACGATGCAGGAACTCGTCGTTTCGCAGAACGCCGCCGTGCAACGCTTCTTTCAGGGTCCCCGGGGGCGCGCGGCCATGTCGGGGGCGACCAGGGAAACATGAACAACAAAACCAGTTACATCCTCGTCGGACTCTTTGTACTCGGACTCGCGACCGCCTTTGTCGCCACCATCCTTTGGCTGGGCAGTGGCAGCGCGGGTGGCCGCTTCAATACCTATATCGTCTTTACCACCGACTCGGTTTCCGGACTCAGTCGGGACGGTGTGGTCAAGTACCGGGGGGTCGATGTGGGGCGGGTACGCGCCATCACGCTCGATCCCGAAAATACCGAACGTGTGCGCCTGGTACTGGAAATCCAGGAAGGCACCCCGATCAAGCAGGACACGGTGGCAACGCTGGAGGTTCGCGGCCTGACCGGCCTGGCCTACGTCAACCTGGCAGGCGGCAGTCTGCAATCCCCACCGCTGGCCCCTCGGACGGAAGCACCCTACCCCGTGATCCAGAGCCGCCCATCTGTCTGGGGACGCTTCGACCAGAACCTCGGCCTGCTCCTCGAGAACCTCGTGGATGCCTCGCAGCAGTTGAACACCTGGCTGGGGGGCGATAACCGGGAACTCCTCCTCAATACCCTGCGACACCTGGAAACCCTCAGCGGCACCCTCGCGGATCAGTCGGCCGGTCTGGAAACAGCCATGCAGGACCTGGCCGGCACCCTGCGCAACACGCGTGAGACAAGCGCGAAGGTACCTGAGTTGATCGATCAGCTGAAACAGGGTGCGCAGGCATTCGAACGCATGGCCACGCAGTTTGAGCAGACTGGCGTGAACCTGAACCAGGCCATCGACGCACGAGACCGTGACCTGCAGCGTTTCACTACGAGTTCTCTCCCGGAGGCTTCGGCCATGATTACGGACCTGAGACAGACCGCGGCCAACCTGCTGATCCTGAGCGAGAAACTCAAGCGCGACCCGGGCATGTTGTTGCGCGGCGCGCCGCCCGGGCTGCCGGGTCCTGGAGAAGACGGGGGTATCCGGCAATGAAGCGCGTGCAACGACTGGGGGCTCTCATCGCGGTCGCCGTGATGATCACCGGCTGTGCGATCCCGCTTGTCGGTGGCGATGCCGCTACAGCGGCCCGGCACACCTACCTGCTGGAATGGGCAGCGGACAAACCCGCAACGCTCTCACCCAAAGCCACTCAGAGCCTGTTGATTGCTCCGACCAGGGCGCGCCCGCCTTACAGCGGCAGTGACATGTTGTATATGTCCAGTGAGCATGAACTGAACGCCTTTGCCTACCACCGCTGGGCGGACAGTCCGGCACACATGCTCGAACCGTTGTTGATCCTTTCCGCGGAGAACAGCGGCCTGTTCAAACTGGTGGTTCCGGCCGGCAACCAGGTTCTTACCGATCTGCGCCTGGATACCTGGATGCTGCACCTGCGACAGGTCTTTACGTCCGGCGAGTGCCACCTGGAATTCGCCATTCGGGTGGAACTGAACGATGTCGCCACGGCAAGGCCACTGGGTGCGCGCCTGTTCAGCTACCGCGAACCCTGTGATCAGGCATCACCGCAGGGCGGAATGAGAGCGGCCAACCGGATCGTCGGACGCTTCCTGCAGGAACTTCAAACCGCGTTGGCACAGATGCTGCGACGCTGAGAGCTCGCCCGTCGGACAGCCGGAATCGGCGGCCGATCCCGGATCCGAGACAAGGCGATACAATGCCAACTGTGGCAGGTGAAAAGAATGATTGGCGATCTGTTTGACGCTACGGCCCTGTCGGTGCTGGCATCGGGGTGTTGATTGCAGACAGCGTTGGATTCCAGCTTTTCGGATGGATCATGATGGTCGCTGGTGCTGTAGCCCGGTTGCCGACTGCCCTGCATCGTTGAAGGCACTTTTGAATACTCCACCGGCCAAAGCCGGTGAAGTACTCTTTCTGTTACAAAAATTTCCATCCACTTCAGGCAAGCTTCACGCTATACGAACAATGCGCCATTTAGGTGCGCAATCCGGTTTGAATCATCGCACCGCATTGTTTAGGCTTCTAAAGATTCTTCGGCAAATATAGAAGTGCGCCATGTGCGGAATCTGCGGTGAAATCCGCTTCGACGATCGAGTTCCATCGGTCGATACCATCGCCCGGATGAACCGGGTGCTGTACCCACGTGGCCCGGATGGCAGTGGGGTCTTCCAGGCCCGGCACATCGCGGTCGGACACCAGCGGCTCAAGATTCTCGATCTGAGTGAGCATGCCCAGCAGCCGATGATCGATAACGAACTCGGCCTGGGCATTGTTTTCAACGGCTGTATCTACAACTTCCGCGATCTGCGGGTGCAGCTACAGGGTCTGGGCTACCGGTTCTTCTCTGACGGTGACACCGAGGTCATCCTCAAGGCCTACGCCGCCTGGGGCAGTGACTGTGTGGACCACTTCCACGGCATGTTCGCGTTCGCGCTCTGGGAGCGGGACTCGGGGCGGATGTTGCTCGCGCGCGACCGTCTCGGCATCAAACCAATGTATTACGCGCCTGTCGACGGTGGCCTGCGCTTTGCCTCGACCCTGCCCGCCCTGCTCGCGACCGACGGTATTGATACCGCGATCGACCCGGTCGCCCTGCATCACTACATGAGTTTCCACGCCGTGGTGCCGGCACCCCACACGATTCTCCAGGGGGTCCGCAAGCTGCCCCCGGCGACAGTGCGCATGATCGAGCCCGACGGCCGCAGCCGCGATCACTGCTATTGGCGTCTGCATTACGGGGCACGTCCCGATGAACGCGACCTGAACTATGCGGACTGGCAGGAGATCACCTTGCAGGCGCTGCGCAAGGCGGTTGAACGCCGCCTGGTTTCAGACGTCCCTGTGGGTGTCCTGCTGTCCGGCGGGCTCGACTCGAGCCTGATCGTTGGCCTGCTCGCCGAACAGGGCCAGCACGGCCTGAGCACGTTCTCGGTCGGTTTCGAGGCGGTCGACGACGAAGCCGGAGACGAGTTCCAGTACTCGGATATCGTGGCACGCCACTTCGATACCGATCACCACCAGATCCGGGTCGACAGCGCCGGGCTGCTACCGGCACTCGACCGTTGCATCCAGGCCATGAGCGAACCGATGGTCAGCCACGACGTGATTGGCTTCTACCTGCTTTCGGAGCGGGTCGCGCAGCACGTCAAGGTCGTCCAGAGTGGACAGGGTGCGGATGAGGTGTTCGCCGGCTATCACTGGTATCCACCGATGCAGCAAAGCAGTGATCCGGTGACTGACTACGCCGGCGTGTTCTTCGATCGCGACCACGACGAGTATCGCCGTGCGGTAGGTGGACAATACCTCGGCGACGATCACAGCCGCGCCCTGGTGGAGCGTCACTTCGCCTTACCCGGCGCGCAGCAGGCGATCGACAAGGCCCTGCGCATCGATACCCAGATCATGTTGGTCGATGACCCGGTCAAGCGGGTCGACAATATGACCATGGCCTGGGGACTCGAGGCACGCGTACCGTTTCTCGACCACGAACTGGTCGAGCTGGCCGCGCGCATTCCAGCCGAACACAAGATCGCATCCGGAGGCAAAGGTGTACTAAAGGAGGCTGCGCGCTCGGTTATCCCTGCCGCGGTGATCGATCGCCCCAAGGGCTATTTTCCGGTACCGGCACTGAAATATCTCGAAGGCCCTTACCTCGACTACGTCAAGGAAACCCTGGATGCACCGGCAGCTCGCGCACGCGGTCTGTTCCAGCAGGACTATGTGGCCGAACTGCTCGCCGATCCGAAGGCCCATATCACACCGCTACGGGGATCCAAGCTATGGCAGATCGCCCTGCTGGAACGCTGGCTGCAACAACACGGTATTAGCGGACAATGAAAAGGAAAGCGCGCAGGTACACTACCCGACTCGAACGCCAGCGCACACCCAGTGTCACCGGCGAGGAACCGCATGTCCCTCCGGGTGAACAGGCGCCGCGCAGTAATGTCACGGTCGACTGTGGCTGGGGACGACTGATCTTTGCCCATACGTTCAAGGACAATCGCCGTCTCGCGGACGAATTGTTGGCAGAGACGCCCGGCAAGCGTGACATCGCCTTCTACGTCGCCGAACCGCAAGTATTGCTGTCGATGGAGCCTCAGAACCTGTTCCTCGACCCTTCACACACATACCGCCTGTGGCTCGACCGCTACAAGGTCTCGCCGTTGCGACCACGCGGCTACGCCGTACGCCTGCTCAACAGCCGGGCAGACGCCGAAGGCGCCCATCGGGTCTACATGGCACGCCAGATGATTCCGCCGCCGGTCGATTTCATGCTGCAGAACCGCACCTCGCGCGTGGTCCAGTTCCTGGTTGCCTGTGACCAGAAGACCAGGGATATCCTGGGCGTGGCCACCGGCATCGATCATGTCGAGGCGTTTGGCGATCCGGAAAACGGCGCCAGTCTGTGGGCCGTCGCTGTCGATCCGCAGGCACGCCAGCCGGGCATCGGCCAGGCACTGGTGCGCCACATGGCCGAGTTCTTCATTGCGCGTGGACGCAGCTACCTCGACCTTTCGGTCATGCATGACAACCGTGATGCCATCCGCCTGTATGACCGTCTGACCTTCCGTCGCATCAATACCTTCACGGTCAAGAACAAGAACTCCATCAACGAACCCCTGTTCATCGGCACCCAGCCGCAGGAACGCCTCAATCCCTATGCGCGGATCATCACGCGAGAAGCGCAGCGCCGTGGCATCGGGGTGGAGGTATTGGATGCCGAGGCGGGTTTCTTCGATCTGGCACTGGGTGGCCGCACGGTAACCTGCCGCGAATCACTCAGTGAACTGACCACATCGATCGCGATGAGCCGCTGCGATGACAAGGCCGTCACCCATCGGGTGCTGGCGGCCGCTGGCTTGCGTGTCCCTGCCCAGGCCAAAGTCATGGATGCACAGCAGGCCGAGGCATTTCTTGATGAGTACGGCACAGTCGTGGTGAAGCCGGCAAGGGGTGAACAAGGTGCCGGCATCAGCGTGGACGTGCGCGACAAGGACGCACTGCATGCCGCGATAAAAGAAGCACGAAAATTCTGTGAGAACGTGCTCCTCGAGGAATATGTGCTCGGCCAGGACCTGCGCATCATCGTGATAGACAATGCAGTGGTAGCCGCCTCCGTGCGCCGCCCACCCCGGATTCAGGGAACCGGGCAGGACACCATCCGCGATTTGATCGAAAAGCAGAGCCGTCGGCGCAGCGCCGCAACGGGTGGCGAGAGCCGCATTCCGATCGATCGCGAGACCGAGCGATGCGTCAAGGATGGAGGCTATACCTTGGATGACAGGCTGCCCTATGGGGAATACCTGACGGTACGCAAGACCGCCAATCTGCACACGGGCGGCACCATCCACGACGTTACCGGGAAACTTCACCCGACCCTGCGCCAGGCAGCAGTGGATGCAGCTTGCGCGATCGGCATCCCGGTTACCGGTCTCGACCTTCTGGTACCCGACCCGAGTGACCCGGATTATGTCATTATCGAAGCCAATGAACGCCCCGGACTGGCCAACCACGAACCCCAACCGACCGCGGAACGCTTCGTCGATTTACTTTTCCCGAACACGGTGGGGCGCTGAAACGAAAATAAACATATGAAACTGCCTCCTATCGACCAGACCTATGTGCAGGACGTCCTGTTTCGCCTGCTGAACACACCAAGCCCGAGTGGCTTTACCGATAGAGCCGTACACCTGGTTGCCGACGAACTGGACAAACTCGGCGTACCGGTCGAAATGACGAGGCGCGGGGCGATCAGAGCAACCCTGAAAGGCGAGCGCGCCAGCCCCGCCCGTGCAGTCGTCGCCCACATCGACACCCTGGGCGCGATGGTCAAGTCACTAAAGCCCAACGGACGTGTTGAGCTTGTCGCCATCGGTCACTGGAATGCGCGCTTCGCCGAAGGTGCCCGGGTTACCCTTTACACCGATATCGGCGTACACCGAGGCACCATCCTCCCGCTCAAGGCATCCGGGCATACTTATGCCGATGAGATCGATAAACAGCCCTCGAACTGGCAGAACCTGGAGTTGCGCATCGACGAAGACTGTTATTCGCTCTCTGATCTGATGCGTCTTGGGGTACACGTTGGCGACTTTGTGGCAATCGATCCCCAGCCCGAAGTACTCGAGAACGGTTACATCGTGTCCCGTCACCTCGATGACAAGGCCGGCGCTGCCGTGCTGATGGGCGCGATCAAGGCCGTGGTCGATGCAGACCTCACGCTGCCGGTCGACTGCCACCCGCTGTTCACAATCTCGGAGGAAGTCGGCTCAGGTGCATCCGCTGTGCTGCATGGTGAAATTGCTGAAATGCTCACGCTCGACAATGGCACCACCGCACCGGGACAGAACTCGAGTGAATTCGGCGTCACCTTTTGCATGGCTGATATGAGCGGGCCGTTTGACTACCACCTGACACATTACATGATCCGCTGGTGTCAGGAATTCGAGATCCCCTATCAGCGCGACGTGTTCCGCTTCTACCGCTCAGACAGCGCTGCGGCGGTCGAGGCGGGCGCAGATATCCGGACCGCGCTCGCCACGTTTGGCATTGACGCCTCACACGGTTGGGAGCGCATTCACTGGAACGCCCTGGAATCGCTGACAAAACTGGTTTCCATCTACATGCAGGCCCCGCCTTTGTTTCTGCGCGACCAGGAAGACATCGGACCACGCGCGGGCTTTCCCATGCAATGATCATTGGTTGAGCACCTCGACGCTGCTCCGCCCTTGCCCCTCAGGCACTGGAAAGCCTCAATGTGCGAGGTACCAAGCCGACCTCCCTGAGGAAGCACCTGCCCTGGTCTGCTGTGTGAACAATCGAATCGAGCGCGATTTGACCACTGCCAGGATCGAAGCGAACGAACTTTTGTCCAGTAGTGGTGCGCTTGATCGCCCTCCATGGGCTTGCAGCCAGGCAGCGTTGAATCCGGTAGGCTCCTGAACCAAATATGTCATCCATTGACGAGCTGATTCTTCACGCCTTCTTTATCCGCTGTCTGCATGCCTAAGGTGGCGCCTTTTGGCCACTCACAGCACCTCCGTCACCGAAAGACCGTACCTGACTTCAGCCTGTTTCCAGGAAAGGGTTAGGCCAACACATTCAAATCCCCGTTCAGTCAATCTTTATCCCATCTTTATACCGCTTGAAATATGCAGGTCCTTCATCCGGTCCCATGCTCATACAGGCTGCGAAGGATTTATTTCCACTTGCCCGCTTAACAGTTACAGCTTGAACTACCAGAGGATGAGATCGTATGAATAGACGCCTCTTCATATACGGCCTGGGTGGACTTGCGATAGCACCTGTCGTTTTTTTGCGTTTATCAGACAGCAACGGGGAGTCGGCAATGAGCGGCGAGGGAAAGGTCATCCGCAGCGAAAAGGAGTGGCGAAGCCTGTTGAGCGAGGCTCAATTCCACGTGCTTCGGGAAGAGGGTACGGAGCGACCATGGAGCAGCCCTCTGAATGAGGAGAAACGTCCGGGCACTTATGTCTGCGCAGGATGCGGGCAGCCATTGTTCACTGCGGAACAGAAATTCGATAGTGGCACCGGCTGGCCGAGTTTCTTCGATGTCATCGAGGGCTCTGTTGAAACCAAAACAGATTTCAAGTTGATCCTGCCTCGCACCGAGTATCACTGTTCACGTTGCGGCGGCCACCAGGGTCACGTCTTCAAGGATGGCCCCAAACCGACTGGGCTGCGTTACTGCAACAACGGGATCGCTTTGAATTTCCACCCTGAGCAGGTTTAACCCGCATATCAAGAGGTATTCAATGCGTTCGATGGCAAACCTCTCTGGCTCTCTATGCATGCTCTACCTCGCCGCCTGCGGGGTGAATGCAGCAAGCCCGACACTTTTTGAAAGTACTGATAAACAGGTCTCGGTGCTGGAACTGTATACCTCCCATGGTTGCAGCAGTTGCCCACCCGCGGATGCCTGGCTGCGCAAACTTGCCGATCAGCCCGGCCTGTGGCATGAATTTATCCCCCTCGCTCTGCATGTGGACTACTGGAACAACCTTGGCTGGCCTGATCGCTTCGCTTCCAGGACGTTCAGTGAACGACAGCGCGAATACGCGCGACAAGGTCATCTTTCCAGCGTCTATACCCCCGGATTCGTGCTCAGAGGTGAGGAATGGCGGGGATGGTTCTTGAGGCGCCCTCCAGATATGGAATCGGAGCAGGTTATAGGAAGGTTGTCGCTGGAATTGCGAGAGGATGCGCGTGCCCTGATTCGATTCACATCGCGGCAGCCAGTCGATCCAACTCGACTGAACGTCCATCTGGTCATCATTGGGTTCGGCCTGTCCACTGATGTGGGCGGAGGCGAAAATCGCGGACGGAGGCTGGAGGAGGACTTTGTAGTGCTGGGCTATCGCTCTGGCGGGCATCCCGCTTCTTCACCAGAATGGAATCTGGCGTTGCCGGGCACAGGCCCTGCTAAAACCACACGCAGGGCGATAGCCGCCTGGGTCAGCACCGGTGATGACCCCACCCCTCTGCAGGCCGTCGGCGGCTGGCTGCCATCAGGTGCTCCAGGACCTGTACTTCGCTGAAGCGGATACTGTGCTGGGAAGCCTTTGCGGTGTTGCAGTAAACGGAGGTCGACCATATGCCAGCATCCGCGAGGTTGGCGGACCGGCCCTTTCAGTAAGGTATGAGAATGATCGAGTTATGAAGAAAACCGCACTGTTTATTGGCTCGTCCCTACTGGCCTGCGCTGTTCACGCCGGCTGGCTGGATGACATTACAACCGCTGTAAGTGGACATATCAGTGATCTGCAATCGCGCTTCACAGATGATCAACTCATCAATGGCGACATCATTGCCCGTGCGAGATTTCGAGAGAATGATCGAGGTCAGGACACCCTCCATCAAGGTTCAGGCGCGGTATTTCTCGTCGACACACCCGAAGGACGTTTTGTTCAACTGGCACCAGACTTCTCTTCCACCCCGGGGCCTGATTATCACGTGTATGTTTCACAGGACATCAACATTGATCATGAAGACAGTTTTGTGAAGGCCAATCAAATTGAATTGGGCCGCTTGATCAAGGGTTCGGGCGCAAGTTATTACAAGGTACCGGACCACACCGCATTTCAATCCGTAACAATATGGTGCAAGGCGTTTGATGAATTCATCATGAGCGCGGACTTCCCGCCTTGAGAACGATGTCGACCAGCGGATCAGTGTGATTTGTATTCGGCAATGAAGGCCTGGGAAATCGGGCACCCAAGCTGCTTGTTCACGAATACTCAGAAGTCTCCCTCAGAAGGGAACCTGTTCACCGCTATCGAGAACCCAGCGCCAGTGGTCCCTGTTGGACGTTTTCAGGAGAAGAACAGAAGCGGTTTTTTGGTCGATGGTAATTCTTCCTGTTGCGTCGAGATCCTGTTTTATCCTCAGCCCAAAGGGTCCACCCATATCGAATTCGAAAGCCTGATTGTTAAAGGAAACCGTGGCCCCTCTTCCCTTCACCCGGGCTGTGAAGCTGGACGGGTTCCCCTTGAAATCGATGACTGCCTGGGATTGCCACAAGAACTTCGGGTGACCCCGCCCGTCCTGGTCGAATTGATAGAGTCGCACGTTCCGAACAGCTTCCGTGGCGTCCCTTCTGACCGCAATGACACGGAAGACTGGAGAGTCCTTGTTGATGGCAGTCTGCATCAGAAGAAACGAGTCATACCCGGGCTCCGGGAGACAAAATCTCTCCAGCACCTGATGCGGCACCTGCTCTGCGTTTTCGAGGTACTCAATGGAGGGGATACAGGCGGTGGCACTGGAGGTGCAAACGAGAGCGCTTGCCAGAAAAGACACAAACCGTGTTCGAGTCAACACTTCGTTACTCTTGTCAATCGATAGCCGTTGGCAGCATTGTGCATTTATTCCGACGTGCCTGTGTTACCGGCATGTAACGTTTTCAGCTACCGGTTTCGCCGCATCCCAAGTCGGTACGTTCTGATCCAACCTTGTGCTTGGTGTCGGCAAGGCCTTCCCTGGCCTTTTGGGTTGCGTACTTAGTCAACCTTCCAGAAAAGTTCTTTCTCGATCTCTTCCGAGGCAATTCGGAAAAGAAAGTAAGGTTGATCAGTACGCCAGTCGAGGTAGGCATAGACCTGATCTTCCATTTCCTGGCTGGGGAAGTTACCGCTGGTGGATACGTCCCCATTGATGCAGGGCTCAAGGGAAAAATCGGTGGCAACAGCCACGGTACTGGTCAAGAGAGAAACGGCGAGAACGAGTGATGTTCTGAACATGGCACTACTCCATAAGAAAGTTACTATATCGTAATTTTCTATATTCAAATTATGTGCCAGGTAATTTTGTTCTTATCGCACAGGATATTTGCACGCTCTTGCTTATGATCTGCACTTTATTTGTGCGACAAGCGCTTACCGTGAGTCGGAATGTGTCGAAAAGCGGCAACGATGCGCTCAGACGTAAGGCCTGTACTTCCCGTGACAAGCGGCTGCATACGAACCTTCGGGGAAACAGTGGGACTTTTGCCCCTGCTTAAATAATCCTCGTCAACTAATTGGCATCATGTGTCAATTAATCAGCGGCTTCAGCATTGACCTTTAGTGCAGGCAGGACCACGCCGCCGGCTTCCACGTTTATCCCCTGTGACAGTGCTGACTCACTCCGCCAGTCGTCGCGCAGGAGTTTTTTAAGATACGGCAACAAGGCCCCGGAAAGCGCCAGCGAGGCACTGCGAGGTACCGCACCCGGCATGTTGGTGACGCAGAAGTGGTGTACCCCTTCCTCAGAGTAATAAGGATCATCATAGGTCGTGGGTCGGGTGGTCTCGATGCAGCCGCCCTGGTCCACCGAGATGTCCACCACCACGCTGCCGGGCTGCATGCCGGCGATCTGCTCGCGACTGACCAGGTGCGGGGTGCGGGCACCCGGCCGTAGAACCGCACCGACCAGAAGGTCTGCCTTTTCCACTGCCTGGGCGATGGCGTGGCGACTGGAATACAGCGCCTGGATATTCGCTGCCGCGCTGTCCAACTCACCAAGACGCAGGGGATTGCGATCGAACACGGTCACCTGTGCTCCCATGGCCGCTGCCAGGCGTGCCGCACTGCCTCCGGCATGGCCGGCACCCAGAACGACCACGTGCCCCCGTTCCACGCCAGGAACACCACCAAGCAGAAGGCCTTTGCCGCCGGAGGGTGTATGCAGGAGATGGGTCCCGACCTGGATGGCGATACGACCGGCGATCTCACTCATGGGCTGCAGCAGCGGCAGGTTACCCTGCTCCACCACGGTTTCGAAGGCAATCGCGGTCAACCCGATATCGCACAGCCGCCGGGTCAGTTCCGGGTTGGGTGCAAGATGCAGATAGGAAAACAGCACCTGATCCCGGCGCAGGCGCTCGAGCTCAGGGCCGACGGGCTCCTTGACCTTCAGGAGCACGTCTGCAGCCGCATAAAGTTGGTCTGCATCCGACAGCAACTCCACCCCGACGGCGCGATAGCTGTCATCGCTGAATCCGCTTGCCAGTCCGGCCCTCTCTTCGACGCAGACCCTGTACCCGGCCTGGACGAACTCCGCCGCTACCGAAGGCGTCAGCGCGACCCGTCCCTCGAGTGGCTTTGTCTCCCTGGGTACTCCGAGGCATCGGTTCATACGCTTTACCTCTCACCGCTCCGCTTAGTAGTATGAGCGCCGCTTCCGCGTGCTGATCCAGCCCGCGCTCCAGTTGTTCGTCTTCCGGAATGTACCCGGGGGATCATCCCATTCCAAGGAGAATTCGCATGAGCGAAACCAAACATTGCCGTCTGCTCATCCTCGGTTCAGGCCCGGCCGGCTATACCGCTGCAGTCTATGCGGCACGCGCCAACCTCAGTCCGGTCATGATCACCGGTATGGAACAGGGCGGCCAGTTGATGACCACCACCGACGTCGATAACTGGCCCGGTGACCCGGAGGGCGTTCAGGGTCCCGACCTGATCACGCGCATGCAACAGCACGCGGAGCGCTTTGAGACCGAATTGATCTTCGATTACATCAGCGAGGTGGATCTCAGTGAGCGTCCCTTCCGCCTGAAGGGTGACAGCGAGTCCTACACCTGCGATGCCCTGATCATCGCGACCGGGGCATCCGCCCAGTACCTGGGCCTGGAGTCGGAAGAAGCCTTCAAGGGCAAAGGGGTGTCCGCCTGCGCCACCTGCGACGGATTCTTCTACCGCGGCCAGAAGGTTGCGGTCATCGGTGGCGGCAATACCGCGGTCGAAGAGGCGCTGTATCTGTCCAATATCGCCGAGGAAGTCGTCCTGGTGCATCGCCGCGACGCCCTGCGCGCCGAAAAAATCCTGCAGAAGCAGATTCTGGATAAGGCGGAGAACGGGAATATCACGATCGAATGGAATCACACCCTCGACGAGGTGCTGGGCGACAACACCGGGGTAACCGGTATGCGCCTCAAGAGCACCCAGGATGATGCCACCAAGGAGATCGATCTCCAGGGCGTCTTCATTGCGATCGGACACAAGCCCAATACCGATATCTTTGCCAACCAACTCGACATGGAAGGCGGTTACATCAAGGTCCAGAGCGGCAGCGAAGGCAATGCCACCGCGACCTCGGTTGAAGGTGTGTTTGCCGCCGGTGACGTCATGGATCATATCTACCGCCAGGCGATCACCTCTGCCGGTAGCGGCTGCATGGCCGCCCTGGATGCTGAACGTTACCTGGATGCCCTCGAGGCCAAGTAAGCTGGACGTTCGCCCCAGCCGGGGCGTTCTTTTTCACCCCGGGGCCTGATTGCACCCCGGGGTGAATTGCATGCCCTCGGATTTCGCTGCGATACTTTTCACTCAGAAACCGTAAATCGCTGAAGGGCCTTGCCACCTGGTCGCTCATGCAAAATCATAAGGTCCGTATCCTCGAAGACATCACATCCGTTGGTCGGGAGGATTGGAACGCCCTCGGTGTCACCCCCTACCCGTTTCTGCGCCACGAGTTTCTCTCCGCTCTCGAGCACACCGGCTGTCTGGGTGAGCGCTATGGCTGGCTGCCCCGGCACATCACTGTCTTCGACGCCTCGGACCGGCTGGTCGCGGCCGCACCGATGTATCTCAAGTTCAACTCCTATGGCGAGTTCGTGTTCGACTGGTCATGGGCCGATGCCTATCAGCGCAATGGCCTGGAGTACTATCCGAAGCTCGTCAGTGCTTCGCCCTATACCCCCGCGACGGGTCCCAAAATGCTTGCCGCAAACCCTGGATCGGTGGGGCTGGGCAACCTGCTGGTCGATGCGGCCAACGAGCTTGCCGTGGCCACCGGGAGCTCCTCGATTCACTGGCTGTTCACCCTGGAGCCCGAAACCCAACTGCTGGAATCCCGCGACTATATGCGGCGCACCGGTTGCCAGTTCCATTGGCAAAACCGCGGCTGGCAGGATTTCGATGAGTTTCTTGCCTCGCTCAGCCATGCCAAGCGCAAGAACATTCGCCGGGAGCGAAAACGGACGCTGGATGCGGGCATCGAATTCCATTGGCTGGATGGCCACTCGGCGGGCGAAACGGACTGGAGCGACTTTCATCTGCTGTACGAATCCACCTTCGACCGAAAAGGAGGCATTCCCACCCTGTCACTCGAGTTCTTTCTGGAAATCGCCAACACCATGCCGGATCAGGTCCTGCTCGTGCAGGCGATTCACGAAGGCCGCGTGGTGGCCGCCGCGTTCAACCTCGTCGGTCAGCACACGCTCTACGGACGGCACTGGGGCTGCCGCGAGCAATTCCACAGTCTGCACTTCGAGGCCTGCTACTACCAGGGCCTGGATTTCTGCCTCGAAAGGGGACTGAACTCTTTCGAGCCGGGTGCCCAGGGCGAACACAAGATCAGCCGCGGCTTTCTACCGACAGCAACGTGGTCGGCGCACTGGCTCGAAGACGAGCGGTTTTCCGGTGCGGTGGCCAATTTCCTCGCACAGGAAACCGAAGGCATGCGGGATTACATCCAAGAGCTTTCTGAACGCTCGCCTTACCGCAAGGTCGATGCGCAGTGATCTTTCAGATGAACGGCACCCCCAGTGAAACACCGTTTCCCGATCCGAACCTGGCCGAAACGGAACCGGATGGCCTCTTGGCGATCGGTGGGGATCTAAAACCGGAGCGTCTGCGCCAGGCCTATTCCCAGGGCATCTTTCCCTGGTTCAGCGAGGACCAGCCCATTCTGTGGTGGAGCCCCGACCCGAGAACCGTGCTTTATCCATCCAAACTGCACGTATCCCGCAGCCTGAGAAGGCAACTCCGCCGGGGTGGGCTCACCCTGCGCATCGACACGGCGTTCGAGGAAGTCACCCGTGCCTGTGCTGCACCGAGAGTGGATCAGGATGGCACCTGGCTGTTACCGCATATGCAAACCGCTTACCAGCGCCTGCACCGACATGGGATGGCTCACTCGATCGAGTTGTGGCGTGACGCGGAACTGCTCGGGGGGCTCTACGGCGTGGGCCTTGGCAGGGCCTTCTTCGGCGAGTCGATGTTCAGCCGCGTGCCCAGCGCCTCGCGGATCGTGATGGTTTTTCTGTGCGAACAACTGGAGGCCTTTGACTACCCTTTTCTCGACTGCCAGGTCTTCAATCCCCACCTTGCGACCATGGGTGCGGAGGAGATTCCCCGAACCCGTTTTCTCGCCGAACTGGAACCGGCGGTCGGCATGACGGAAGATCCCCGCATATGGCAGATGGACGGCCTGGACTGCAGTGAACTGGAACACGCGTAGCAATGAACATGGATCAACGGAAAAATCTTCCACTCTATCTCTCCGCGGCAAGCGCCTGCGGTTATCTGGACGATCATCGCTCGCGCAACCTGTTCGTCGATCCGGATGCCGACATGGACCTGGTGGTCTATTCCCATCTCGTGCGCCAGGGTTTCCGGCGTAGCGGTCGTCTGGTGTACCGGCCCCATTGCGATGATTGTCGCAAATGCCTTTCGATACGCCTGCCTCTGGATCGATTCCATATGAAACGCCGGTTTCGACGGGTCCTCGAAGCCAATAGCGACCTGAGGGTCACGCCGCGCCCGGCCTCATTCGTCAGCGAGCACTATGCGCTGTACCAACGCTACACCGCCGCTCGCCACTCCGAGGGGAAAATGCAGGATTCCACGCCGGCGGAGTACGAGGAATTCCTGATGGCGGACTGGTGCGACACTCATTTTCTTGAGGTCCGTAAAGAGGACCAACTGCTGGCAGTCGCCGTCACCGA
>Ga0180435_10001984_pt1 | contig 21012 bp, 16 predicted proteins | sample SS_ome_3_FD_132467 | JGI IMG/M metagenome (GOLD analysis project Ga0180435, IMG submission 132467) | Hypersaline lake sediment archaeal communities from the Salton Sea, California, USA - SS_3_S_1 metaG | ecosystem: Environmental > Aquatic > Non-marine Saline and Alkaline > Hypersaline >...
TGATATAAAGGAAATAGATAATATTTCAATTCGCCTCTGGCAGAAAGAGGTCCAGCGTAAGCTGGTAATTCGACTTGAATCTATCCTGTTCCAGTCATCGCCAGCAAAGCTCGCCACCAACGTTACTTAGTATCTTAACAATGAAATCTTGCGCAAAATGGTTAGAAAAATCCTGATAATGGGGCAAGACTCCATGAAACCCTATTTGGTTCCCGGCCCTTACCGGGTAGGATATACACGCATCCCGCAAATTCAGCCGTACGCAGTACTAGTCGCGAGAATCGGCGGATCTTTTTACCTGTTGAGATTTTGACTTATGTAGCCAAGCATGGTTTCCATCCGATGCCGATAGCAGTGCTGCTCAAGTAGCTTGGTTCGTGCCGCCTGGGTGATTCGCTGCCTTTCCGATTCATTTTTCAGATAGTGGTTCACTTTGCGAACTAAGTCCTGGGGCGTTTCGAAAGTGATCAATTCTTCTCCCAGATCGAAAAACTCCCCGATCCCTCCGGGTCTTTTGTCATTGGGATGGGACTTCACTAAAAAAAAGGCTCCTGCCGCTATGCCGTTCAACAGAGTGCCGTCCGGATAACCTTTGCCGGATATGTATAAATGAATCCGGGCGGCATTATAAAGCTTTCTGATTTCACCGGCAGGTTCTATAGTTCCACCGAAACGATGGCTAACCGGCGACTCCTGCCAATAAGGAACAACTTCACTAGCGGATTCTTTACCCAGAACGCCCCAGCCCCAGATACGCAAATCCACTCCCGCTCGATCCAACTCCTGACAATAGGTATCTATCAATATGCTGTCGCCCAGGTAATTTTGGATCAGTTCGATATAATATTTACGTAACTCTTCCTCCCGCAGTTCTATCCCATATCGTTGGGCCCGATTCAGATACTGCCGGGCCCGATCATAAAAATATTGAGCCGGTGCTTTTCTGATCTCGGCACAGACATTTTCCCAGAGCTTTTGATGCGTGGCCAGTTTAATCCCGTATGTCAAGGGATCGGTGCTGAAACGATCCGATACTATGCTCACATCCGCACCATAGCGTTCCCGGTCCGATTCGGTCGGCGTTGTCGGCTTATAAAAACCTTCGTGGGCCGCCCAGGGTAAATACGCCAAACGTTCCGATGGTAATCCCGCTTGTTTTAACTTCTCCGTTTCGTTCAGCCAGGGACAAAAAACAAAATCGTATTTACCCATCCGTTGCGATAACGTCCTGCCCTCGGCGGCCCAAGCTCCCCGTTGACGCAGCAAGGTAACGCAGATTGCCGTTTTATCCAATGCCGGAGTAATATCGCCCCGCAGTGTATCCACCAGCAGAATCAGATGAGGCTGGAAACGATTCAAGCGTTCCAGTTGAGCGTAAGGCGAAACAACGTCCGGCCGATCCAGAATCAGCCAGTCCGTAATGGCCCCCAATTGGCGTAATCCCGCCAGAGCGTCACGACTCGTACCCATATCTACGGGAGTGTAAGCTTGCGTACAGTTTGCTATCCGTAATGCTTGAATCTGCCCGGGTTGAAAACAGGCCAGGGTGTCTTTTATTTTTGTCCTGTTTTCCCGTTCCCGTTGTTGTTGTAACTGTTTTTCAAAGGACGGCAAGTTTTGCTGAAGATAACGATTCGAAGCCGAAGATACTATCTGGGAAAAATGACGATTTTCTTTCTCGCTCAGCCAGGTCCACGCCAGGGTTAAATCAATCAGATTATAGCCGGGATGAGCGATATAATATTCTTCGATGAGCCGACCGGGATCTTCTCCGTGCAGCACCACCAGCCGACCTTTACCGAGATCGTTGCTAAAATCCCGCAACCTCAGAACCAGATTCAAGTGTAGAATCTCTGTTTCGGTTACAATAACCGCCTGAGAAGAAGACATCACTCTGAGAACGGCCTCGATCTCCCCGCCGTGTCCGATTCCCTGAGTCACGATATTACCGCGCCCTATCTTAATACGTTCCAGATTCGCCTTCGCGGAGATAACAGGCACGGAACTATACCCCAGCCAATACCAGCGCCCGTCGGGTTGCCGCAAACGATAGCTGAAACTGCCGTCATTGGCAACGGCTGGTTTTACCGCTTCCGGCAGTTTGACCTGCCCGATCTGCCGGGCCAACAATTCATCATGAAGTCGCAGGGAATCCAGATTGGCCTGCAACAACGACTCCGCCGGCCAGTTGCGCAGCAGATTCTCCGCATAGTCTTCATATTCTTCACCATCATTATGCGGCGGTTTATTATTTTGCCTGAGTTGTGCTGTCATGGATTTTCTGGTTCTCGGGGTGATTATTACCTGATTCAAACTGACCGACCCGATGTGTAAAAGTGCTTAAAAACACAAAAAAATGGATATTTTTTGAAATTTTGTTCAAAAAACACGGCTTTTTTAAAATCAATATAAACCTTTGTAATAAATGGATATACAGGAATTTTTCGCATATTTCGTATAAAATCGGTCGGTTTGAGTACTAGGAAAGAGAACCCGTCAGAGTTTTAGTTTTCTCATTTGTTTGTTCGGAAAATCGGATTGACACCGAAGTGTGACCGAACTGCTGCAAACGATTGGTCTTGACCTTGATATCACAAGGATTGCAGTGACCATAACACTCACAGGGCAGGTAAGCGCCGGTCATTTGAAAATCGGGTTCCAGAATATTACCCACCGGCGAAAATTTTTCGTAAAGATCATGATGACACCGGTAAATTTGCCCCCCCGGGCCGATGATGAGCTCTGTAGTTCGGCAGTGAACCTTGCGGGCTGATTCCATCGTGCAGGCATCCGGATATTTATACTGACCATACATCGTACCGTTGTAGTATCCCAGGAATTCCTTGGTACGAAAATCGACGCCCTCATTTTGGGCCCTTTCCTGGGCTGATAAAACAACATCTTTTGTTTCCGGATGCAAAACCCCGAAAACCCCCACGGAAAAATCGGCTTCCAGAAGGCGATGGGTCTTGGCCAGCAGCTCATCCAGTTCTACCTGGCCAATATGATAACTAACCCGAATCGAGGCGTAAGGAGCATCCCGCCGCAGTCGGTCCGGATTAACTTTGGCAATCATTTCCTCCACGTCAAAGCAGAGATTCGTCAGTATATCAATGGGTATATTCTCCGGTAAATGATTGATGATATCGTAAAAATCCGGATGTACGCTGGGTTCTCCCCCCTGCAGAGTAACCGGAATAGGCCCGTTCGGCCGCTCCAGATTTGTCAAACGGCTCAACCCGCTCACCCAGTCCTGCCCCGAGATAATCTGATCCCGGCGGCGGGGTGATTCGAACTCGTTGATGCAATAACCGCACCGATAGGGGCAGGCCATCGTCAAAAAAGCGGCGATATAATTGCAGTCATCCGTAACGGCAATATCGGGCAACGGCGAAATACCAGACATCGGCGATTGTGTCTCCTGCTCAGGCAATGCCTGAAATAAACATTAAAAACCTTTAAATAACAAATTCTCACACATACAAAACTTCCGCTTGTACGGCTTTGGATGATTGCACGGGTTGTTTTTGAGTGTTGCTCGGTTTGACAAGCATATTCACCGCTTCCAAAACCATATCTACGGTAATATATTCCATGCAGTTGCGTTCGAAGTCACATCGAGACTGAAAACAGGGTACACACGAACGCTCGCACAGGGGTGTTAGTTTCATCCCGCAGCCATACATATAAACCTGCTCCGGCGGAGTAGGGCCAAACAGGGCGACTATTTTCTTTTTCAATCCCAGCCCTAAATGTAATCCCAGAGAATCACAGGTCACAATCAAACGACAGGAGGCCAGCCACTCAATATAGTGTCGAATGCTCCCCAATGACTGCTGCCAGCAAACCGCATAGCGGGAACTTAACGCCTCGTGAAGTTCCTGCCAGTACGATTTCGGCCAGGCCTTGGTAGGCCATTTCGGACCTACATGGTTGTTCAGGCCAATATCGTATATTTCCGCCACATTGGGACGATATCCAAAAGTATAACGTTCCCCGTTCCATTCTCGGCCCACCGTCTTAAAAAGAGTCTCCTGCAGAGGCCGATATCCATCACGGTCTAACGCGGTCGATAACGCCACCTCCGAATCCGGATAAAAAGCGTCACTTCCATTACTATGCCATTTTTTAAATCCATAACGCACATCTGCGTCTAAATCGTTGGCAAATTCACACCAGTCTTTTTGTTTTTCCAGATTAATTACAACGGAATAGTGTTTTTGTATTTTTCCCGCCGGCAATTGATCCGGGCTGTCTGCCAGGATTAACTGGTCAACCAGATGATTCCCTTCCAGCAAATCGGCTGCCGCTTTGGCGGTGATCCAGCTTACATGGCAGTCCTTGAAATCTTCCAGCAGGCAACTGCAGCGAAACACATCTCCATAACTAACCACCGGAGAGATACTATGGTCGCAAGTCTCTGAATATCCATGTTTTATGATAAGTACGCTTTTACGATCCATCATTCCACCCTCATTTGAGGTAACTGGGGAAACATCAATTCTTCGCCATGGTTACTATCGACCAAAAATCGGGATAACCTGAAATAAATGGCAGTTATCGGTCTTTTTTTCGATTGGGCTGGATATTTTCCGGCTCATTAGCCGATGGCTTAGATAGCCAGAATCGCAAGAAATTGAAGGAAAACCACCAATATGAGCAACCAATTGGACCAGGCGGCCTGCCGAGAAATAATTTCTATAAAGCGTTGTCATGGATTGGGTAATGTGATTTGCCTCCTGCCTGTGCTGGATCGACTCCAATCCGGGGGTCAACAGGTTAATCTAATTACCCGGCCTGAGTGGGTATATTCGTTGTCCCATCTAAGACCTGATTTTCTCTATAACTCCCCTGCGAAGTCTGACCCCATCGATCTGGATGAATTAACCAGAACTCTAATCCCCAGAGAGCACCGAACCGACGAATTGGGTCGATTACTAGGCTTGGCCCCCCCTTACACATCTTTACATCTGACGATTCCTGATTCGTGGTCCCAACCTTATCGTTCCCTGCGGGGAAGTATTGTATTGGCACCGGAGGGTGGACATCCTTCGCGCTGTTGGCCCCCGGACAAAGCAGCGGCTCTGTATAAGAAAATCCGGGATAAAAAAATAATACTCATTGGTACCGAATGTAAAACAGATATCCCCGCCGATGTCGATACCCGCGGCCAACTGGAACTGCATGAGCTTTTGGGGCTATTATCCGTGGCCTGTTCGATCATCACTATGGATTCCGGGGTGTTGCATCTGGCCACCGCTTTGGACATCCCAGCCGTCGCGATTGTTGGCGGAGTGAATCCTGAATATCGAATCCAACCCGACCAGCGGGTTGTGGTAGTTCAAAGCAAAATGGATTGCTGCCCCTGCAACAAAAATGAAATCTGTGGAGAAGAATATACCTGTATTCGTCATATCCAGCCACAAGATGTGATTAAAGCCCTGGATTTACTCCCTTCCATTTCCCGGCGGACCACCTGCAAAGTAGATCAATATCCGGTGCAAGTTTATACCCATGGGGTATGAGGATTCCGGGCAGGGCCCGATGTAAATGCTGTTGGTTCTTTAAAATGATTTGTGGGTAGATTATTCAGCTATTTTTAACTCGGCAAAACAGCTCGGGGCCCCCTAATGGGAAATTGTCCCCTCCGGCTGACCCAATTTGCCCGCCAGTCCAATCTGTTTTGCCGAGTATGACAAAATGAGTGAAGTGGGTCGCAGAATTTCTAATTTTTAACAGATCGCTTCGCTGCGTTGGCGATGACGTAGTGTGAGGATCAAGATTGCTTTGCTAAGCTTGCGGTGACTGGAACAGGATAGATTCAAGTCGAATAAAGAAAAAAAGGAAGTAAACTACTTTCATTTCAGAACCTTTGAGCGTTCAAAGGTTCCGAACCTCCAAAACCGCCCCGCCCGGACTTTTGGGGCAGGCCTTCTGGAACGGTTATATGATAATGAATGCTCTCTACTTTTAACTGGGCTTTAAAAAAAGAGCTTGATCCGATGGAATGATATGGGGGACGGTTATTCAAGATGTGAAGGTTAGGATCGCTTCGCTGTGCTCGCGATGAGTATAAATAAATCCCCATGACTTTAGTTTGCGGGAGACATTTTATCCCTGCCGATATTTCAGCCGTTGAATTTACGAGCCGGCTCCGGGGGTAGATTCCGATAGGCTCTGAAATGAACGTCGATATGCTCCCGCCAGATTTTATCTGCATCGAGAAATTCCCGTCTTCGCGCAAGAAAATCCGCTGATGGCGGATTTAGTCGGCAGTCTTCGATGGCCCTGCTTATTTCTTCCGGCTGATCCGCGGACACCATAATACAACCCATCGTTTTCAGGTCTTCATCTTCGTAATAACGACGATTAGTCGTGGTTACTACCGGCAATTCCGCCAGCATACCCGTGATAATCGACGAATTGCGCATGTCCGCTCCCCGTTGGGGAAGACTCACAAAAACATCCGCTGCCGCCAATCCCTGGGCAATCTGATCTTCACGGGCGTATCCGGTCCAGGTCATTTTACGAGTCAGGCCTGACTTTTCCGCTAAGTTTCGACATTGCTGGTGGTATTTTTCCTGACCGGGAAAAGCCCCTCCCAGAATAATTCCGTGAATATCATCATTGCTCTGACTTAAGCAATGCAGCGTTTTGATCCAAACATCGATATTGCGGGCAGGATGTATAAAACCAAAATAGACTATACATAATGCCTCAGGCGAAATACCCATGGCCCGGCGGGCAGCGGCTTTGGCTTCTTCGGAACGGGCAGTCAGTTTGATATGCGAACTGACCGGCGCCCGATAAAGCTTGGCAGCATCGATTCCCTGAGCCAGGACCGCCTGTTCATCCCGGCTGTTGGAAACCAGGACAGCATCGGCGGCCCAAAACATGGGCCGATACCGACGACGGAAAATCGGCTGGCCAACCGCGATGTCGTGTTGGGTCACTACCAGGGGAATTCGCGGAGCCATCTTCTTTAGCCGCGGGACCAGCACTGACATCGTCAGCGAATTCCAGCCATAATATTTAATGGTTGGATTTTGGATATGAATAACGTCCGGCTCGCGGGCCAGAATTTCCCGCCTAATCTCCCCGGCCTTGCGCATACTCCACTTTTTAATGCAAGGGTGTACCTGGTACCCTTGCGCTGCGGAAATATCCACCGCCGCGTCCGCCGAAGTCAGTACGTGTACGTCATATAAATCCCGCTCCGCCGTCAGGCGAGCAATTCGTTCCGTGTGAGGGGATACACCGCAGGCAATATTGGGGAAACTACCCGAAACCAATATCAACCGGGGCAACTTGTTCTTACTTTTATATCTGTCCCACATGAAAATGCCATGCAAGTGATTTCGTAACTCTATTTTTCGGTAAGCGCTTATCATCGTCCCTGGCAGGGGCGATGATACCCAATGGGTATATTTATTTTTTTCACCGTATATAGGCAGGGAGGCATTTATACCAAGGCTTTAGCTCCTATGTCGCTGCGATAATATGCTCCCTCAAAATCGATACATTTGACCGCCTTGTATGCGTTTTGCTGGGCTTTGTCTATCGAACCCCCTAACGCTGTAACTCCCAACACTCTGCCGCCACTGGTAACCAACTGTCCATCCTTCAGGGCCGTACCCGCGTGAAAGACCTTGGTGTCGGCTAACTGATCCGCTTGCTCAATCCCGGTGATAACCTTGCTTTTGTCATAGCTTTCCGGATAACCACCGGAGGCCATAACCACACAAACCGCGGGGCGTGGGTCCCATTTTATAGATACTTTATCCAGCGTGCCGTCACAAACCGCCAGCATAACCTCCAGTAAGTCGCTCTGGAAACGCATCATAATTGGTTGAGTTTCCGGGTCGCCGAACCGGGCATTGAATTCAAGAACCTTCGCCCCCGCCGCTGTCATCATTAATCCCGCGTAAAGGATGCCCCGATAGGGGGTCCCGCTACGATTCAGACCATCAACTACCGGCACCAAAATCTCTCGTTCGATCTGACTCATGAGTTTATCAGTAACCAGCGGGGCTGGACTGTAAGCCCCCATCCCTCCGGTATTCAGGCCGGTATCGCCGTCCCCGATGGGCTTATGGTCTTGAGAGGACTCCATAACATAAATGTTATGGCCATCCACAAACGCCAGTATCGACGCTTCTTCGCCGATCAGTTTTTCTTCGACCAGAACTACCGAACCGGCGTCCCCGAAAATACGATCATTCATTATCTTCTCAGCCGCAATGATTCCATCGGCCGGGTCATCACAAACATAAACACCTTTTCCCTTGGCCAGACCGGCGGCTTTTACCACCACACCCGAATCCCGTGACGCGATATAGGTCCGGGCTTCTTCGAATATGGTGAATATTCTTCCCTCGGCGGTTGGGATGGAAGAGGAACGCATAATATCTTTGGCGAAGGATTTGTCGGCCTCCAGTTTAGCCGCCGCCGCGTAGGGGCCAAAGGCTTTGATCCCCGCTGCTTCCAGGGCATCCACCAGACCCTGGGCCAGCGGGTCTTCCGGCCCGACAATCACCAGATCGATCTTTTTCTCCCGGGCATAATTCACCAAACCATCTATATCCGTATCCGCAATTTCCACATTCGTACCCACTTCCGCAGTGCCGGGATTTCCCGGTGCGACATATAAATGCTTGAGTAACTTTGATTTGGATAATTTCCACGCGAGAGCATGCTCACGACCACCGCTACCGACCAACAGTACTTTCATAATCATATCCTTTTATCGTTGAAAAGCAATATCGACTCGCTGCCAATAATAGTCCACAGGCCTGGGATTGTACCGGATACCTGCCGGAAATACAAGCTTTGGATATGATCGCGGTTTGCCCTAATGGCTCAACTTTGACATTGAGGACAGAAGTGACTGCTGCGGCCGGAGATAACCATCCTGGCAATCGGCGTTTGACAGCGGCAACAAGGCAGAGCCGTTCTCCGGTACACTTTCAGCATTTTTAAAAACCGGCCCATGTCGCCATAAGCATTGCGAAAATCACTGAAAGTAGTGCCTCCATGAGCAATGGCCTTTTTAAGTATCGCTCGAATTTTTCTTCTGAGCAAATCAGCCTGTTCCGGCGTTATTTTATCACAAACAGTAGCCGGGTGAATGAACGCGGCAAAGAGAGATTCATCTGCGTAAATATTACCCAACCCGGCAATACGTACCTGATCCAGAAGCAGACTTTTGATGGGTCTTTTACTATGGTCGAGCAGATTCCGAAAATCTTTACGGGTTATATCGAAAGGTTCAGGCCCCAATCGGCTCAACCCCGCCGTCTCCATCGCCGCGTCGGGATTCCGATCATCGACCTCATCCAGCAGCCAAAGTTTTCCGAAACGTCGCGGATCCACAAAACGCAATTCTGTTTCATCACTCAAGGTAATATAAAAATGAGTATGTTTTTGACGCCTTACCCTACGATCTGAAAGGATAAAGCTTCCAGTCATACCCAGCTGGATCAGTAAGGCGCGCTGATTATTCAGTATAATAATCAGGCGTTTACCCCGCCTGGTCACCTTTGCGATGCTGTAATCCATATAATCCGACAGTGATTTTCGCCAGGTGCTTCGATAGCGACCGCGAATAATCACCGGCTGAGCAACGTGAATATTTTTTATGCCCAGAGAAATGATTTCCTTGCGCAGGCCCTGGGCAATATTTTCGACTTCGGGCAGTTCCGGCATGACACTTCCTTCACTATGCGAAAACGGGAAAATTCAATCGGAAGCAGTATACATATACAGGTGAGTTAGGGTTATGCATTGAGTTTTCCCAGCAGCCAGGCGATATTCTGCCCGAAATGGGTTATGGTTTCTATTCCTTCCTGGTCTTTTTCGATCTCACCGGCTTCCCGGGCCAAAAATACGTTCCAATAGGTAGAGCCGACCTGAATCATATCGTTGATGGAATAGAACATCGCCAGTTGTGCGAAAGTGGCGTTTTGCCCGGCCCGACGGGCAACTGCAATGGGCCCGCCGATTTTTCGAGCCAGAAAATTGCCGCTGCGCCGGGAAACGTAACCCAAACGATGCATAAAATTACAGATCGGCCCGGTGGCGCAACCGAAATAAACGGGACTGGCCAGAATGAGTCCCTCAGCGACCTTTACCTTTTCCATCAGGTCGGGAAAGTCATCCTGGTGGGCGGTACATTTTTTCGTTTTGGCGCAAGCCCCGCAGGCGGTACAGGGCTCAATGTGTTTTCCCGCCAGGGATATCAGTTCCGTTTCTATGCCCGCCTCCGCAATCGGCTGCAAAGCCATTTGACAGGCCCGTTCCGTATTACCGTTAGACCGGGGACTCCCGGAGATGGCAACCACTTTCATTGACTTACTCCTGATTCGTTGACGATCTTATTTGTTAGTATTAACGAGTAGAAAATGCGTATATGCACATATGTTTATAGGTTTCACCGGGCTGTAAAATCACCGAAGGAAATTCAGGTTTGTTGGGCGAATCGGGAAAATGCTGAGTTTCCAGACAGAATCCATAATGTTTTTGATATACCTTGCCGTCTTTACCGGTAATGGAACCATCGAGGAAGTTGCCCGAATAAAACTGGATACCGGGTTCGGTGGTGAGGATTTTCATGACCCGGCCGCTGGTTGGTTCGTACACCTGCCCAGCCTGGGCTAAAGAACCGTCGTCACTGTTGAGTACGTAATTATGATCGTAGCCACCTTCGACCTGCGCGATGCGGGAACCGATAGTCTGGGAACTGGTAAAGTCCATGGGCGATCCTTTTACGCTTCGTAATTCCCCGGTAGGGATCAGCCCTTCATCTACGGGAGTATAACGATCCGCCTTAAGCATGAGTTCGTGACCGAGGATATCGGCAGTACCCTGGCCGGCCAGGTTGAAATAGCTGTGGTGGGTCAGATTGACGGGGGTGGCTTTGTCGGTCTGGGCGGAGTAGGTGATTTTCAATTCGTCATTATTAGTGAGCATATAAGTGACCGTGCAGTTGAGATTACCGGGGTAACCTTCTTCGCCGTTCTTGCTGAGGTAAGTCAACTTCAGCCCCACTTCTCCGTTTTCCCGGACGGGCTGCGCTTGCCAGACTACTTTGTTGTAACCTACCTTGCCGCCATGCAGGTGATTGGCGTCATTATTGGCAGCCAACTTATATTCCACTCCATCAAGTGTAAACCTGCCTTTGGCGATACGATTACCATAACGCCCTACTATGGCGCCCTGATAGCTTTGGTCCTGGATGTACCCTGTCAAATCATCATAGCCCAGGATAATGTCATCCAGTTTACCCTTGCGATCAGGTACTTCCAGAGAAACCAAGATGGCGCCATAAGTGATGATTTTAGCCTTTAGGCCGTTGCGGTTTTTCAGCGTGTATAGTTCCACATCGCTTCCCTCAGCGGTTTTCCCAAAAGGGTGTTTATTAATTTGGGCCTGGGGGCCTTTGTCGGAAGGTGGGGGTTTTTTAGCGCAGCCCAGCCATTCGACCATTAATAAAGCAACCAGAATATTGGCCAATTGATGGAGTTTCATGGGTACTATCCTTTCTGTAAACATGAGTTATTCAATAATAGTGTTGCAGGTGGTTCCTGACTTATTTTATAAACCAAGAATATAGGTCTGTGAGAATTCTGTCAATGATAAAGGGAAGCTTCCCGAAAATTAGAGTGGGGTGAACATATAATCCGGACGGGACGGCAATGGTCCATTTGAGCTCGGCTGAGATTGAAATATTGATCCCGGTGTCGGTTAGTGGCGGGAAGTTTTGGCCCAGGTGACTTTTTGCCTGCGGCTTAAAAAACGCCCCAGACCGATAAGGATCGCCATGTTCATTGCCAGAAAATATTTAGGTATGGACAACAGTTTTGGTAGAGGAGTGAGTTTTCCCAGAATGGTTCCCATCAGTCCGCAGAAGTAAAAAATACTCTGCAGAACCAGGGTACTGCCGTAAAATGGTTTACCCGCCAGCAGAATGTTAGCGCTCAACATCGCGGCCAGAAAAAACGGAACCAGCCAGCGGAGAAGTTTATGGCTGATAAAAGCGAAACTGACCCGTCCGCAGAAAGGATTGAGAATGCCGGGCACCAGAAAGAGGGACTGAAAATTTCCGGCACTGATGCGAATGCGGCGGCGTAATTCCCCGGTCCAGTTGGAAATGGCTTCGCGGGCCCGGGCTTTTTCCGCCAGCAGACACCGATATCCCCGCACCATAATTTTCATGCCTAATACCTGATCCTCGGTGACGGCCTGGCCCGGCAGCTGCTGATAAAGGAATCGGCGAATCGCGAAAATTCCTCCGTTTATGGTCGGCACCGCCCCCAGGGTACTTTCCATCTGCTTGATTCGATTTTCATACCGCCAGTAAAGGCTTTCCGGTTGACAGGCCTGAGCATCGTCCGGCGCGGCGATCAGTTCCAGTTTGCCGATGACGCAGCCTACTTTCGGATTGCGAAAAGGCTTTACCAGTTGGCGGATGGAATCGGTTTCATACATGGTGTTGGCATCGGAGAAAACGACAATATCACTGCCAACCATTTCCATCAACCGGTTTAACATTTGCACTTTACCACGACGGACTCGACTATGAGCGGTACAAAAACGCCTGTCCGTAATATTTTGCAGCATCTCAGCGGTGCCGTCATCGGAACCGTCGGAGCCGATGAGAAAAGATATTTTGTCAGCGGGATAGTCGATAGCTTTACAGTTGGCTATTTTTTCCGGCAAAACCGATTCTTCGTTGTAAGCACTGATAACCATAGTAACTTTGGGCAGCAACAGATCACTGGCAGGCGGTATTTCGTTTCTGTCTCGACGGGCGGTTGCAATTTTTGACAGGATCATCAGCAACAACGGATAGAATAAGTACGTATAGGCAGTCGCGGCCAGTGAAAACCAGAATATGGCTCGTATTATGTCAAACTTAAGATAGTTCATAAAGTAACCATTCTATACCCATCGGGTATGAAAATTCCTGGCAGGGCCCGATGTAATTGTTTTCTGGATAATTATATACATAACGCGAAACCGGGAAAACTCAATCGCGACGAGTATAAACGCTATTTTCTTTTTCGTTCTTCTTGTAAAGATTCCCGATATTTTCTCTGAATCAATTGGGTTTATAACAATAGATTTCCAGATTGCCCGGATGCAGCCCTGAAATATTTTCCACGCTTTTCATAACAATATTCCCCACCAGTTTTATTTTATCGATAAGGCACCTGCCGGTATTGGCTTCCAATGGAGTTGTTTGCGTTTTATAAACCTTCAGACCGATATCACGGCAAATTTTCGTAAAAGTTATTTCGCTGAAGAAGTAAAGGTGCATGGTAGCCCCGAAAGCGGGACGATTACTTTGGCAGAGCTTATGAAAAAGGATACCTTTGAATTTTTGCCATCGGGCCGAGGGAAAACGTACCGCAAGAATTCCTCCCGGTCGCAGCCAGTGACTGCATCGAGTAAGTACCGCCCGGGGATCGCTGACATGCTCGATGACATCCCAGGCTGTGATAATATCGAAAGATTGCGGTGGAAAATCCACCTCCAGAATATTTTTCTGAATAACCGGCAGAGACAGTTGATCCTGTGCGTATCGAGCGGAAACCGGGGCCGGTTCGATGCCGTGGACTTCATAGCCATTCTGACTCGCCGCCAACATGAAATGCCCACTGCCGCAGCCGACATCCAGTAATTTTCCACCGGAACTACCTTTGATTCTCCGCTGGCAGAGATGAATCTGTTTCAGGGCTGATTCGAAGACCGGCTTTTTTGCCCGGGCGTGAGCTTCGATCTGCGCGCAAGTTTCGTCACTGAAAAGATAGTTCGCGTTATGAGCATCAAGGCGAGGATTGGTATAAACCAGCCCGCAATGACAGCAGCGTACAATTTCAAAATCCAGCTCGGAATCGAAAAAATCCAGCCTTTCCTGATGGTAAAGTCGAGTCCGGTCTTGGCCGCACAGGTTGCACCGTACCCGTTCCCAGCGAACCGGAGGAATGTTGGTTTGTTTTTCAGGTTTGTCTTGCATTAATAAGGTCATTCATATCCTGCTTATGAAATCATATTTAGGTCTCGATTCTGCCGGGTTACGTTTTTACCAGATAACGGGCGAATCGACAGAAAGCTTTCACATTCCGCTGGGCTTCGTGCCGGTTCTTTAACGATTGCGCTAACTTACGAAACACGTAACCGCGACGGAGATAAAATTCCCGCCGGCCCAGATCGCAATATTCAAGTATCTCGCGTCCCGATAAACCGGGTAAATCCACTACGCTGTTGTGTAATCCATCGGGCGTGAGCCATTCGTTATAATCTTCCGTTCGGAGATAGCCTTCCTGTCGCGTCCAAGAGTACATTTCGGTGCCGGGATAAACCATCATGGGAAAAAACTGGACGGTATCGGGATTCAATTTTCTGGCGAATTTAAGCGTATTTCTTATAGTATCTCTGGTTTCGCCGGGATTGCCCAGCACAAAGCAACCGTGTACCAGCAGGCCGGTCCGTCGGGCATCGGCCATGAACTGATAAGCCTGATCGATGTCAATTCCCTTACGAATCCGGTCCAGAATTTGCTGCTCCGCGTTTTCAAAGCCGGCGATAAGCAGTCGGCATCCGGCCGCTTTTAACAGCCGCATGGTTTCCCGGTCCAGGTCAATGCGGGTATCGCACCAAAAATTCAGGCGATTTTTTTGTTTGATGAGCAATTCGCATATTTCATGAAGGCGTTTTTTGTCGCCGGTAAACAGGTCATCCTCAATACCCACCTCACGAACGGAGGGCATTTCCCGGGCGATATAGGCAAATTCCCGGGCGACATTTTCACTGCTGCGCATTCGATATTTACCTCGGTGCATTACCTGCGGATAAAGACACCAGGCGCATTTATGCGGGCAGCCTCGGGAAGTCATAATCATGACCATGGGATACTGAGCCGCGGCGAAAAAATAATCTTCCACACGCAGAAAATCGTGGTAAGTGCGGCTGACAAAGGGCAATTGATCAAGATCGCGGAGCAAAGGGCGGTCCGACGTGTGCACAATCTGATTGCCCTGCCGATAGCTCAGCCCCGGCACGGTATCCCAGGGATGATCTTGCTGTATAGCACAAGCGAGATCGACGGCGGTTTCGTCATATTCACCCCGAGCCACAGCATCTATCTGTTTACCTGGGGCTAATATAGCCTCGGGCAGGGCCGTGGCATGCGTGCCTACCATTACGACTCGGCAGCCGGGCAAAACCTTTTTGATGGCTTCAGCCGTGGCCATATCTTCGTATATGCTCGGTGTGGATGTATCACAGAACACCAGGTCAGGCTGAGCCTCCTTTAGATAAAACACCGTCTGGTTTTGGTCCCATTTGCGAGCGACGGCATCGAGTAGCTCGACCGAAAAATCCGATTGCTTTTGCGCCCAGCCGGCGGCGTAAGCCAAGCCGAGCGGATAATAGATTGTGCCGCTTCTGGTTACCGCGGGTGATCGGCTGCTGCGGGAATATGCCAGTTTATGATAAGGTCCGTTCAGATATATTATTTTCATAATGTTTGTTTACGCTTAAAATATTCGGGGATTACTCTCTTTCATTGCCACGGTCTAATACCCAGGGGGTATATATGTGCCATGCTTTATACAGGGACCGTTTGCTTGCCGGGGTATATCGGTAATGTTGTCGGCAACGCCACCGGGTAACCAGGAGTCGCGAAGGCACGGCAGCCTGCGACAATCATTCCCATAGTGAACCAGAAGTTCAAACCGCCACCGGGTAACATATAGGTATTGTTTGCCAGCCAGATAATCCACTGGCCGACAAATCCCGCCAGAGTGCCTATTAAAATGGCACGAACCTGGGGGTCCCAAATCGTTTTGGCCTGCTGCCATACGTAGCGAAACAGGACGGCCAGCAACAGGGCAAAGCTGATTAATCCGGGCAGGCCTAATCGGCTAAAAAGATTCAGCCAGAAGGAATTGAATCCACCCCAAATTCCCCCCGCCTGCACCACGGAAAAAGACCATTGCATTCCCTCCAGTTGAGGAGCTAAGCGGTTCCCGAAGCCGCAGCCGAATGGAGTAGTCTGCAGCATCTTCCAGGCCATTGCGGGAAACTGGGTACGGACATCACTGCTGCTGACGAGCCCTTTAAACTGAACTGCCATATTCTGGGCCAGGATTTCCGGTAATATCAAAAAAGCCCCGATTACCAAAACAGGAATCAGCAACAGATACCACCGGCTCCGCCAGGATAAAACAATGACTGCTACCATCAAAAGACAGATCATACCGGCTCGCGAACCGGTGGATACTATGCAGATGACGTTAATGAATAAAACCGCCAGGGCAACCAGACGGATATGGCTGGGAACGGTTCGCCCCGTCAGCAGCGCCAGCGTAATACCGATAAACACAATCAACTGACTAGCCAGTACATTCGGATCACCATAGCTGGACAGTACTCGGCGTCCTACCACATCGGAATGCTCTACATAAGAACGCGCCAATTCACCCGCGGAATTATAGGTGACATTTTCGATGAGGATACTGCTCCCAAAATATTTCTGGGCAATGCCATAAATACTGACCAGAACGGAAATAACCATCAGGCTGCGAGCAAAAAGGAAAAAGTGACGGCGTTCTTTGAAAATATCGCAGGCATAGAAAAAAATGCCCATAGAGAACAGGTAAAAACATAATTCCAACAGGGCCACCGAATTTTTTCCGCCCGTACTTAATCCTATCGCCAGGCCGAATACGGCGATAACCGCATAGAGAATAAAATAACGATCAAACCTACCTCGTTGAGGATAATGACTCAAACGGAGCAGTAACCATTCAATCAGAATAACTGCGACAAGCAAATGGGCCAGCGGAATTGGGACCGGGATACTTACCCGCCGAATTACCATCCCAGCCCGCGGTAAAGCAAACAGCATCACCGTCAATATCAACAGTAACAGTTCCGGGCGCCGGTGCGGCCGTAAAGTCACGACCAGGCAGATAACCACTAAAATCATAAGGGCCAGGATTATCGGATCTTTTAATATTAACATGACTATAACCTTTTATATAGCACATCGTCTCCACGGGGGACGAATTCCTATGCTTTCATCGGCTCATGACCAAACCAAATCAAGCAGATCGTGAAAAGATATTCCGATTAACCCAGTTATATCGATTTCATCGGATAAAAGTGATGGTTATAGGACCTTTAGTATGAGAATTTAAGGTCTGGATAGATTATTCCGGCCCAAGTGTAGTCCCGAGGTTTTATTGATTATAGGAATAAGGTGTTTCCGCTTTGATGGAGAGCGAGATATGTGGTAATTCGCGGGCAAATTCGCAACGAAGAGATTGCTTAATTATGCTGATCTCTTTCTCGTCCATTTGTCCGGCAAGGGTTATATCGAAAACGGCATTGACTTTTGAACCATGCTCCACGATACGCAGATCATGGAAATTCATAATCCGCTCGTCTTTTTCCACCAGTTTGCCGATGTGATCGTAAATCTCCTGATATTGCTCGTGATATTTATTAAGCGGATCTATATGCACGACCGCCGACATAGACAGCTTTTTTTCGATAATTCTTTCGACCCGTTCGGAGAGATCGTGCAGCTCGTTTACCGGGCGGTTATCGGACACTTCGATATGCAGGGAGGTGAGATTCAATTGGCCGTAGCGATGCACGATTATATCATGGACTCCTTGAACTCCTTCGACGCTCAGAGCAACATTTTCCACCGCCAACAGCCGTTTGGGAGAGGCTCCTTCCCCAAGCAGGGGGCTCATGGCATCCCGGGCAATTTTGTAACCGCTGTACATTACTATCAATGCCACCGAAACCCCCGCGACTCCATCTACGTACATATGGCCCAGATGGGCACAAAGCATAGCAGCTAATACCAACACCGTGGACAGGGCATCGGAGCGATGGTGCCAGGCATCCGCTTCCAGGGTTTTCGACTTGATCATTTTAGCCAGCTCAATGGCAAAACGGGCCATCAGTTCCTTGGCCACGATAGTACCGATTAATATCGCCGCGATAGTCCAACTGATTTGAGTTGTACGAATCCGGGGGCTAAAGATTTGTTGGCCTGCCGATTTTATCAATTCCAACCCCGCCACCATCAGCATAACCGCCACAATCAGGGCGGCGATGGACTCCGCTCGGCCATGTCCGAAAGGATGTTCACGGTCGCCGGGTTTTTTCGCGATTTTGAAACCGATCAGGATGATAATTGAAGTGCCCGTATCCGAAAGGGTATGGATAGCGTCGGCAATCAGGGAAACACTGTGGAGCATAATTCCCAGAACAACTTTAATGACAAACAGTAAAAAATTGAGGGTGATACTCACCCAGGATTCCAGTGTTCCATAACGGGCCCGCACGGCGACATTATTAATGTCCTGATAATCCCGAATCAGTTGTCGAACCAGCCAGTGAGTAATTTTCCGTATAAACGCCATTATGGAATAGATTTTACCTGCTTATAACCATTGAAACAACCACTGAATCGACAGATTATGAACATTTTCTTGCTTAACAGGCCTATTATCATTACATTTGCCTTCGCGGATGGTTCTCGAAGCTTATCCCACAACTTAAGCGCGAATCTTCTTCTGGCCGATAATGTTTGTATATCTGTATGAATAAAAGGAGTGTGTTTCATTGAACATCTTGATCGATATTATTCATCCCGCTCATGTACACTTTTTCCGTCATGGCCTGAAAATTTTACAGGAGCGTGGCCATGAAGTAGCCGTAACCGCCCGGGTAAAAGATGTCACTATCGAGCTGTTGGATAATTTTAAGATTCCCTATACTGTTTTAAGTGAAGTGGGAACCGGCCGTCTGGGCTTGCTGCGGGAGTTGGTTTCACGAGATATAAAACTCTGGAAGTTTTGTCGAACATTTCAACCAGATGTCCTGACGGGTATCAGCGGAGTTTTCATCGCCCATGTCGGCAAACTCCTGGGCAAACCCTCGATTGTCTGGGACGACACCGAACACCAGAACCAGGCCCATGCCATTACCTGGCCGATCGCAACAAAGATTTACAGCCCAGACTGTTACAGCAAAGCTCGTCACAAAAAACAGCATTTTTACCCCGGTTGCCATGAACTGGCCTATCTGCACCCAAACCGCTTCACTCCCGATGCGGAACTGGTCCGATCGCTGGGAATAGATCCAAAGGAAAAATACTGTATAGTCCGTTTTGTGAGCTGGGGCGCACATCATGATGTAGGTCAGCACGGCTTAGCCGATGAGCGGAAACTCGCCTTTGTTCAGGAAATATCCCGATATGCTCGACCTTATATCACTTCCGAAGGCCCCTTACCGAAGGAAATGGAAGACTTCCGACTGCGGATTCCGGTGCATCAGATACATCACGTTTTGGCTTTTGCTTCTTTATGTGTCGCCGAAGGAGCGACCGTAGCGGCTGAATCCGCGATTTTGGGAGTCCCAGCTATTTATACCAATACTCTGCGAGCTGGAGCTATTGACAAGTTGGAAGAATATGGACTCTTGCGTCAGACCACCGATACGGCTCTGGCCCAAAAATGGGCTCTGGACAGTCTCCAGGATGACCAGGCCCTGCCCCAGGCTCGAAAAGGTAAAGATCGGATGCTCAGTGAAAGAATCGATGTGACTGAGTATATTGTCGAAATCATCGAACAATATGGAAATTAAATATAAAATCTTATATTTTTCATACTTATGATTTGAGCGACCGAACATTTTGCCGATAATAAACGTAGCAGTTAAGTATTTTATCAGGAGAAATGCCTTGTCTTGGAAGATAGGTTGGCCGGTATTTTGTCAACCGAAGGGGACGGAGTCTGATTTGATAAAATTTCTTGTGACGATTTAATTTTTTGAGGTGCCCTTTAGTTATTATTTCTCGGCTTAATCGGGCCTGTTAAACAAGAGGTTGTTTTGATGAAGAAGTTTGCGGTTATTGGAGTAGGCGGTTATATTGCCCCACGGCATTTGCATGCTATCAAGGAAACCGGCAATGTGTTGGTGGCGGCCCTGGATAAAAATGATTCGGTGGGCATTTTGGATCGGTATTTCACGGATGTAAAATTTTTCGTGGAATTTGAGCGATTCGATCGGCACCTGGAAAAACAGCGCAAAATTCCGAAACGGAGTGTGGATTATGTTTCGATCTGTTCTCCGAATTATCTGCACGATGCTCATGTTCGCTTTGCGTTGCGTATCGGAGCGGATGTCATTTGCGAAAAGCCTTTGGCCCTGAATCCCTGGAATATAACCGCTTTGGCCGAAAGTGGCCGGGAAGCGGGCAAACGAATCAATACCATACTGCAACTAAGGCTTCATCCGACGATTAAAGCACTAAAAGAGCGGGTGGAGAAAGCTCCCCCCCATGAAATATTCGATATCGATTTAACGTACATTACTTCGCGGGGGCGGTGGTATCTGGTATCCTGGAAAGGTGACAAAAGTAAATCCGGTGGAATCGCCACGAACATAGGGGTACATTTTTTCGATATGCTGGCCTGGATTTTCGGACGGGCCAAACAAAATGTTGTCCATTTAAGTGAACCCACCAAAGCCGCCGGTTTTTTAGAGCTCGAACGCGCCCGGGTCCGATGGTTTCTGTCGATTGATCGCAAAGATTTACCCATTGTTCCGGAACCGGGCCAACCGATGACCTACCGGTCCGTTAAAATTGATAATGAGGAGATAGAGTTTTCCGGGGGTTTTACCGATCTGCACGTCGATAGTTATCGTCAGATTCTTTCCGGTAATGGTTTCACCCCGGAAGATGTATTGCCCTCCGTTGAAATTGTCTCCGCCATTCGTAATGCCACCCCGACGGGTATCAAAGGCGATTTTCATCCGATGTTAACCCGTACATGAGATGGTGATTATAAAGGACCTCGAAAGTTATACCCATCGGGTATGAGCATTCCCGGCAGGACCCGATGTAATTGTTTTCTGGTTAAGTATATACATAATGCGAAAACGGGAAAATTCAATCGGAAGCATTATAATTGGTTAAAAGCA
>Ga0180435_10001985_pt1 | contig 21011 bp, 20 predicted proteins | sample SS_ome_3_FD_132467 | JGI IMG/M metagenome (GOLD analysis project Ga0180435, IMG submission 132467) | Hypersaline lake sediment archaeal communities from the Salton Sea, California, USA - SS_3_S_1 metaG | ecosystem: Environmental > Aquatic > Non-marine Saline and Alkaline > Hypersaline >...
CGGCCGATCCCCACCATCATCGGCTTCATCGAGGAATTGCGTGAGCAGGGAGGCATAGAAATCGTCAGCAACCAGCTGAGCACGCAGCTCAGCGGGCCGTTCGAGGCCGTCACCGGCGCGATCAACCACTGCATGGAAAAAGCCATGTCCGCGCCGGAGACCGTCGTGCTGGTGGTGAAATACCTGAACGTCGAAAAAGAGCTGGACCGGGCCCCGACACTGACGCCGGACGAATGAGGCACGGCGCTTGGACCTGACCGCGCTGCAATGGGCGGAACTGCTGGCGGTGGCGCTGGCGGTGGCGTACCTGCTGCTGGCCATACGCCAGAACATCTGGTGCTGGGCGGCGGCCGCCGTGAGCACGCTGCTCTATCTCGTCATCATGTACCGCGCGAGCCTGTACATGGAATCGGTGCTGCAGCTGTTTTACCTCGGCATGGCGTTCTACGGCTGGCAGCAATGGCGCCGCGGCGGAGAGGACCACGGCGAGCTGAGCGTCACGACCTGGCCGTTGCGGCGCCACGCAGTGGCCATCGCCGGGGTATTGCTGCTGGTGCTGGTCAGCGGTGTTCTGCTCGAGCGCTTCAGCGATGCGGCCCTGCCGTTCGCGGATTCGCTGACCACCTGGGGCGCCGTGGTGGCGACTTACATGGTGGCGCGCAAAATCCTGGAGAACTGGATTTACTGGTTTGTGATCGACTCGGTCTCGGTCTACCTCTACCTGAGCCGCGAACTGTACTTCACCGCGGCGCTGTTCGTGGCCTACCTGGTTATGATCGTGTTCGGCTACCTCAGCTGGCGCAAAAGCATGCGCGGGGCGAACGCGTGAGCGCACCGCTCGATATCCTGGCATCGATACCGGGTTTTGCCGGGGCTACGGTGGAAACGCGGCTTTCCGCCGGACCCACGAACGACAGTTATGAAATTCTGAGCCGGGGCGAGCGCTGCGTTCTGCGTATCGACCGGCCCGAGGCGGCCCGGCTGGGCCTGGACCGCGGACGCGAGCGCAGGGTGATTGAAGCGGCAGCGCAGGCCGGCCTGGCGCCGGCGCCGGACTGGCACGATACCGAGGCCGGCGTGCTGATCCGTCCGTACATTCCGGGCCGCGCCTGGTCCCGTTCCGACCTGCTGAATCCGAAGAACCTCGAGCGGCTTGCCGCTGTGTTGCTCCGGCTGCATGCACTGAACCCGGTCGGGCCGCACTTCGACCCACTGGCGGCCGCGGTGCGCTACGCGGAGCAACTGGATAGCGGCGCGGCCCGCGCGCTTTGCCTGGACGCGGCAAGGGCGTTTAAGGACATCGAGCCCGTGGCACCCGTTCTGTGCCACAACGACCTCGTTTGTCAGAACATCCTGGAAGGTGAATCCCTGGCCCTGATCGACTGGGAGTATGCCGCCGCGGGCGACCCGTTTTTTGATCTCGCGATCGTCGTCGCCCACCACGACCTGAAGCCGAAGCTCGCGCAGCACTTTCTCGGCGCTTACCTGCAGCGCGAACCGCGGCAAGCCGAGATATGGCGGCTCGCAGCGCAGTGCCGCTTCTACCGAGCACTGCTGAAACTGTGGAACCTGCGGGTCGAGGGCCCGGAAAGCCGGCCTAGGCCGCGTTGAGCAGGTATTCGCCGAACTCCATGTCGGCTGCCAGGATGTGCCCGGTCAGCCACTGCTCGAGGATCTCGAATTCGCGCTCTTCCAGCTTGCCGCTGCGGAGTATTTCTTCCTGTATCTCGCGGACGCTTTCCATCAGTTCCCGGTGTTCCTGCCGGTGCTCTTCCAGTCCGCCTTAACCGGACAGCATCATCAGTCGCTCCTCGTGGCTGAAATGCCATGCCGTGCAGCGGATCAGCTCCTCCAGCACGAGCTCGACATACTCCCGGCTCGCTCCCGACAGCACGGAACGGCCGAGCAGGTTGAACAGGTTGATCAGGATGCGGTGGTCGTTGTCGATCTCTTCGTTTTCGACGCTCAGCACTTCGTCCCAAACGAGTTCTTTCATTGCGCTTACCCCCGTCGATCATTTTCTTCGGTGGATTTGCAAGCTTCGCGAGCGACGGCTCGCGAACACGTCATACTCTTCAATTATACGCCGGCCAAAAGCGGCCGGGCGCCGAATGTGCCGGCCCGGGCTATTCCTCGACCGCCAGGCGCGAGCTGAAGGCGTGGGCGATGGTGGACTGGTCGGTAAATTCCAGCTCGCCGCCCAGCGGTACGCCGTGCGCGATGCGGCTGATCCGCACGCCGGCGCCGCGCGCCATGCGCTGCAGGTAGAAGGCGGTGGCTTCGCCTTCCACGGTGGGGTTGGTGGCGATGATCATTTCATCCGGGGGATTCGCGTTGATGCGTTCGGACAGTTCGTCCAGGCCGAGCTCGGCCGGCCCGATGCCGTCCAGCGGCGAGAGGCGCCCCATCAGCACGTAGTAGAGTCCCCGGTAGCCGGTGGCCTGCTCGATGGCCATGACGTCGCTGGGTGACTCGACCACGCATAACAGCGTGCGGTCGCGCTGCAAGTCGCTGCAGATCGAGCAGGTTTCGTGCTCCGTCAGGTTACGGCAGCTGGAACAGCGGCCAATGCGCTCGATCGCCTCCTCGAGCACCGTGGCCAGGTGCCGGCCGCCTTCGCGGTCGCGCTCCAGCAGGTGCAGCGCCATGCGCTGAGCCGATTTGGGCCCCACGCCGGGCAGGCAGCGCAGGGCATCGATAAACTGCTCGAGAAGGGTTTCGGAAGCCACGCCGGGCTCAGAACGGCAGTTTCATGCCGGGCGGCAGGTTGATGCCCGCGGTCATGCCGGCCATGCGTTCCTGGGTCTCGGTGGTGATGCGGTTCACGGCGTCGTTGACGGCCGCCGTGACGACGTCTTCCAGCATCTCCCTGTCGTCCATCAGCGACGGATCGATCTCGATCCGGGTAACCGAGTGACGCCCGGTCATCGTGACCCTGGCCAGGCCGCCGGCGGCTTCGCCGGTCACGACCAGGTTGGCCAGCTCTTCCTGGGCTTTCTGCATTTCCTGCTGCATTTTCTGGGCCTGCTGCATCAGGCCGGCAATATTTCCTTTCATGTCTCTTTTCGATTCCTCGCTGTTTACTGGATCGGCTGCACCGAGTCGTCGATGACCCGGGCGTCCATGGTGTCCTTGAGTTCCCGCACGGTCGGGTCGTCCTGGATGGCCCTTTCGGCATCACTCATTGTTTGGTGGGCCTGCTGCTGCTCGGCTTTCGCGGCGGTTTTCAGTGATTTACTGCTCGCGTCGACCAGCTGGATGCGCACGGTCTCTCTCAGCGCGCCGCTGAGTGACTGCTCGAGCCGGGCCAGGCAGTTGCCCGCCGCGAGGTTGCGCAGGGCGGGACTGATGCGGAACGACCACTTCGAACCTTCGCTCGAAGCGAGTTCGATGTTGCGGGCAAGTTCCCGGGGCTGGCCGGTGATATCGAGAAGGTCTAACAGCGCGAGCCATTCCGCGTTGCTGTTCGGCCGCCGCACGGGGGCCTTCTGCACAGTCGGTTCCGCGGCCGGGGCCGGTTTCGAAGCCGCAGCGGGTTCAGACGTTGCGGTTTGAGTGCTTGCCCGCGCCTGCGGAACTCCGCCCGATGCGCGCTGTGAACCCTGGCTCGCTGGCGGCTGGACTTCCGTTGGCGCCGCACCGGCCGGCGCCGCCGCGCTTGCAGGGCGAAAGGCGAGCATGCGCAGCAGGGTCATTTCCAGCCCGGTGCGAGGGTCGGGCGCCAGTCCGATCTCACTGCGTCCCTTGATCGCCACCTGGTAAAACAGCTGGGCGTCCTCGATGGCCAGTGATCCGGCCAGTTGCTCTATGGACGGCCAGTCGGAGCGATCGGCGTCGCGGTAACCGGGCGCACACTGGACCAGGGTGACCCGGTGCAGCAGTTCCGCGAGGTCGACCAGCACGGACTCGAGATCCCGCGACTGGGCCGCCAGTTCGGCCACGATTTCGAGCAGCGCATCGGCATCGCCGTCCGCCAGGGCGCGCACGATCGAGGCGATGTTCTCATGGTCGATCAGCCCGAGCATCTGTTTCAGGTCGTCCAGCACCAGCCGGCCGCCGCCATAGGCCACGGCCTGGTCGAGCAGGCTGAGACCGTCGCGCATGCTGCCGTCGGCGGCGCGGGCCAGCACGGTCAGCGCTTCGTCTTCGCTGTCGATGTTTTCCGCGTTGACGATCGCTTCCAGCTGGGCCCGGATCTGCTCGGGCAGCAGGCGCCGCAGGTTGAAGCGCAGGCAGCGTGACAGAATCGTTACCGGGATATGCTGGGGGTCGGTCGTGGCCAGCACGAACTTGACGTGCGGCGGCGGCTCCTCGAGCGTCTTCAGCAGCGCGTTGAAGCTGTTCTTGGTCAGCATGTGGACTTCGTCGATGATGTAAATCTTGTAGCGACCGCGGGTCGGGGTGTACTGCACGGATTCCAGCAGTTCCCGCATGTCGTCCACGCCGGTGCGTGAAGCAGCGTCGATTTCGATCATGTCGACGAAACGGCCCTCGTCCACGTCGACGCAGCTGCCGCATTCGCCGCAGGGTTGCGAACTCATTCCGTTCTCGCAGTTGAGGCACTTGGCCAGGATGCGCGCAATGGTTGTTTTACCAATGCCGCGCGTACCGGTCAGCAGGAAAGCGTGGTGCAGGCGGTCCTGGTCGAGTCCGTTGATCAGCGCCTGCGAGACGTGTTCCTGGCCGACCAGTTGTTCGAATGTCCGGGGGCGCCATTTACGGGCTAGAACTTGATAACTCATCGAGGGTGTCTCTTCAGGAAGTGGACACTATATCAAGAATGTTCGCTTTGAGGGTGGCGACCTCCACCCATCACACCCCGGCGCCCGAGTCCATTGCTGCCGCTGCTCCCTTCCGGGCCTGACGGGGTTCACAACTTGTCGTCGCGGGGGGACCGGCGGAGGCCACCATTGACTGTTTCCTGCCAGCGGCGTGCCGTTCTCACCGCAGCAGGGGAGGGCATTTTGCCGGAAGCCAGACGTCCGTTCAAGCCGGACCTTCGCCACGCGCGCCAAGCCGATTTCCTACGTCTTCATCGGAGCCTCGCGATTTCGGGCGATTTGCGCGCCGCTTATTCTGTGCCTGCACGTGACGGGAATTGCCCCGTCAATCTTCAACAACCACTCAACACATGGGGGTGTAATGTGAGAAAAATCATGGTTCTGTTGCTGGCGGCCTGCTTCAGTCTCGCGGCCTGGGCTGCGGGCCCGGTCAATATCAATTCGGCCACTGCCGAGGACATCGCCGACAGCCTGACCGGTATCGGTCTCAGCAAGGCACAGGCGATCGTTGCGTATCGCGAGGAACACGGAGCGTTCATTCACATCGATGAACTGGTGAACGTCAAGGGCATCGGTGTGCGCACCGTGGATCGAAACCGGGGGATGATCCTGTTGCAGGACGATCAGCAAGCGGCTTCGGACTGAACGCCGGCCGGGCAAGGTAATCCCCGGGCAACGAGGCATGGCCCGGGGATTCGCCCGCAACCTGCCGTTCGGTGTGCTCTCAGGTTTTGAGAAAGCAATGGGTTCCAATACGCTCAAATCACTGTTGATCGAGGATAGAGACATGAAAGCGAACCAGGACCTGATCGGTAAAACCATCACCGCTGCGGTGGCCGTCAGGGCGCCCGGTGAAGGCCGGCGCGAGATCTACATGCTGCAGTTTTCCGACGGCACGCACGTGGAGTTCGTTTCGCCCCAGGCGAAGCGTCAATTCAGGCGCCATTTTCGGCGAGGAAAAAGCCCGGAAGTGAAGGCGGACAACGACTTGCAGCTTGCTTTGAACGTGGCGTGAAACTTATCCACAAATCCTGTGGATAAACCTGTTAAGAAAGTGGCTGTCCTTTAACGGCGGCGGGGATCATTACAAATTGGTTAAAAAATGACCAATTCTTATAGTTCTTTTATAAACAGTTACTTAGCTTATTCGTATTCGAACAATTCAGCATTTATTAATGTCAAAATCCTGCAACAAAAAACAATCAGTAACTTGTGCATAAAGAGTTTGAATTGAGTGGAGAAAATGCTTGTAACTCGTTGAATTTTTATTTTTCGGTTTCGTGAATGCGTGCTTTTCGCATTGTGTTGCGTGATTTCATCGATCATCCATCAGCTCGCCAGTGCCTCCAGTCCGATTTCATCGATCCAGGACTCCAGTTGATCGAGCACTGAAAGCGCCTCGGGTTTACCTGCATGCAGCGTTCGCTGCTCGGCCAGGGCTGCTTGAAAATCGGCTAGCGTGAAGTCTTCGGGGGCTTCGCTTTCCAGCAGGCGTTGCCTGCGGTAGCGGTCCCACTCCATTGACTCGTTCAGGTTCAGTGTTTCCGGATAATTGCGGGCGCGATAACGGAACAGCATCGTGTGCAGGCGCCCGTCCTGGAAGGACCACTGGTGGCGACCCAGGTCGGCAGGCTTGATACGGATGATCTTGTCCATCAGGCGGCGGTCGGCGGACGTGAAGAAGTCCCCGGAGTAGAGCATGCGGTCCGGGTCGTCGCTCACGTGGCCGCCTGTCGACTGGGAGAAAGTTTCGATGACTTTTTGACGGACGTTCGCCAGGTGCGGCAGGATCCGGGTCGCATTCCGTCGGCACAGCGCTTCGTCCAGCCCGATGCGTTCCTGGTCCACGCCTTTGAGCACGCCAAGCGGAGCGACCATCGGCACGCCATTGGTCTTGACGACTTTCAACGGCAGGCGTTCCACGCCCTCGGGCATGTCCGCGGTCGGTGTGAACACCAGGTCATGAATGGTTTCGGCGGCTTCGCTGAGCAACGGTTCGGGATCGGCGGCCAGGTCAAAGACCACGATGTGCTTGGGCCGGTCGGGCAGCACGGCAAGCGGCAGCACCAGGCTGGTGCAGCCGCGGTTTGCCGGTATACGCGAACTGCTGTGCAGCAGGGGTTGCGGTTCGGTGGTGTCCAGCAACCGGGAGACTGCGGGCTGATCGCGCATCTGCAGCCCCCACTCGAATAGCCGCGGCTGCTTCTTCCGGATCAGCCGCGCCAGGCCGATGGTCGCGCGCACGTCGGCCAGTGCGTCGTGGGCGCCTTCGTGTTCGATGCCATTTGCCGCGGTCAGGTCTTCCAGCCTGAAGCTGGGTTTGCCGGGCTCGTGCATCGGCCACTCGATGCCTTCGGGGCGGATCGCGTAGCACATGCGCGCCAGGTCGATCAGGTCCCAGCGTGAATTTCCGTTTTTGTATTCGCGCGCATAGGGATCACGCAGATTTCGATAGAACAGGTTGCGCGTAACGACGTCATCAAAACGGATGCTGTTGTAGCCGACGCTGCAGGTGCCGGGCCGCATCATTTCCTCTTCGATGCGGGCGGCAAACAGGGCCTCGGGCTCGCCTTTCGCGCGCGCGGTCTGCGGTGTGATGCCGGTAATCATGCAGGCGGCCGGGTGCGGCAAAAAGTCGTCGGCCGGCGCGCAGTAACACACGACCGGTTGTTCGACCGGCTCGAGATCGGCATCGGTGCGCAGCGCGGCGAACTGCGCGGGGCGGTCGATCATGGGGTCGGCGCCGAACGTCTCGTAGTCGTGCCACAAAAAGGTCCGTGGTGCTTTCATATCGGATGTGCTCGCTTTCGCCCGGGGCCGTTCTTATAATTTCGCTCTGTCCGCGAACAAGCATACGAGAAAATCCATGGGCCGCCAAAAGGACGCCTTCCAGGAGCTGCTGGAACTGATGGAAATAGAGTCACTGGAGCGCAACCTGTTCCGTGGCGTCAGCCGTGATATCGGGACTCAGCGCGTGTTCGGCGGGCAAATCCTTGCGCAGAGCCTGTTGGCGGCCTGTAAAACGGTCGAAGGCCGCCTGCCGCATTCCCTGCACGGTTACTTTCTGCGCGCCGGAGATCATACGGCGCCGGTGGTCTACATCGTCGACCGCACCCGCGATGGCCGCAGTTTCAGCTCCCGCCGCGTCATGGCCGTGCAGCACGGCGAGGCGATTTTTACCTTTGCCGCTTCTTTCCAGCTTGAAGAAGAGGGCATCGACCACCAATTTGAAATGCCGGATGTGCCGTCGCCCGAAGACGCCGCACCGATCGAACAGGTGAAGGTCGGAGACTTCGAGAGCCTTCCGCTCAACATGCAGCGCTGGCTTGACCGTTTCGGGCCGTTCGAGTTTCGCGGCATTCGCGGGGCCGATCTCGATCCGCGCGCCCCGCAGCCGCCGTTCAAGGACCTTTGGTTCCGACTGTACGGGAATTATCGCGAGGACCCGGTGATGAACCGCGCCCTGCTGGCCTACGTTTCGGATTTTCACCTGGTGGGCACGGCGATGCTGCCGCACGGCATTTCGTGGATCAACACGAAACTGATGGTGGCCAGCCTCGACCACGCCATGTGGTTCCACCGGGACTTCAGGCTGGACGACTGGCTGCTGTACAGTTGCGACAGCCCGAGTGCGCATGGGGGCAGGGGGCTTTCCCGCGGCTCGATTTACGACCGCCGGGGCCGCCTGGTGGCGAGCACGGCGCAGGAAGGCGTTATTCGCGTCGGAGAAAGAAGAGGACAGAGAAAATGAGTGAGAAAACCGCATACTTCGCGGCCGGCTGTTTCTGGGGAGTCGAGGACGCGTTCCGCAAGACGGAAGGCGTGATCGATGCCGTTTCCGGATACATGGGCGGGCACACCGAGAACCCGACCTACCGGCAGGTCTGCGCGGGCACAACCGGGCACACCGAGACGGTCGAGGTCATCTTCGACGACGAGGAAGTCAGTTACGAGGCGCTGCTCGAACAGTTTTTTGACATGCACAACCCGACGACGCTGAACCGGCAGGGTCCGGACTTCGGTTCACAGTACCGGTCCGCCGTGTTCGCCGTCGACGAACAGCAGCTGGCTGCGGCCAAAACGATGATCGAGGCCGTTGATGCCTCCGGCAAGTGGCGTGACCCGGTTGTCACCGAGGTCAAGCTCGCTGAGACATTCTGGCGGGCCGAGGACTACCACCAGCGCTATTTCGAGAAAAACGGGCCGGGTTTCTGTCACGTCTGACCGCGCGACGGGTGCGGTCAGGTTTTCAGTTTATTGACGATCCAGAGCAGCACGATTGCGCCGATGGTCGCGACGATGATCGAGCCGATGATGCTGGTGGTCGCGAAGCCGGCCAGGTCGAACAGGAATCCGCCGATCAGCCCGCCGATAATGCCGATGATTATGTTCATCAGGATGCCGTGACCCCTGCCCTTGAGAATGACTCCGGCAAGCCAGCCGGCGATGCCGCCAACGATCAGAGATGCGATCAGTCCCATTGAATTCTCCACTGGTGAATGCGCTAAGTCTTCATCAAGTTTAAAATGCACCCTGAGTTTTGCAAGCGACTGCGCAAGGCGCCGAGCGGTGCAAACAGGGAGGACCGGGAGATCAAGGACATCAGGTATTCAATGACCAGGCTTGGCGGCCTTATCGCCGTGATCGCGGCGCTCGCGCCGCTTTCCGCTGTTGGCCAGGTATACAAGTGGGTCGACAAGGACGGCATCATCACCTACTCCAACGTGGCGCCGCCGCAGGACGCGGAGTACGACGTGCTGCGTTTTCCCTGCTACGCGTCGGACCCGAAGTGCCGCGCGGTGGCCTGGGAAAAGGTGCCGCTCAATACACGCTCCTTCGCCAGCGAGATCGGAGTGGCCGCCCGCAGCAACGCGGTGGATGAGTCGCTGATCCGCGCCATCATTCATGCCGAATCCGCGTACCAGATCGACGCGGTCTCGCCCCGCGGGGCGCAGGGGCTGATGCAGCTGATGCCGGACACCCAGGCAGAGCTGGAAGTGAACGACCCGTTCGACCCGGTGCAGAACATCGACGGCGGCGCCCGCTACCTGGCGTGGCTGCTTGGCGAGTTCGAGGGTGATCTCGAGTTGGCGGCGGCCGCCTACAACGCCGGGCCGGGCGCGGTCAGGCGTTTTCGCGGCGTGCCGCCCTACGATGAGACACAGGAGTACGTTCGGCGCGTCAGCATCCTGTACCGCCGCTACAGCCAGGTGCTTTGAGCGCGCATCCGCCAGGGTCGGGCGAGCGGCAGCGGAGCGGGATTCAGTAAACCAGGCGGACGCTGGTGACCGCCTCGAGGTCGCTCAGCGCCGCGATCAGTTCGTCACAGGGCTTCACGCACCACTCGTCGCCGAGTTCCATGCGCGCGCGGGCCCGCCCGTTGCTGTAGTCCAGCCATACCCGTCCTTCGCCGTCGCGGTAGGGCGCCATCGCAAAGCGCAGTAATTCGGGTATGTTCTCGTCCGGCCCTTTCAGCGCGATACGCACGCCGCGGGAGAACCGCGACTTGGCTTCCGACAGGGTCATGACCTTCTGCGCGCGCATCTGGAAGCCGCCGCTGAAGGTGTTCACGGACACCTTGCCCTCGACCACGATGATCTCGTCTTTCTGCAGCAGGTCCACGTACAGCGCCCAGGTGTCGTCGAACAGCGAGACCTCGATGCGCCCCGTGTGGTCCTCGATGGCCGCGAAGCCGCCGCGGTTGCTGCGCCGCCGCACGTCGTGGACCAGGCCGGCCAGGGTCATCGTGATGCCCCTGCGCGGACCGTTTCCATTGGTTTTGAATCGCTTGCCCACGGCGCCGAGTGTGCAGGTCGTAAAGCGTGCGAGTTCGTCGGCCTGCAGCCCCACGGGGTGGCCCGTCAGGTAGAGGCCGAGCGATTCTCGCTCCGCCTGGAGTTCCTGCAGGCGGGTCCAGGGGCGCAGGTCTGCGTGCTCCGCCATGCGCGGCGCCGGGTCGCCGGCAAGGTTGCCGAACAGATCGACCTGGCCGGCCTCGCGGTCGCGCTGGTATTGTTCCGCGGCCTGGATGGCGTCCGGCAACTCGGCCAGCATGCGGCCGCGGTTGCCGTCGGGGTCCAGGCCGTCGAGGGCGCCCGAGCGCACCAGGACGTCCAGCGCGCGCCGGTTGACCTTGCGGTGGTCGATGCGGTTGCAGAAATCGGAGAGGTCTTCGAACGGCCCGGCTTCGCGCACTTCCTCGATCACGTCGATGGCCGCGTGACCCACGCCTTTCACGGCGCCCAGGCCGTAGCGGATGGTGTGCTCGTCGACGGCGGTGAAGTGGTGTACCGACGTGTTCACGTCCGGAGGCAGGATGGTCAGCCCCAGGCTGCGGCATTCGCGCACGAATTCGTCGACGTTGTCGGTCGAATCCATGTCCGAGGACAGCACGGCCGCCATGAACCAGGAGGCGTAGTGCGTTTTCAGCCAGGCGGTCTGGTAAGCGATCAGCGCGTAGGCGGCCGAGTGCGACTTGTTGAAACCGTAGCCGGCGAAGGTTTCCATCTGGTCGAAGATGTAGTTGGCGACATCCTCATCCACGCCGTTCGCGGTCGCGCCGTCGACAAACACCAGGCGCTGCCGCGCCATCTCTGCCTCGTCCTTCTTGCCCATGGCGCGGCGCAGGATGTCCGCGGCGCCCAGCGTGAAGCCGGCCAGTTCCTGCGCGATCTGCATGACCTGTTCCTGGTAGAGGATGACGCCGTAGGTCGGCTCCAGGATATGCCGCACTGCCGGGTGCGGGTATTTTGCCTGCGCGCGCCCGTGCTTGCAGTCCAGGTAGGTTTCGACCATGCCCGAATCCAGCGGCCCGGGACGGAACAGCGCGACCAGCGCGACGATCTCGTCGAAACTGTCCGGGCGCAGCTTGCCGATCAGGTCTTTCATGCCGCGCGATTCGAGCTGGAAAACCGCGGTGGTCTGGCAGGATTGCAGTAGCTTGAACGTTTTTGGGTCGTTCATCGGCAGCGTTTCGAGGCGGATGGGGTCTTCTCCCGCCTGCTGGCGCTCGGCGTTGATGGCTTTCAGCGCCCAGTCGATGATGGTCAGGGTGCGCAGGCCCAGGAAGTCGAATTTCACCAACCCGACTTTCTCGACGTCCTTCATGTCGAACTGCGTGACGATGCTGCCGCCGCCCGGCTCGCAGAACAGCGGCGTGAAATCGGTCAGTTTCGAAGGGCCGATGACCACGCCGCCGGCGTGCTTGCCGGCGTTGCGTTTGATGCCTTCGAGCGAGCGGGCGAGGTCGATGATGGCGCGCGTGTCTTCCTCTTCCTCGTAGCGTTGGCTGAGCTGGGGTTCTTCGGCGAGCGCCTTGTCCAGGGTCATCTTCAGCGTCATCGGGATCAGCTTGGCGATGCTGTCGACGAATCCGTAGCCGTGCCCGAGCACGCGCCCGCAGTCGCGCACCACGGCTTTTGCTTTCATCGAGCCGTAGGTGATGATCTGGCTGACGCGGTCGCGCCCATACCTGCGCGAGACGTAGTCGATCACGCGGTCGCGCTTTTCCATGCAGAAATCGACGTCGAAGTCGGGCATGGACACGCGCTCGGGGTTGAGGAACCGCTCAAACAGCAGTTCGTGCACCAGCGGGTCGAGGTCCGTTATGCCCAGCGCGTAGGCGACCAGCGAGCCCGCGCCCGAACCGCGGCCGGGGCCGACCGGGATGCTGTTTTCCTTGGCCCAGGAAATGAAGTCGGCGACGATCAGGAAGTAACCCGGAAAACCCATTTGCTCGATGACGCCGAGTTCGTGCTCCAGGCGTTCGATGTATTCGGTTTCCGGGTGCCATTCGCTGGGCGGCAGCACTTCGAAGCGGCGTTTCAGGCCTTCCTCGGAATCGCGGCGCAGCAGGTCGGCGATCGTCATGCCGTCGGGCGTCGGAAAATCGGGCAGGTGGTAGGTGCCCAGTTTCATTTCAAGGTTGCAGCGCATCGCGAGGTGGTAGCTGTTTTCTACTGCTTCAGGCAGGTCGAAAAAGACCTCGGACATACTCCGCGGGCTCTTGATGTACTGTTCTTTCGAGTAGCGCACTTCCCGGCGCTTGTCCGAGAGCAGGCGGCCCTCGTGGATACAGACGCGCGCCTCGTGCGCCCGGTAGCCGGCCTCGTCGACAAAGCGCACGTCGTTGGTCGCCACCACGGGCAGTCCGCAATCGGCGGCCACCGCCAGCGCGCCGGCCTCGTAGCGTGCCTCGTTGTCCCGCCCCGTGCGCTGCACCTCGATATAGAAACGGCCGGGAAACACCGAGTTCCAGTGTTTCGCCAGGTTGCGCGCCCGGTTGGGATGCCCGGCCAGGATTGCCTGCCCGATGTCGCCCTCGCGTGCGCCCGATAGGGCGATCAGGCCGTCGGCGTGCGCTTCGACCCAGTCCGGCCGGACGTAAGGCACGCCCTGATGCTGTCCCTCGAGGTAGCCCTTGCTGATCAGTTCGCACAGGTTCAGGAATCCGCGGCGGTCCTGGCAAAGCAGCACCAGGCGGGAAACCTGGTCGGGGTTGTCCGGCGGGCGGATCAGCATGTCCGCGCCGACGATGGGCTTGATGCCCGCTTTCTGCGCGGCCTGGTAGAACTTGACCAGGGCGAAGAGGTTGTGTTCGTCGGTGACCGCGACCGCCGGCATGTCGAGCTCGCGAGCCCGTTTGACGAGTTCGTCGATGCGGACCGTGCCGTCTACCAGCGAGTACTCCGTGTGCAGGTGCAGGTGGACGAAATGCGCGGTCATCGGGTGTGGCTGTCACGGATTCAGTGGATCGGGGAGATCATTGTACAAGAATGTTTCACGGCTGCATGTGGCATGTTCAGTGTGTCCGCGATCACCTATTCGGTGAATGGCGCACAGGCCGCGAGCGTATAATGCTTCGATGGCTTGCCGTCCTTGCCGGCAGCGAATTCGGATCACCTGATACCAGAGCGAACGAGGTTTAATTCAATGAAAAACGCGCTACGAATGGCTGCACTGACACTGCTGCTCTCGACAACCGCAAACGCGGAAATCAGCCAGGAAGTGCTCGATTCGATCATGACCCCGGACCGGGTCGAAACTTCGATCGGCACGCTGGAGTTTCTCGACGGGGCTCCGCTACCGGACACCGCCGAAAAGGTCTACGACTATCTCGACACGGCCCGGGCGATGGATGTCTTCCTGAAAGGTATGCCCGGGGCCTCCGTCAAGGGACTGATCGACGGCGCGCACTCCCTGGGCGCAGTCGAAGCACATGAAGTCGTATACACCGACGAGTTGATGGACTCGACGCCGTTGTTCCTGACCGCAAACACCTCGACGCTCTATGTAACCCCGGATCTTGACCTGAAGCGGGACGGTCCGACCGTGATCGAAGTGCCTGACGGTTTGCTTGGCGCCGCCAACGACGCCTGGTTCCGTTACGTCAACGACCTGATGGTTGGCGGCAAGTACCTGTACCTGCCGCCCGGTTACGAAGGCGATGTGCCCGAGGGCTATACGGTGCTCAGGCCGCAAACCTATCGCCTCTGGATATTTTTGCGCGCCAGCATTGCCGAAGGCGTGGACAAGGCGGCCGAATTCGTTCGAAACAACCTCAGGGTCTATCCGCTGGCAATGGCGGACAACCCGCCTGAGATGAAATTCATCAGCGGATCCGGGAAAGCCTTCAATACCATCCATCCGAACAACGTCGAGTTTTATGACCACCTGGACGAAATCATCCAGTACGAACCGGTGGGGCTGCTGGACCCGGAGACCCGCGGTCTGTTCGCGTCCATCGGTATCGAGAAAGGCAGGGAATTCGCGCCGGATGAGCGTATGCAAACCATCCTGGAGGATGGCGTCGCGATCGCCAACGCGGTCTCACGCGCCATCGTCTGGTACCCGCGCGTCGATCGCAACATGGCCGGCGCGCAGATTTACCCCGACACGGGCAGCGCCTGGGTCATGGGCTTCGTGGACAAGAACGTTTTCTTCGACGGTCCCGACGGCCACACGATGAACTCCGACGCCCGCGTGTTCTTTCACTACCCGTACACGGCGGTGACGCCGGCGATGGCGACGACCCATGAGGGCAAGGGCTCGGATTACGGCATCGCTTACGTCGACGCGGACAAGAAGCCGTTCGACGGCTCCTCGACCTACCGCCTGCGCCTGCCGCCCGACGTTCCGGTCGCCAATTTCTGGGCGCTGACCGTGTATGACCCGCAGACGCGCTCCATGCTGCAGACCAGCCAGTCGTTTCCGACCGTGGGCAGCCAGACCGAGGGCGTGAGGCAGAACGACGACGGCTCCTGGGACATCTACTTCGCCCCGAAGCCGCCGGAAGGCTATGAAAACAATTGGCTGGAGACCGTTCCGGGCAAAAGCTGGTTCACGGTCCTTCGCATGTACGGCCCACTCAAGCCGTGGATCGAGAAGTCGTGGCGCCCGGGAGAAATCGAGCGTATCGACTGATTCGGGAGGCGCCGGGGTGGTTTTCACCCCGGCCACCGTGCTTTGCAGTCAGGCCAGCGGCTTGACGTTGGCGTTCAGGCGGAACAGGTTGCCCGGGTCGTAGGATTTCTTGATCTCGACCAGCCGTGAGAAGTTGTCGCGGTAATTGGCGTTGACGACTTCCTGGCCCTCGCCGAACATGTCGTTGGTGTAGAAACCCCGGGTGTATTTTTCCATGTTGGCCCAGTGCGACTTGATGTAGCGCACGTGGTCCGAGCCGTCTTCGCCGTATTTCCAGGATACGAAGGACAGCATGTTGTGCTTTGATTCGCGGTGGGCAAAGGCGGTTGCATCCGCCGCGACCCGCCCGATGGCGCCGCCGGACTGCTGGAAGACGACGCGTGTCGCGCGGCTCGGCGAAGCCTCGAAGTTGTCGACCAGGTCGTCGATCAGCGCAGGGGAGAGCGCTCCGGTGAAGCCCGATTTCATGTAGCCGGAAAAGGCGCGCGGATCGTCGTAATCGCCCGAACGCTGCAGGGCCACGTAATCCATCGGCGTCACGGTCTCGGAAACCACGGTGCCGGCCTTGCGGATCGGCGCAAAGACTTCTTCCGTTCTGGCCGGGTCGCCGCTCCAGACGACCATGATGATGACACCCGGCTCCTGGCCGGGCGGCCCGCCGATGCCGCCGTCCACCTGCAGTTCGTCCGGGGCGTTGTCGGCGTACTCGGCAAAGAAGTTCATGACCTGTTTGGCCTCGGAGAAGGGAAAGATGAAGCGGCCCGACCCGACCGTCCGCTGCATCGGGTGCAGCCGGAACAGGAACGAGGTCACGATGCCGAAGTTGCCGCCGCCGCCGCGCAATGCCCAGAACAGGTCGGGGTTTTCTTCCCGTGAAGCACGGCGCAGCCGGCCGTCGGCAGTGACCACGTCGAACTCCAGCGCATTGTCCAGCGTCAGGCCGAAGCGCCGTCCCACGCGGCCGAAGCCGCCGCCGAGCGTCAGGCCACCGACGCCGGTGTGCGAAACCGTGCCGGCCGTGGTCACGAGCCCGTGCGCCATGGTTTCGTGGTCGAGTTCGCCCAGCAGGCTGCCGCCCTCGACGCGCGCCGTGCGCGCCGCGGGATCGACCCGGACCCCGCGCATGGCCGACAGGTCGATCTGCATGCCGCCGTCACAGGACGACTGGCCGGACGCGCTGTGACCGCCGCACTTCACGGCCAGCAGCAGTTCGTTTTCCCGTGCGAAGGTGACCGCGCTGGATACGTCTGCCGGCCCGGTCGGCTGCACCACCAGCGCCGGGTGCTTGTCGAAGTCCGGGTTGATCAGCAGGCGCGCCTCGTCGTAGCCCTCGATACCGGGCAGCAGCAGCTTGCCTTTCAGGCTGTCGCTGAATTCCTGTACCGCCGCCCGGGCCAGGGTCACCGGTGCGCCGTCGCCGGTGACGGCGTTGATGTTGCCGCTTACCTCGGTCGGCGTGTGGCGCAGGGATTCAGCCCAGAGTGCACGGGCGGGCAGGGTGGCCGCGACCGTCGCGGCGATGGATTGGCTGAGGAAGCGGCGTCGTTTCATGTGAATGCTCTCCGGTGGGTTTTTTATTCGTTTGTTGTGTTGATTTTGAACCCGTTGCAGCAACGGGCGTTACTTCTTGCTATAGACGATGGGGCTGAATATTTCCACCGGCATGCATAATGGTGGCCGGCTTGAACGGCTGCGTGATTCCTGCTATCTTGCGCGCCCGCTATCGCGATATAATGCATAGCGTATGGGCGCGTAGCTCAGCGGTAGAGCACTGTGTTGACATCGCAGGGGTCACTAGTTCGATCCTAGTCGTGCCCACCAACATCAAAAACCGGCAGCCGGTTCATTCCGCTGCCGGTTTTTTTTAAACCGGGGCAGGAGTAGTTGCAGCTGCCGGGTTTTTTCTCAGTGCGCTTCAGGGCCAGTTCTCAAGGGGCTTTTCAGGGAACGCTCGCGCAGGGCGTACATCCCTGTAGCGCTTGGATTCGCACATCCTGTGCTCATACATCCCTGCAAAGCCCCCTTGAGCGCTGGCCCTGGTTACAATCACAGCGGCAGATAAAACACCGTGTTCGAGATCAGCACCATGATGAAGATGAGGCAGGTCACCATCGGCCCCAGGTAGATGCGGCCGGTCACGCGGAAGAAGTAGCGGTTGAAGTAGGGCAGCACGAACATCATCGGCACGACCGCGAACAGCAGGTTGATGTACAGCCAGCCGTCCGTCCAGTAGACCATGCCGGTGGCGGCGAACACCGTGTACTGGATGATCACGATCAGCAGCAGGCCGAGGGAATTGGCGATTCCGGCACGCAGCATGCTTTTCCATTCCGCCTCGCCTTCGAAGCGCATGGCGCCGTTGACGCGCAGCGAATTCGACAGGAAGAAAATAAAAAAGATCGGTGCGTACATCGCCAGCAGCACCAGCAGTTCCGGCCGGAACACGCGCACCCCCATGAACAGGAAGTTGTAGTCGACGTGCAGCAGGTAATACAACGTGAACACCGTCATGAAGTAGGCGGCGAACAGGATGAAGGCGAGGTAGAACGTTTTCAGCAGTTCCCCACCGCTGACCCGGGCGCCCCACATCGCAGGTTCGACGCCGTGCTTGCGGCCGAAGAAGCGGTAGCTGCCGAAGAACAGCAGGTAGCCCAGCGTGCCGTTGAGCACCGCCCAGAGCATGACCGCGTTGTTCATGCGTTGCGGGAAGAACCAGGTCTGCTGCCGCGATGAGGCGTCCACGAACAGTTTTTGCGACAGTTCGGCCATCGGGATGTATGTAAAGCAGGCGATCAGCGCGCTGACCGCGAACACTGACCAGAACACGGCGGCGCCCTTGCCGCGCGGGCGGGGCAGGGCGGGCGGAAGCGGGTGCACCAGCGCCTGGAAGTAGGGGGTCTGCAGCAGGATACGGGACAGCGGAATCAGCGCCACCAGCGCCGCGATCATCGACACCATGCCGAGCAACTCTTTCCAGAACCAGATCTGGTCGGTGCTGGCAAGATCGCTCTCGTGGCGAAATACCCGCTCGAAGTACTCGATCTGGTTGGCGGTCGCCTCGACCATGTAGGGTTGGAAGGGGTGCAGGATGCGTTCGTTGTGCACCACGCGCAGCGTGCGTGCATCGATGTCGCCGTAGTAGTGGTCGATCTCGACTTCGTCGATGGGTGGCAGGCCTTCGAGCGCCAGGCCGGAATTGACGGCCCGCAGCGCTTCGGGCGCCCGTCTCATGTCGCCGTTCTGCAGTTCGTTGCGGTAGGCGCCCTCGTCCCAGAAGGCGTAACTGACCCCCACGTTGGAACGCACGTTTTCCAGGATATCTTCCCGCAGGGTCAGCACGTAGCCCGAGATGAATATCGAGTGCAGCAGGGAAGGCTCGCCGGTTTCGATGGCCCGTTTTCCAAAATAGTCGGCGCCGCGGATGGCCGCGTTGCCGCCGGCCGAGTGCCCGGTGCTGCCGATCCGGTCCTTGTCGATGTAATTCAGGTTTTCGCTGTTTGCCGCGTAGTCGACCACCGCGAACATGCCGTAGCCCTCGGTGGTCGCGGCCAGCCGGCTCATGGACGCGCTGGAGCGACCCTGGGCATACGGGTCGATGGAAATGACGACGAAACCGCGGCGCGAGAGTTCGATCGCGATGTTGGCCAGCGCCTCGCGGGAGCGCTGGAAACCGGGTACGACGACGATCAGCGGTGCCTTGTTGTCCTTGTTGACCTCACGCGGCTTGAACAGGTCGCCGGCCACCCACTGGCCGTTTTGCGTGGGTATGAGAACCTCGTTGACCCGCACCGCGCCGCCCGATGTCAGGACCAGCGATGCAAGCAAGCTGCAAACGACCACGGTCAGCAGCGTGAGGAACAGAAAGCGCGCGTCGTGTTTTTTTCTGATGGGTGCGTCCATCGGCCCAGTTTACCGCTTTGTGTCTGCGCCGGGGCTGCCGGCCAGGATAAAAAAGCCGGCCAGGCGGCCGGCTTTTCTTCAAGTATCGAAAAATCAGGACTTCATTCAGGCCGAGCCGTAGGCGACGCCGCCGCGACCGCGGCCCTTGCGGGTGCGCTGGCCCGGGCGGACCGTGACCAGCATGATCACCGCTCCGACCAGGCAGGAAACGCCTGCGATCAGGAAGGGGGTCATCCAGCCGATCGGTGATGTGCCGCCGGCAGCTGCATCCTTGAACAGGCCGGCCAGCAGCGGGCCGACGATTCCGGCCACGCCGTATGCGCTGAACACCCAGCCGTAGTTGCGGCCAACTTCCTTGTTGCCGAACCAGTCGGCGGTAACGGCCGGGAACAGGGCGAAGATGCCGCCGTAATTGAAGCCGATCAGGCAGGCCGATATGACCAGGCCCGTACTCAGGCCGGTGTAAATGAAGACGTGGTAGGTGGCCAGCATCGCGACGCCCTGCAGTGCGGACATGATGATGATGGCGTTTTTACGGCCGATGCGGTCGGAGATCATGCCCCACAGGATGCGGCCGAGACCGTTGAAAATCGCCAGCCAGGCGACGGCGGTCTCGGTCGTGATGCCGGCGTTTTCGACGCCATGGTAGGAGAGCGCGTCGATACCGAACAGCTTGATGCAGTAGATGACCATCAGGCCGGCAATCGCCGAGGACAGGAACACGGTCCAGATCGAGTAGAACTGCGGCGTTCTCAGCATCTGCGCGGGTGCAAAACTGACCCCGTCGCCGGAGGTGGCCGCGTTGGCCGGGTCCGGGTTCCAGCCGGCCGGGCGGTAGCCTTCGGGCGGATTGATCATCACCACGCTGCCGAGCAGCACCAGGGCCGCGAAAATGAAGCCGTAGATCACGAATACGCTCTGTACCGGCGGCAGTCCGAAGACTTCCGCGTAGTTCAGCAGGCCGCCGAACCAGGAACCGGCGAGCTTGACCCAGATCGTCGCGCCGAAACCGAAACCGGCCACGGCGAGGCCCGTGATCATGCCTTTTTTGTCCGGGAACCACTTGACGCCCACCGCGATCGGTACGACGTAGCCGAGGCCGATACCGGCGCCGGCGACCAGGCCGATGCAGATAAACTGGGCCCAGAAACTGGTGCCGAAGAAACCGCCCAGCACGAAGCCGAGCCCCAGGAACAGGCCGCCCAGGATGGTCAGGCGTCGCGGGCCGACCTTGGCCAGCATGCGGCCGGCCAGGATCATCACGGCCGCGAACGTCGCCAGGCCGGCGGAGAAGATCCACGCGGTCTGGGTTGCGGTGAACTGGTAAATGCCGCTGGGGTCGGTCAGTATCCGGGTGAATACCGACCATGCATACAGGGCGCCGAGGGCCAGTTGAATCAGGATCGCGCCAACGACCACCAGCCAGCGATTGAGCGGAGTATTAGTTTTCATAATAATAAGCTTTAGCCTTTTAAAAATAAGAACTTGTACGGGCCTGGGGAAGCCCTTCGCTGGTGTGGATTATGGTAAAGATAATCCCGGTTAAAAATGATTGAGGTCAGCCCATGGCATCTTTTTATGCGATTGTCACGACTGCCCCGTACACGCCTTTCATCCGGCGGGCTGTGGCCGTACAATATGCAGATGTTTACCCGGGTACGAACTACGCACTTCTGAGGCATGCGGGCAAAGCGGATCCGAACAGGCGCTTTGCGCCTTTTTTTGTATCCGGGCAAGAAAAATACAAGGAGAATAACGGCCATGCCAGCCATTATCCTGCCTGATGGCAGCCAGAAACAATTCGATAAACCGGTAACGGTGATGGACGTCGCCGCCGACATCGGCCCCGGCCTCGCCAAGGCCACGCTGGCCGGCGAAGTCGACGGTGTGCTGCGCGACGCCAGCCAC
>Ga0180435_10001989_pt1 | contig 20987 bp, 17 predicted proteins | sample SS_ome_3_FD_132467 | JGI IMG/M metagenome (GOLD analysis project Ga0180435, IMG submission 132467) | Hypersaline lake sediment archaeal communities from the Salton Sea, California, USA - SS_3_S_1 metaG | ecosystem: Environmental > Aquatic > Non-marine Saline and Alkaline > Hypersaline >...
ACCGCCACCCAAACAGAGTACACGGAAATAGATGCTTTCCAGCCGTTGCACCTCCGGCGGGTGGTCGCCCAATTTAAATATGGGATCCGACAGGTATGCAAATCCGATCAAAAAAATAGCAGCTATACCGGAAATATAAATGCCTTGCCAGACACAGGTGCCGATACGCTGCCTTGAACCGGCACCGGTATATTGGGCGATAAAGACATTCAGATAGCTGGCTACGCCGGTAAACAACGTTAGAATTAAAAAAGCGACGATGCCTCCGGGAATTGCCGCAGCGATGGCTTCTACCGAATACTTGGCCAAAAAAACCCGGTCCGTAAATTCCATAACCGTGGTGGCGGCCATGGAAAGAACCAGCGGCAAACTGACAGATAATATTGTTCGATAGCTAGCGGACGCGGTGTTCATAACAAAATATTTCTCGTACTTAAAAGTTTATCCCCAAAGATCAGATGGTGCATATCATGGCCAGCCGAGTATGCCCAATCTTTTATTGCCATGCGCAGGCAAGGTGGCGATCCAATCTCCAACCCAGTTTGTTTATGTATTTCTTGGCAAGGCTTACCATCTACAGGGATTGTCAAAATATCGTTCCGATTCGAGCGGAAAGCGCAGTACTTAATTTTTTCAGAACGACATACTAACGCTGGAGTACACCATCAGGCAGCTCCTGGATACAGATCCGCTGTATGTCAGCTGGATGGGGTTGGGAGAAAAAAAGGGAATCTTGGGGAATTTGGGTTCATTTTATCGAACCGGTCCGCCCGGCATCGATAAAGGTTGTCAGCAAGCCGCACTCATTGTTTTGCCGTGGCATTCAACTACCTCATCTGTTTGCATTTTTAAGTTACAGGATTGGCAGTAAATCGCGTAGGACCGCTTGATTTTAGTTTTGGACTTTACTTGGCTATTCGGCATGATCGTAGGATAATCCCAGCCAGATCATGGCTTCGCCCAGTGATCGGAAAACACCCACTCCGATGGCTAAGCCTTCCAGCTGAACGAACAATTCGAATTTTTTGCTGACATTGTATTCGAACTCAGACCGGGCTACAATGGCAGTTTTACCGCCAATTCGTTTTTCAGCGTGCTGGGATAAATAGGTGACAATTCTTTGTAGGTCCCCATCTTTAACAGTTTGATCCGGGGTAATTTCTCGCAGATCCCACATGATGTTGAGTGTGGGCGGATGATCTGAATCCTCATAGATGGGTTTTAGTGATGAGATTACCTCATCAACATCTAACTCACCTTCCATAATAAAGGTGGTCAAATTGCTGTTTCGATCTATAGTGGCTGAAATCGACATGAATTAGCGAAAATGATTCAACTAATAAATAACTCGCAATAGATTTGGGCTGCAATCCATCCTTTTGATATCTGTAATGTGTTTATATCAAAATTTTAGAATATTTTCAAATTGTTTTGATACAGATTCAATTTGTGCGTACCCCGTTAAAATTTAGGGTGCTGGATCGATATGCTTGTCTGGGTTCATGAAATAGTGGTATACTGATGCTTGAAGTTTACACCTAACAGTAAGGGCGGCATATGATACCCGAATCTTTCCACCTGAAGTTTTTTAAACACTGGATCGAATACAGCCTTGATTCTGGCCAACGGGCCATCCTTTTTGCCGATATTCTCCGCCGCCGCGGCAACACCTATTTGGCGCATTTGAGGCAAGGCCAACCACCGGTTTTGGTTTTTGACTATGACATGATTATGGATGGCCGCACGCTGCCCAATCCCGTAAATTATGCCCTGGTGCGCATCATCGATAGACGACAATCCCAAGCTTGTAAAAAAACAAAAACGACCACCCAGGGCGAAAGACGCTGCATGGCATCCATTAAAGGACCCAATCCCCATAAACGCCCGATTGTGGTAATCGATCCGCGAGCCGGTCACGGGCCCGGAATTGGCGGCTCGAAGCTGGATTCCCAAATTGGCGTTGCGCTCAATTGCGGCCACCCGGTCTATTTCATTCTTTTTTTTACCGAACCGGAACCTGAACAAACCTTGGCCCGCGTGCAGCAGGCAGAGGTAAAGTTTCTGGAAGAAGTCGCCCGCCGGCATCCCCAAGCAGCCAAACCTGCAGTGATCGGCAATTGCCAGGCCGGCTGGGCCGCAGCCCTTCTGGGTGCCGACCGACCCGATATTGTCGGTCCGATGGTATTTAACGGATCACCGCTTTCCTATTGGGGTGGCGTCGACGGTGCCAATCCCATGCGCTATCGCGGCGGGTTGGCCGGCGGCGTTTGGTTGACTTCGCTGTGGTGTGATTTGGGAAACGGCAAATTTGACGGGGCCAATCTGGTGGCCGGCTTTGAAGATCTCAACCCGGCCAACACACTATGGCAGAAGCAGTATCACCTCTGGTCCAATATCGACTCAGAAGAACAGCGTTACCTTGATTTTGAAAAATGGTGGGGCGGCTTTTTCAAGATGAGCCGCGAAGAAATCCACACTATCGTCGACAGTCTGTTTGTGGGCAATGAACTGGAAAGTGGTCAATTACGATTGGACAACGGCCAGAGCATCAACCTCACCAATCTAAAAGAACCCATCGTAGTCTTTGCGTCCAAAGGCGACAATATCACGCCGCCTCAACAGGCCTTGAACTGGATTGTCAAGGTTTATGGGAGTGTGGACAATATTAAACGTCTCGGTAAAGTGATTGTATATCTGCTCCACGACCGCATCGGTCATCTGGGTATCTTCGTTTCCAGTTCGGTGGCCGAAAGGGAGCACAAAGAAATTATCTCAAGTGTTGAGGCCATCGACTTTTTAGCCCCGGGCTTGTACGAAATGGTCATCGAGGCCCCCCCCAGCAAGTCCTGGCTCAATGATCATAAAGTAGCCTTCATCGAGCGTGACATGCAGGATATCATGCGTCTTGATGATGGACTTGAAGATGAAGACGCGTTTATACCGGTTGCAAGCTTATCCCGCTTTAATGACAACCTGTATCAGACCTTTGTCAGCCCGCTGGTACGTGCGCTGATTGATGAATCCATGGCCGAATGGATCCGGCAGCTTCATCCTTTGCGGGTTCAACGCTACAGCTTTTCCGATCTGAATCCCTGGGTGTGGCCGTATAAATTTCTGGCGCCCGCCGTTAAACGGCAACGCCAGCCGGCCCGGCCTGACAACCCGTTTACGATCATGGAGAAAGCGGCGGCCGAATCCGTTAATCTAGTGTTGGACGGCTGGCGCCAAGCCCGGGATGCCGCCCAAGAGCTGACCTTTAAAATGATCTACGAAAATCCCTGGATGCAGGCCATGTGGGGCGCCAAGCAACCGAAAGAAGATTCAGCCCAGGATTCGCAGTTAGGCATTGCCGCGATTTCGGATGGCAACTGGCGGCAAGAAATGCAAAAAGGCGGTTTTGTGGAAGCCGTCGTTCGTATCATCTATGCTGTCATGCGTGCTAATCACCGTTTTGATCGCATTCAGTTTCAGATAGCCGGCAAAATTATCAAAACCAGCCAGCGCTTTGAAAATATCTTACCCAACGAGCTAAAGCGGATTAGCAGGCAGCAGGTTGCCTTTCTGGAGCATGATCAGGATGTTGCCCTGGAAACCTTAACGCAATTATTGCCCACCCAAGACGAACGCGTAGAAGCCTTAGAAATCGCCAACAGCATCGCCACATCGGATCTAATTCTGGAGGAAACTGAGAAAGAGATCTTGCATCAAATACAACAAACGCTACACATCTAAAAACAGCTATACGCGCCATCGATCACCACCGAATCACCAGTGTGAAAGGCGCTGGCATCACTCGAAAAATACACTGCGATCGGGCCAAAATCTTCCGGCTGCCCCCAACGCCTGGCTGGAATTCGCTGCATCACCCGTTGCTCAAAAGCTTCGTTGCCAAATAGCGGCGCCGTCATTTCGGTTTCAATCCATCCAGGTAGAATTGCATTGGCCCGGATAGCGTAGCGAGCATATTCCACCGCAATTGCCCGAACCATGGCGATAACACCCGCCTTGGTTGCCGCATAGTGCTCTCCCGTTGGCATACCGAAATTTGCTGATAGGCTGCTGGTAACAACAATTGATCCGCCGTTTCCCATTTCGACCATGTGTTCCAATGTGGGCTGTAAAGTTGAAAACACGCCGTTTATGTTTACGTCAAAAATCGTCTGCCATTCCTTGCGGTCCATTTTGTGAAAGGGTGTGCCCAGCCAGGCCGTACCGGCATTTGCAAAACAAACATCCACTTTACCAAGTGACTGAACTGTCTCCTTGAAACATGCCGCCACCTGTTTCTCATCGGCAACATCGCAGGTAAGCGTTAGGACCTGGTTTCCGTGCTGCTTCAGGCTTGTTTCGGCCTGCCTGTTTTTATCCGGATTGCGCCCCCAGATGCACACATCTGCACCAGCTGAAGCCACGGCTGACGCCATTCCCAGGCCGATGCCGCCATTGCCACCGGTTACGAGTATCGATTTGCCCGTTAGATCAAAAAGAGAATTTGCCATATTCAAACCTCCTGACGTTCGTATGCTTTTGTTTCTAATGAAAATGTTCTGAAATAGACGTCAGATAATAAGCTGTTCGGGTATTACTTTTATCCATCAGAATAAAAATTTGGTTTTCGTTTTTCAGTAAATGCCTTCAATCCTTCCCGACCGTCGGGATGGTCTGCCGCCTTAGCCAGCCCATTCCGCTCCAGTTCCAACTGGGTTTCAAGTGAATGCACGTATGAATCATTAATTAAATTCTTTGACAATCCAAAGGAGTGCAATGGCTTTTGAATCAGCCCTGCGAGCATTTCCATCGCCGCTGCCACTGATTGTCCATCACTGACCACTTCAGTAACCAAACCCCATTCATGGGCGTGCTTGGCTGAAAGGGGATGATCAAAAGCCGCCATCTCCAATGCCCGGGCATAACCGACCAATCTCGGCAAGGTAAAGGTACCGCCCCCATCGATACAGAGTCCATTGGATGTATAGGCTTGTCGCATTACGGCTGATTGCTCCATGACGCGAAAATCACAAGCCAATGCCAGCGAAAAACCGCCGCCGGCGGCAATACCGTTGATGGCCGCCACGACCGGCTTCGGCATTCGTCGAATTTCCAGGATAGCCGTATGGAAGTGAGAGGCCAGCGTATAAAAAGCATTGCCTGGATTTTTAGCATAGCCGGTGGCCCATTTCAAATCGCCGCCGGCACAAAATGCCTGTCCCGACCCGGTAATAAGCAGACCTCTGGTGTCATCATCGGCGGCCAAGGAAATTAAATCCGAGGCCAAATCAGTGATCATTTCCAAATTGAAAGCATTATAAGCGCCGGGCCGGTTCAATTGCACTTGGGCGATAGAGCCTTTCCTGATTACATCAATAAATTCACGCATGATTAGGTCCTCGTGCTAAGCGTCTATTTGAGTAAATATTGTAAACGGCACTCTCATACCAGCCGCATCAATACTTTACGGAAAGGCTGATGAGTAATGCGCGGCGCCCGCGTGGCAAGTTCGGTTTCCGGGAATTAGCACCTTTTGCAACTGCCGCGGTGTATCCCTCATACCACGCTTGTTGGAATGTCATCAATAATGATATCATGGTTGGTGCATTTTTCGATCGAATCCACCTAAAAAGACCATAAGTATATCTGCTTGACCTCCCTGGCGATATTTGGCATTCTGAGGATGCAAAAAACGTCGAGCCATATTGGTGTATAAGCCGCACTTTAATTATTGAATATGGGTCGGGGAATCCATCCAGATCAATTCGGCTAAAAATTTAAAAGCGACAAGCTGGAGAGTCTCCCTAAAAGTAACAGGTAAATTGTGAAAGGCGGTACCATGCTTCGTGTCAAAGACATCATGACAACCGAACTGATTACGGTTTCCCCTGAGACGGAAATTCTACAAGCAGCTAAAGTCCTTCTGGGGAATCACATCAATGGGGTTCCGGTTGTGGATGAAGCCGGCAAGCTGGTGGGAATACTGTGCCAGAGCGATTTGATCGCCCAGCAAAAGCGCCTGCCCATTCCATCTGTGTTCACATTCCTGGATGGATTGTTCACCACCTCATCCGCAAAACAACTTGAAAAACAGGTACAAAAAATCGCCGCCATTACGGTTGCCCAGGCCATGACGCCCGATCCAGTTTTTATAGAGCCTGAAATGAGTATTGAAGTTGCGGCCGGTCTGATGGTCGACAAGGGCTTTCATACCTTGCCTGTATTGGAAGGTGGCATTTTAGTAGGAATCGTCGGCAAGGAAGATATCCTGAGTACCCTGCTGACCAAAAACAACTCCTTTTGAACCCATCAATCGGATTGGATTTCGATACTGTCCATGATCTGGGTTTACGTACGATGGAGGAAAATATGAGTATTGAAGAATACTCTCTATCTTTTGATGGTGAAATGCTAAAACGTGGTTTCTGGCTGCAGGTCTGGGCAATTCATTTTAACGGACAACAATACATTTATATTAACCAGTCCGGCGATGGCTCCTGGCCCAATGCACCCTCCCCCATAAGTGGTCTCAGTCAGCATTTTGATACCAGCAAGCATGCTCCTAAAAATAGCCTGGCATCCTGTTTACATTCAGCAGAGATAAACCCTCAGGGCTCTTATTTTCGAATGATTGCTTTGGGGCCCATTTTTGAAGAACAGTTAACCATTCACAAGCATGAACCCCTACGAGATCAAATGCACACGTTGGCATTTGAAGTCGCTGCTTACCTGAAATGGCGTGGTTTCGAAGTTCTCGGACAATACCAGAAGTGTGCTTCGGTCAGAGAAGTTCTTTTCGAAGCGATCAAATCTAAGGTTATAGCCTGGTTATCAGAGTAATGTTCCGTTTCACACAAAAAGCGGCCCAAATTTTTGAAAACTGATATAGACTTCGCCACCCTGAAATTCTCCTATTGCAAAAAATTGAATAAACACAACAGCATTTTGCCGGGCAGCCACAGGGCCAACTGGAGCAACAGCTGGACCATCAGCTGGATAATCCCAAACGGCGGGATGGATCGCCAGATGACCGATTGCTGTGAACCTAAATCCGGCTCCGACTGGCAGAAGGAGCACGGTTTCCGGGTCCGTTAGCGCGTTCGCTTGAAGGTCATGCGTCGCTCGCGTGCCATGGTGGCGGCATACTGGTCATAGCCGTTTTGACGTATGGCATCGATACAGGCGGCCCGGTCGCTGTTGAAAATCAATCCGAATAATTTGGCCATAAAATTATCGTATTTCTTGCAGGCCATCACATCTGAGAACTGGTCACAATCGGCGCAGGACGCATAGCCGTTTTCCAGACAGCAGCTGCGAACCTTGCACCAGGACGCCTTTTCGTTTTGCAAACACCCCGGGCATTTTTCCTTTTGATACTTACCGCAGGCCCGACAATATAATCCACATTTGGCAATCAAATTAGTGTCAACCGTGATCTGTTTCATAAATTCGTTTGACCAGGCTCCGCGGCGCCAGTACCTCCACCATGGGACCGTAACTTAAAATCATGCCCATGAGCCATTCCCCATCGGGTATGGTAATCTCAATCGTCAGATAGCGGTCGTCTTGCGCCAGGACTTGGGCATCGTCCAGATAGTCTTCCACCACGTGCTTGATCCGGTTTGAAAATTTAAGAACCACCTTGAGCTCTTTTTCTGTGGACTTCCAGCGCGTATCCGTTTGGCGATAGGCGCGATGTTTTCTCTTGAAAACAATATCCAATACTTTGACTTGCTTTAGGCGGGGTAATTTAAACAACCGGGTATCCTGGCGCTGGCGACAAAAGCCATATAGGTACCAGGCAAATCCTTTCATAATCAAAGTTAGCGGCTCGATCTCTCTTTGGGACGCATGTCCATAGCTGTCCCGATAGTCAATCCGGACGATGTGTCTGTTTTTGATGGCTTCATAAAGCTGTTGTATTTTTTTTCATTTTTTGGGTACCTTTTAAGCAAATGGATATCTTTTTGATTCTATTTTTGCGTGTTTATGCCCGCTCGGGTTCACATGTGAAACACCCGCGTGATACGACACCATTTAAGGCCGGGGATCTTACTTTGTCAATAACGACAATTCACTGAACCAGGCAGATAGCGATTAAATTAATTTTAAAAAATTATATCGGTTGGTTATAAAATAAGCTTTGGCAATAAAGCCGGTCAATGGGCATCAAAAAAAGTGTGGCTCCGGTCCCATCAAACCGGAGCCACAAGACGAAAGGAGGTATGAAGGAGGGCTAGTTTTATGCCCTATAGCGACTTATTTATACCATATATAGTACAGTGTCAAGCACTTTTATCAATATATGGTACAATTTTTGTTAATTGATATTAATTTAGTTCAAATTATATGCTCAACCCGTTTTAATCGATGACCCGCGCATGATTAGGTTAATTTCCAACCGTTCGAGGGAAAGTCTGATGGCGTCCGCAGCCGCAGGCTTTTTTTTCTGATAGCTCCCGAAAAACGATCTTACCGCCTCAGGATCTGCCATGCCACCGCCAGGTACCACGGCGGCGATGACCCGTTCATACAGCAGAGGGTGAAAACTTTCGAGTTCCGCCAGGTGGTCCCGATACCACTTCCAAATGAGCGTTGTCGCTGCGGGATTGGCGCTCATGGCCACAATTGGGATGAAGCGATTGCGGTCGGGGACATTGTCCAACGTATATCGGGCAGCTTTCAATATGAGGTCGGGATCATCAAAACACCCAAGTGCCCCCAGGATATTGAGCCGTGTGTGCTCGTTATCTGATGTTTCCAACTGCCGGCACAACCAATTCAATGCCGTCCCGGTCCTCACCAATGCACCCACCTGCATACTCGACTTGACCAAATCAGGATGCAGTCTTTGACCCTGCATTAGCCTGTCAAATTGGTCGGCGCCAAACTGACGAATGTCTGCATCCCCGTATACGGCTGCATGCCATAGCATCTGTTCCCTGAGCATGGCAACGGTCTGGGGCTCATCGGAGGACGGCTCATAGCCGATTCGCTCCAGGGTATTGGACGCAAACCGACAACCGGTCTGGGCCAAACGTTCTTTGACCTCGCCGGTCAGGATAAGATAGGCCAAAAAAAGATTGGCGTCGATGCTGCTCAATGGGAGATAAGCATCTTCGTCATGGTAAAAAGACAAGAGTTCCAGATACGCATCCAGATGGATCTGCCCGCAACGAACCAGGGCGAAGGTATCATTTTGCAATCCCCAGCGATCTTCGGCGGGCAGTGTTTTTTCCGCAGCCATAGGGCCGAGCGATTTTACATCGCTTGCAGAATATCGGCAGCGATAAAAACCGGTCTGGCCGGCATTGAGCTTGTATGCCCGGAACGGATAACCAAAATCGTAATGCGATTCACGTTCCGAAAGCAGCACAACTTCGCGCCGGGGTTTTCCGTTTGCGTCGTAAAGATCCAGGACCACCGGTATCGGCCAGATGGCTTCAGACGTATTTGCCAGGTAAGTGAAACGCTGCTGGGATAAGTACAGGCGGCGGCCTTCACATCGGACCGTCACCAGTGGGAATCCGGGCTGTTCCACCCATTGCCGCACCATGTCCGTCACCGGCATTTCGGCCGCCTCCGTAAAGGCCTCCCACAAATCTCGACTGGTGGCACATTGATAGGCATGGGACGACAGATAGCGCTGCAGGCCCTTTCGGAAATTATCCGCACCGATATAGCCTTCGATTTGGCGCAGGAGGCTCCCGCCCTTACTGTAAATTATGGGAGCTGTACTGGTATTGATGATGACATGTTCACCGCCGGGGATTTCAATGGGAAAGGTTTCATTGAGACCATCGCGTTGCAAGGCCGTTTCGGTCTGGCCCAGCAAAAACTGATCCCAGGTGCCCCAATCCGGATAGAAATGGTCTACGATCCCATAGCCGAAGTAGGTTGCAAAGCTCTCGTTGAGCCACAAATATTTCCAGTCCGAAGGACTCACCAGGTTGCCGAACCACTGGTGAACAATTTCATGGGCAATGACTTCGCATATACGTTGCATGCCGGCTTTGGAAGTTTTGGCAGAGTCATACAGAAGCAAATTCTCACGAAAGGTAACGGCACCCCAATTTTCCATGGCACCGAAGGCAAAGTCCGGAACGGCAATCAGGTCCAGCTTCGAAAGCGGGTAGGCAATCGCTGTGTATTCCTCGCAGTATTGCAATGCCTTACGACCAAACTCGACACCCAACGCCAGTTGCGGTTTGCTGCCGGGAATACCCAGGCCGGCAACCCGCCGATCCTGTTTATCCCCGAGGGTTTCAAATTCCCCGACACCGATAAAGACCAAGTAAGTGGACATAAGGGGCGTCTGGGCAAAGCATACCCGCCTGCGCCCATCGCCCAGGTCTATTTCGCTCTGCACGCTTTCGTTGGACAACGCTTTGAGGCCATCCGCAACAATCATTTCAATGTCATACGTGGCCTTGTACAGCGGATGATCCATACAGGGAAAGGCGCGGCGCGCATCGCTTTCCTCGAATTGGCTGATGGCAATATGGCGCTGCTGCCCCTCAACCTGATACGCACTGCGGTAAAAGCCGGCCATTTTGTCATTGATGCGGCCACTGTAATCAATGCGCAATTGAATGCCCCCGTCGGTCTCCGCGGGTAGCACTACCGTTATGGTTTCCTGCTTAGGGTCATAGCGAAAGGCACAAGTCTCCCAGCGGTCGTCCTGCTTAACCGCGCAATCCCATATCGCCAGTTCAAGGGCGTTGAGCCGAATATCATTTACCGGCTCCGAAGCCTCAAACGTGATCTCGGCGCGGCCCTGAAACAAAAAACTTTTCAGATCCGGTTCCAGATGCAGGTGGTAGTGCAAGGGTTGAATTGACGTCATGGCTTTTCCCTTTCATGGGTATTCATAGTCTTTATTTTTTACGTAGGCCTTTTGATCGTTACGCTAATTTTCAATTCAAATCGACGCTATTCAAGAGCGCGTGCCAGCCGCTCTATACCGTCAATCAATTCCGTCTGCTCATAGTAGGCAAAACAGAGGCGCAGATAATCGCGCAGGCCCTGAATGCATGAGAATTTTATACCGGGTTGATACCTTACCTTATGTTCCTGGGCATCTGCCAGCAATAATTCACTGTCAGCACCATCAGGCAAACGTGCCCAGATAAAATAACCGCCGGACGGTTCCCTGAATTCTAAAGCCGGAATATTTTTGCGGATAGCACTGCTCAGGGTGGCCATGCGATCTTGATAAATTTTCCTGAGTTTTTTCAGGTACTTTTCCTGAAGACCCAATTCTATTACGCTGCTGACAATGCTGGAGACAAAGGGATTCAGTCCGCCGCCACTATCCAGATAGCCGCATCCGGTAAATGGCGCCAACAATTTTGGCTTGGCCTGCATCCATCCCAGTTTCAATCCGGGCGCGAGGATTTTGGAAAATGATCCCAAAGAAAGCACGCGTTCGCCGCCATCGTAATAGGCCATGGGTGCTGGTGGCTTAGACGTGTAATTTAATAATTGGTAGACCTCATCGGCAACAATGAAAAATTCATATGTCTCACTTAAGTCAATGAGTTTTTCTCGCCGTTCAGCCGAAAGGGTCACACCGGCTGGATTGTGAAAAACCGGTATGGTATAAACAAAAACCGGATTGTGTTTTTTTAGCTTTTCTTCCAAGGCTTCCATGATGATGCCGTTTGCATCGATTGGTACCCCGATGACATTTAGATTGTAATCTGCAAAAATGCGCAGCGCCAAAAAATAAGAAGGCTCTTCGACAATGACGCTGTCACCCGGGCGCGTTTTAAGACCGCAGATCATATCCAACGCTTGAGAAACACCACCGGTAATCAGAAGATGATCCGGGTCGACCGGCTTTCCGTAGCGGGCCTCTAAAAAACCGGCCAAGCAGAATCGAAAATTCCCATTGCCCTGTTCGATGCCGTATTGCAATATTCTGCGGTCTTTTTGCCGGAATCGATGATTCGCCGCCTGTTCCAGTAATTCAAGGGGAAGGTTTTCTATTTGCGGCTGCCCGATCCCAAGATCAATCCAGTCTTTGGAAACACTGACTTGAGTTACCTGTGCTTGTGTCATTTTAACCCTTATAAGTAGAGCAGAGACCACGTCCCAATCACCATTTAGGGGACGTCCATTGGATTATTGGTTTTTATATTATAGCAATTTCAAACCTTCTTCCTGCACGATATCTCTCCCCCGCATCGCCGCCTGGCTGACTGTGGGTTGTGATAAATTGAGCTTTCTAGCTAATTCTATCGTCGTCATACCAAAATCGCGCGTTCCCCAGTAGCATAGCAGAGCTCGTGCCTTTACGAACTGGCGGCTTTTACCTCGGGCCAAGACATCTTCCGGCTCAATTCCCATTACTTTTGCTACATGCTTAACCAACCAGTCATAGTCGAAACCTCGCAACTTTAGCGTCTGGCTATCCTCCATCATCTCCTGAGCTTGGCGTAAAACTTTTTCCACGAAATCCCCATCACCCAAGATGCGTTCATCACCCTTCATCAAGCTGTTTGTTTTGCGCATAGCCTTGACAACTGACCAACCACCCATGCTACGAATTAGGCCACCTCCTGTTAAATCAGGCCGCTTTCCTTGGTCAATTCCTTTATGGACATACGAACGGTAACGTCGACGAGCAATCGTAAGATTGTTTTCGAATAGCGATAAAACATATTGAGTATCCTGCCATTTTTGTTTCTTTTTACCCATCAAGGAACTATGACCACAATATTTATAATAGTCCAATTCCTTTAGGTCCGAAACAATTCCGGCTCTAATTGGGTTCAAATGAATGTACCGCACTAACTCCAATAAATATGAATCCTCCTGACATAAAATGGATTTATAACGATTCTGAAACAAGTGCCCATGACGTTTATGGCGATTATTAAAGCTGACAGCGTAACCTGTCAGTAGCCGTCGCATCACAGTTGCAATTGGCGTGAAACCAGTTCGTAGTAACAAATGAAAATGATTGGGGATAAGTGCCCATGCAAAACAAGCGGTATTGGTATCGGTAAGTAGACGGCGGAAACGATTTAATAGATTATCCCGGTCTTCATCGTCATAGAATATCTTCCGACGTGCAATGCCACGTACGATTATATGATGCAAAGCACCTGGTGCGTCTATACGAGCTTTTCTTGGCATAAAAGTTGACTATCTATACTCCAATCATTTGTCAACCAATAATCCAATGGACGTCCCCCTATTGTTGCCTGAAGTCACGGATACGATTTCCGGCATTACCACCGATGGAACCGTAAGCGGCAGCGGCATAAATCCGGATTTGAGAAATATTCTTGTTAGATCAGCATCCTTTCCCGATCGATCAACAGCTGCCATGACAATATAGGCTGGGGCGATTGTTTTCTGGGCAGGGAAAAACGTTTAGCCTTTGGGGCAATTTTTTGTTTGCGGGTTGGTGTCGCTTTTGTTCGTTTTGACAGTGTATTGAATTCTTTCATGAGTACCCTCCTAGTTTTGTTTTCCGGCATAGTAGTGCCGATTTTTGGGAACGCAAGCGATGGCGAAGAAAATTTTTAAAATATGGAATACAAACCTGGGCATGCCGTTAATTCCATGGCCGGGTTTACTTAATAACCAATTGTTATATATATAATAATTTTAAAGCAATCAATTTAGGTTGTGTTCTCATCAATGCTTTGATATTCTCATAATCCAATAGATTGTGGGTGATTTGCCCGTTGTAAATGAAATGTTCCGATTCAAAATTTAAAGTAATCGGACCATTTTGCCGACAACTCCTGTAGAGCGATCGTGCGGCAGGAAGGCAAAAGAATATTTTAACCGGGTTACTCGCCCGCGACTCGCTGACCATAAAATCGGTCGACGATGTTATTATGCTTAAAAAACTCTTCGGGACCAACCTAGTCCAAATCTCCCTTTTAGCCCTCGTGGTGTTGCTTGGCATGCTTTGGCCGTTTTATCCGCTGGACCGCCTGGAAAATGCTAATTTTGACTTCTGGTCCGGGCGATTCACAACCGGTCAACCGGCTCCGGTGGCTATGGTCGTGATCGATGACAAAAGCCTTCAGTCCATCGGAGCCTGGCCCTGGCCACGATCGCTTGTGGCCCAAATGGTAAGTCGTCTTTCAGATGCAGGCACCCAAGCGATTGGTGTCATGCTGCTTTATTCCCAGGAGGCCTTGAATCCGGGGCTGGACGAAATCCGTTACCTGCGGGAAATCAACCAGACTAAGATTCAACAATCCGCAAAACGCACCGCAAAAATCCCGGATGCCGAGTTTTCCCGCGCTGTAAAACGACTGGATCATGATAAAGAGCTGATTTCGGCCGTCAAATCCTCAAAAAATGTGGTGTTGCCTTTTCGCTTGTTACGTTCGGCCGCAGCGTCCGCTGGCGACGGTAAGCTTTCGGGCATGCTCATCATCAATTCTCTGAACAGTAAACAGTATGGTAATTCGGTAAACAGAGGTTTTACCAGCCTGAGTGAGTTGATACGGCCACTTCACGATACGGATGTGACGTATCCAATCCGGGAACCTTACAAGGAACTGGCCGGTAAGGCCGGCGCCATCGGCCATCTGAATTTAACCGTGGATGCCGATGGCATCGTCCGCAAAATACCGCTGCTGGTTGAATATAAGGGCCGTCTCTTGCCTTCCTTTGCCCTTCAAATGGTGATCAAATATAAAAAAAGCAATCTAAAAAACCTGAAACTGGACCGCACTGGCGGTGGCGTAGGTGGATTGCGGATCGGCGATATAAGTCTACCCACCGACCGATCTTTTCAGATGCTGCTTTCCCACAATCCTCAGGGAACTCAACTAAAGACATATTCATTCGTGAATATCATGAATGATGCGGTGGCCGTAAAACAGCTGAAAGATACCATTGTCCTGCTCGGTATCACGGGGGGGGAATATACCCGATCATACCGGTCGGCCACCGGCGATGAGATATCCGAAGTAAATTTTTTTGGAAATATTGTGGCAAATATTTTAAGCCCGCGACACCTCTCCCGCCCGGGGTGGGCCTTGCCTTTGGAAATTCTGGCTGTTCTCTATTTTTCTTTTTTCCTGATTTTTATTATCCCGCGGATCAATCTCAAAGTCGCCGGATTGATCCTCATTATTTTCCTGGCGACCTGGGCCGGCGCCAGCCTATTGCTTTTTTGGGTAAACGGATATTGGATCAAAATATTCCCGCCCGTAATCCTGGCGGTGTGCGGTTACGGGCTGGTGGGGTTCAAGTCACTTGCCTCCAAAAAGCGCTATGAAATGGTGGAGGCCAATAAAACGCTGGGCTTAACTTTCCAGGGGCAAGGTATGCTGGACATGGCCCTGGAAAGATTTATGCAGTGCCCGCTAGAAGATCCATCCGTGAAAAACTTGCTCTATAATCTGGGGCTTGATTTCGAGCGCAAAAGAATGGCCAACAAAGCTCTGGTCATATATGAACATATCCGCAAGGCCGGCAATTTCAAGGATCTGAAAAAAAGAATCAATAAACTCAAACGTAAAGACGGCGGGCGGCCGCTATCCACAACCAACGGATTGGGCGCTGGAACCTTATCCATGGATGATACCGATACGCATCCGACCCTCGGCCGCTACGAACTGTTAAGCGAACTCGGACGAGGGGCCATGGGCACTGTCTTTCTTGGGCGGGACCCGCGTATCAATCGTGAAGTAGCCGTAAAAACACTGCCCTACACCGAAATCGAGTCCAATGAATTGGATGAAGTCAAAGACCGGTTCTTTCGCGAAGCTGAGGCCGCCGGGAAACTGTCCCACCCCAATATCGTATCCATCTACGATGCCGGAGAAGAACATGATCTGGCCTATATCGCCATGGAATACCTGCAGGGCCATGACCTGACCGACTACTGTACAAATGAAAACCTGTTGCCTCTCGAACAGGTGTTGGACATTATTACCGCGGTAGCCTCGGCTCTCGAATACGCCCATCGCGAGGGGGTCGTTCATCGTGATATCAAACCCTCCAACATAATGCTGGTGAAGGATAATATGGTTAAGGTTACCGATTTCGGCATTGCCAGGGTGATTGATGCCTCTCAAACCCGAACGGGGGTTGCACTGGGAACACCCAGTTACATGTCGCCGGAACAGATTGCCGGAAAAAAGGTGGACGGCCGCTCGGATCTATTCTCATTGGGAATCGTTTTTTATGAACTCTTGACGGGACAAAAGCCGTTTGCGGCAGACTCCATTACTGCCATTCTCTATGCGATCACCCACTCTGACTATACACCGCTTTCCGCAGCCGCCGGTAAAATACCCCCCGGCTGTGTGGAGATTGTAGATAAACTGTTAAAAAAAGGCCTGACCAAAAGATTTGGTTCGGCTTCCCAGGTTATAAAGGCCATTGAGGCTTTTCAGGACAAACTGTAATTTTTTCATAACCACAACCATAAAAAAATATCACAGGAGGCTGCCATGTTAAAGATTCTGCTCAAATTTAATGATAAGCTTTTAAAAACCATCGAAACCGGAAAACAAGAACTGTCGATCGGCCGAAATCCCGGCAGCGACATCGTCATCGACAACCTGGGGGTATCGGACCGGCATGCTCGCATCGTGATGCAGGAGGGTCATTACACCATCGAGGATCTGGACAGCACCAACGGCACCTTTGTTGATGGAAAGAAAATTTCCAGTGCCGGGTTGGAACAAAACAGTGAAATTCTGATTGGCAAGCATAGCGTGATTATCGAAGAGATAGGCACCAAGGGCTCGAACAAGCTGTCAAAAACGGAAAAAACCATGAAGCTTGAGACAAGTCAATACAAGGAGATGCTCAAAAAGCAGTAGTCAACGACCACCGACCTTGTCGGTGGCTTATGATTAGAGCTAACTTAATCGAGGCGGTCACGCTTCTGAAGCTCCCTTGCAGCGGATAGGGGTAGACATGGCTTGCAAAGTTATGATTTTATGGATAACCGGAATCATGGGCCCGCAATCGCTATTCAAGCTGTAACCCTGTTCTCAAGTAAAGGAAAAGACGTGTGGATATTTTTAGAATGGTCCCCGGCGTTTATCTGCGAATGGTAATATCGGTGTTTCTATTTGTTGCCGGTTCCCTTGTATTTGAGGGTAATATTCAAGCCGATCCGTTTGAGCGCGGCAGTCTGCGGGCGTCCATCGCGGTCGGTTCCGGGGAGGCCTTTGAAAACGACTACACCATTTTAGGGCTTGGTGCCGGGTACTACTTGAAGGACGGTGTTGAACTGGGGCTTGACGGTGAGGCCTGGCTGGGAAACGACCCGGACATCTACAAGCTTAGCCCGCAAGTAAAATACATCCTGCCGGCGCAGTCCAGATTGAGACCATATGTCGGAGCTTTCTACACCCATTCATTTATTGAAAACAAAGATAATCTAAATAGCATCGGCGGTCGCGGGGGTATCTATTTGGTCCAGGATGATCGCTGGTTTGTCGGATTTGGCGCGGTCTACGAGTCCTACCTCGACTGTGATGAAAAGATTCTCGATTCATGTAATGATTTTTATCCGGAAATCACGGTTTCGATTACATTCTAAAGACGTGAATAAGGAACCAGCATGCAGAACATGCCGATACAATCGTTTACAGCTGCAGCCGCTTCCATTAAATCCAGAAACATCTTAGGCGCGCGACTCATCAGGTGTTCTTAAAACCCAGGTGCCTGACAATTGAAATCATATCCGTAAACCTTTTGCTGATCAGACCTTTTCATGATTGTCTTCAGCTTCTCGTCATCATATAGCGCCATCCCCAAACTCTGAGCCACCGACCGGGCGATGTCTTTGCCTTCTGGGCCGAAACTATAATTTAACGTGATTAGGGGCATATCAGCACCTCCGCATGATTCTAAAGTCAAGGACCACCGACCTTGTCGGTGGCTTATGATTAGACTTAAACTTTCAAACAAATCGATAGAAGGTTCTTATAACCACGATGTGGCATTTCAGCAAGGTAGCATGTGCGTACCGGCATACGTGAAATCAAGGCAAAGATGACGGCTGTGCAAACTATACCGGAATAAACATGAAACCGATGCTACTTTAAAAAGGAATAGTAGCTGTCAAGGTTGTATACGGCAGCCAAGGGATTATGCCCCAGTAAGCGATCCTTTACCGCCAGAATGGTTACCGGGGCATCCAGGTGTTTAATGACCAGAGAATCATGTCCGACACACAAGCCCATGAGAATAGTGAAATCCACTTTTTCATCGTTAACAACACCCGCCTGAAAGATAGGGTTACACATGGATTCAATTGTGCCCGGAACAATCTTTTGATCATCGAGAATGCCGATCTGTTCTTTGGGTGTTCGCCCGGCTTTACAGACAACCGAAATCACGTCGAAATCGTGATCTTTAAAGTATCGATCAACAACTTTGGCCTCACCGGCCAGGCCTTCACAAAAGATAAACCCCAGCTTTTGGTATTTCATCTTTTGGGCGAACTCGGCGATTTCGAGAATGCGCGGTTTTACCGGTCTCAATCGACCATTAAGCTCCTGATAGCATTCACCCTCCTGGATGGTCGCATTCCGGGCGAATCGCAATGTTTCCGGCTCATCATAAAGACGGATACTCTCTTCCAGGACTTTTTTCTTGTGCAGTATGGGGCAATTTGCCAATCCTTTGCCATCTTTGATGTTGCACATTTTTTCGGACCCCGGATGGGGACATCGTGCACACGTTGGCTTCATTTCTTTCAAAACTGTCTCCTTAAAAGTGATTTTTTATATATTGATACAAAAACATTTCGGTTACGTCCAATAAAATCGTACAACGATTTTATGATAAGGCATACCATTCGCCCCAAGGCGAAAGGCATCGCCAGCAAGGCGAAAAGCAGCTTATACCTTTTATTCATCTCCATTTTACGATATGCATAAATCGATCTTAATTTCCAAAATTTACCTAAAACCTCGATTATTTGAACATCCGGGTTCCAGTCGGGGGTGTCTTTCGGGAAAATCAAGCTACACACCACAAAACAGAGTTAGGGAAAAATCATGAATGGAAAAGAAAGAATGAAAACCGCTTTGTCGCTGGGGAAACCCGATCGTGTTCCCCACTGGGAGCTGGCCTATAATGAATCATCGGTCCTTGGAATAGCCCGTCACTTCACGGATGATCTACCGGAGCTTGACTATATTCAGCGGATGTCCCTTGAGAACAAAATCCGCCTCTTTGAAGCTGCCCTGCTGGTTGTAACGGAATTGGATGTGGACGGTTTAACGCTTCGGCCGTTTCCGGAGGCCAATTTCATTGATGAAATCCGCTATGTCGACGACTGGGGCGTGACATTCCAACTGGATCCGGCGGGAGAGGCAACGGTTCGGGGCGGACCTGTTTCGGACGAGGCTGATTTGAAAAACTTCAAGCCCCCAAAGGTCAAGGAGTCCGATTTGCTGGGGCTGGCATATGCGGCCGAGAAAGTCGGTGCTGATAAAGCCGTTGTATTCAGCTTGCAGTGTCCTTTCAGGCGGAGCTGGAATATGCTGGGAGGCATGGAGCATTTATTAATTGCCTACCTGCAGAGCCCCGAGTTGGTGCATGCCCTCGCTCGTATCGCAACCGATTACACCCTGGAAGCCATTGAACTGGGGATTAAACTGGGTGCGGATATCATCTCCCTGGATGGAGACCTGGCGTACAACACAAATACCATCATTTCACCGCAGCACTTTCGGGAGTACCTCAAACCTTACTACACCGAAATCGTGAATTACACTCACGAGCGGAACACGCTTATTTTCAAGCACACAGATGGCGACCACTCCAAGATCACCGAAGACCTGCTTGACACCGGGATCAACGGGATCCATCCGATTCAACCTCAATGTTTAGACATTGGCGATTTTAAGAAAGAATTCGGGCAGCGGGTTTGCATCATGGGAAATATAGATTGTATGAAAACCCTTGTCAGCAAAGGCCCGGAGGATGTGGAAGCAGAGGTAAAAAGGACAATTGCTGTCGCGGCCACGGGTGGAGGATATATTCTCTCGTCTTCCAATACTATCCATCCCGGTGTTAAGCCGGAGAACTACATCACCATGGTGCACGCCGCACACAAGTATGGCCGGTATCAGAATTGAGGTTGCGATCATTCCATTTGCAGAATAAATAAGATGCCAATCACAATCCGGAGAAGCCATGCAAACCCCTTTCAGTTTTGAACTCATCATTTCGTTTGGATTGCTGTCCCTGTTTTTATTGATCGGTCTGATCCTCAGGGCCAAAATCAGTTTCTTTCAGAATTATCTAATCCCGAGTAGCCTGATTGGCGGTTTTGCCGGCCTGTTCGTGCTAAACACGCTCCCGGTTAAGCTGAATCTCGAAATATTCGAAGCCATAACCTATCATCTATTTTCGGTGTCCTTCATATCGGTTGGACTGACCGCATTTGCCGGCACAGGCCGAAAACAGGACACGACAGCCCCAACTGTAAAAGGTGTGGCCAAGGGGGTCTTCTGGGGCGGCTTGATCGAGGGAACAACCCTGGCCATTCAATCCCTGGTGGGATGTTCGCTTGTCTTCGTATTTGTCTTTGCCGGCTTTGATCTTTTCCCGACCTTCGGATTATTTGCCCCGCTCGGCTTCACTCAGGGTCCGGGCCAGGCATTGTCTTTTGGCAAGGTATGGGAAGGATTCGGTTTTGAAAATGCTGCCACCATCGGATTGATTTTTGCAAGCATGGGATTTTTGTTTGCCTTTTTTGTCGGTGTGCCCATGGTCAGCTGGGGTATAGGAAAAATCAAGGGACAAGCCGAAGGGACGGTCCTGCCACCGGAAATCTTGAAGGGCTATTTCGTCAAGGGCAGTCAGAAGGAATCGGCCGGCAGCCAGACCACCCATTCAGCCAACCTTGATTCCCTGGCATTTCAAACCGGGCTGGTGGGGGCCGTCTACCTGCTGACATACGGCTTTGTCACCCTCCTCAACCTGCCGTTTTCCGAGTCGGTTAGCAGGTTGAACTGGGGGTTCGTGTTTTTTTATGGCTTGCT